>Ga0209691_1000157_pt1 | contig 47298 bp, 42 predicted proteins | sample YNPMSBMetaG_FD_187120 | JGI IMG/M metagenome (GOLD analysis project Ga0209691, IMG submission 187120) | Anoxygenic and chlorotrophic microbial mat microbial communities from Yellowstone National Park, USA - YNP MS-B MetaG (SPAdes) (version 2) ... | reverse complement strand
ATCCCAACCTGCATCTCTTAGAAGAGTCATCCTAGCAACTGTCCGTGGGGAACGACAAGGTCATGGGAGGCAACGACTGGGATATCAAGGGGTAGTACATTCCTCTTATCGGAAACATGGAAAGGGTAAACTAGCCGGGGTGGATGTCAATAACCCGAGTGATGGGAGTGGGTTATGGTAATCCGTGGGAAAGTCCTCAGGGAATTGTGAAAGTCCTCAAGGAATCAGAAATCTCTGAAGATCACCTAGGATCGTGGAAGACCCATCATGGACTACGTAATAGCAGGTCTGACGCAGCGTGTTTATACTATGCCGAGTCGTAGGGGGTGTACAATGCATAAGGGACATTTTCACTAGAGTAAGGGTCACTTTCTCGAATAACCTTCGAGCGTGAATGTGAAGTTGCAGGGGGGTATCCCGTGCCGATTCAGATGGAGCTTCGTCGAATCATTATCAACGAGTTGGGAGAACAGCAGATCATTGTGCTCAAGGAAGTCGAGGGTGAGCGTAGTTTTCCCATCGTCATCGGTACCTATGAAGCGGCTAGCATTGATCGCCGGGTTCGCGGTATCGGTACACCCCGACCTATGACGCATGATCTTGTGGCTTCCGTAATCGAGCAGATGGGTGGAGAGATTCAAGATATTCTGATCAGTGACCTGATTGAGGGGACGTACTACGCACGGCTGAGGATTCGTAAGGATGGGGAGCTGATCGAAGTGGATTGCCGGCCCAGCGATGCCATCGCGGTAGCAGTGACCGTGGGAGTACCCATTTACGTCAATGAGTCCGTTTTGGGAGAAGCTTTGGAGGATAGCGACGAGGTTTAGCCGCCTGCGTCTGGGAAAGAAACTCCTCATGGCCAGGGATACAGGAGTATTTTTCAGGCATGATTCGGGCCAGTGATGCAAAAAACGAGTTGGCCCACCGGTCGGGTGGTTTTTTCTCCTGTCGCACTAGTCACCGTGCTTTTGTCGCAATCGGGGTGACAAGCGAAGTATCCACTGAACGCGCTCGAATTCGTTGAGCCAATCCTGAATGACCTGTTCCAGAACCAGGTCATCGGCAGGAGCCAGGCCGCTGGAGCACCCCGCACCGCGGAGTTCACCGGCGAGTTGCCGGTAGCGACTCAGGGTACGATCACCGTAGCGAGCTACTTCATAACCGTCTTCCGAGAAAAACACGACTACAGGTACCCGCCGACCACCGTTGATCAGGAGGGCATCCTGGGCGTCCGGATGGGCATCGCGGTCCAGATATCGGGTGATAATCACAGGAGCAACTTCTGCAAAACGCTCAAAAATCGGGCATTGGTGGACGCAGTCCCCACACCAGGCCCCCGCCAGGACCAGCACATTCATCTGCCGACGGAATGATTGCAGTATTTGTTGCTGTTGCTCTGTCAGCCGGATCAACCCGGCCATGCGCTGCCATTTCTGACGGTCGCTTTCCGTGCCGTAAACCTGGAGATATTTCGAAAGCGGTAATGCCACGGAAAACTTTTCAAAAAGATTCATCGCCTCTTGTACCTCAGATAGTTTCCAACTTCCTGCCAATCGAACTGTTGCCATTCGGGCCTTGTACACCACCACACGTCTGGTAAAGGAGTTATAGTCGGGATGACTTCCGATGGCTGGAACCATTGTCTTGCGGGACGGGCTTGAATGCCTTATCCTGGTAGCCGGCGTATGCACTCAACGCAGCCGATGTGTCGATGGATAATACTCCAGGTGACATGCCCGGGTCATCCGATAACAATGGCACGCCTAAGCCGTCCATTCATTCACGCAGAGATCGGAGAGATGACCGGAGGCTTTCCCTCCATTCGGATACGGGTCCGGAGAGACCTTTCGATTCGAGTCGATTCTCAACCGGAAGCCTGGACATGACGACGAGATGCTGTCCCACGCCTAACTTCATCCACAAGTTCCATAAAATGCCGGTAGCCGGGAAGGATCGCGTCGAAGCTAGACCGATGTGGGCGGGGAGATATGGTGGAAGTTGTGGAGAGTTCTGTAGAGGCGGAGCACCTATCCGAATGGCCGTCACCGCCGGAGGCCTATCGGACGCCGTTGACCATAGGTTCAGTACCGGTGGCTTCCCGGTTTCACCTGGCACCCCTGGCCGGTTATACAAACTGGCCATTTCGCCTGTCGGTCCGGGAGATCGGTGGAGTCGGGTTGTGCACATCGGATTTGATCAATGCCCGAGCCATTCTGGAAGGTGTACCCAAGACGTTGAGCCTGCTGGCCACGGATCCCCGAGAGCGTCCTCTGTTTGTGCAAATATTCGGAAGTAAAGCCGAGGAACTGGCCGCAGCCGCCTACTGGCTGATGGAACGGCGGCTGGCCGATGGTGTGGATATCAACATGGGCTGCCCGGTACGAAAGGTGGTGAAAACAGGAGGTGGCTCCGCCTTGTTATGTGACACCAGTGGAGCAACGGTGGAGATGGTTCGGCAAGTGGTACGAGCCATCGCACCTGCTCCGGTTACAGTAAAGATGCGTCTGGGATGGGATGATCACCATTGGACCGCTCCAGAGTTTGCGCGGGCTTTTGAGGATGTCGGAGTCGCTGCGGTAACTATCCATGGTCGGACTCGGGAGCAGGGATTCTCCGGTCCCGTTCGATTGGAGGGTATCCGGCAGGTTGTAGAGGCTGTGCGGCGGATTCCGGTTTTTGGCAACGGTGACGTACGCACCATTTTCGATGCAGCACGAATGATCGCAGTGACTGGCTGTCACGGGATTGCCATTGGTCGGGGAGCATTGGCGGATCCCTGGATCTTCTGTCATTTGGATTCCTGGGTACGAACGGGAAAACCCGGGCCGCGACCGACGTATGCCCAACGACTGGAATTCATGCGGTTGCATCTGCGACGATTAGTGGAGTGGAAAGGGGAGGAAAAATACGGCTGCATCCAGTTCCGCAAAGTGGCCACCTGGTACTGCAAAGCCCTTCGACTGCCGAAGAAGGTGCAACAACGCCTGGTCATGCTCTCGAATTTGCGAGAATTTGAAGAGGTGATAGCCCCCTACGCGCAACAGGGTCCTCCCCCAGGCTGGACCGAACAGGACACCCATGCTGCCTCGATTCCCGTACCTTCGGGGCCGGTGAGTCACTGGTGAAGAATTGTCGAACACTCTGGTTTTGTGCGATCGATACCGCGGACTGCTCAGGATCAATGCTCGACTTACAGCGATGGAACGGAATGCGGAGCCCGGAAAGGAGTGGATAAGATGACCCCTTTACAATCCCTCGTGGCCTGCGGAACCAAACTCTGGCTGGATTCGGTGGATCCGGATGAGATCGCCTTCAACCGCACCCACGGGGCAACCGGTGCTACCTCCAATCCGATCATCATCGCGGATTTGATCAGCAGCGGTCGCTTCGACGACCAGTTGCGCCGATTGTTGCGTGAGGAGAAAGACGATGCCACTGTAGCCTGGCGACTAACGGACGAACTCGTGCGTCAGGCACAGACCACCTTCGAGTCGGTCTGGCAGAAAACCGAAGGAGATGACGGTTGGGTTTCGTTTGAGGTCGATCCGCTGATCGAGGATGCGGCCCAGGGCTTGAGTGTCGAGGAAAAAAAGCGGCGTTACATCGAGGAAGGGCTCCGATGGTCAGCCGGTCAGACCAACCGCCTGATCAAGGTGCCGGCCACTGACGGAGGGTTGGCTGCGCTGGAAGAACTCGTGGCTGCCGGTGTGTCCGTAAATGTCACCCTTCTGTTTACCGACCGCCAGTACACTCTGGCACGTGACGCCTGTTGGCGGGGGTTGCAACGGTGTCCCCAGGCGGTCCGGGTCAAGACGGTTTACAGCATCTTTGTGAGTCGGATCGATGTATATACCGAAAAGTATTGTCCCCACCTCTCACCAGCCGCACAGGGCCAGGTGGGTATCGTCAACGCCAAGTTGCTCTGGCGGAAAAACAAAGCCTTCTGGGCGGATAAAGGTTTGAAACTTCGGCATGAGATCGTCTTTGCCAGCACTGGTGTGAAAAAGCCTGGCGATGTCCCCTGGAAGTACGTAGAAGCTCTGGCGGGGGACGACATCCAAACGAATCCCCCAGCCACCAACCGAGCGGTGCATCACAGCGGTCTTCTCTTCACACGCAAAATCGACGAATTGCCACCTCAAGAAGTGCTCGACGAGATTGCAGCCCAGGTGAACCCCACGCATCTGGAGAGCGTACTGATGTCAGAGGGTATTGCCAAGTTCGCCGACCCCCATAAAGCACTTCTCCAATTGATCGCCCGCAAACGCGAAAGTTTGATGTAAAATCGCCGGGAGACACCGGACGGAAACTTTGCTGTTGTTCCTGCCGTCACCAGACCGTCGTGCTCTCGGAAAGAACGGGGCACTCCTGTGTATTCTCGAACGAGGCACATCCTTGTATGTTCTCGGACGGAACGAGGCGTGTCCTGTGCAGAAACCGGACGGAATCAGGCAGGAGCGACATGTTCGCGATGGCGAAAGCGAGACATGCGGAACAGCTCGATGGAGTGGCTTGTGCTTCCGGTGGTTACCAGATCCGCCAGGATTTCACCAATGACGGGTGCGAATTTGAAGCCATGACCCGAAAAGCCCGCCGCGATGGCCAAAGAGGCGCCTCCTGTTTGCTCCAGGTCCACCACGAAGTGGCGATCGGGTGTAAGAGTGTAAAGACACACTTGTCTGTGAGTGATTTCACCTAAACTAGGTAGAAACTCATCCACGAAATGACGAACCGGAATATCATCTTCATCCGAAGTTTGCCAGGACACGGTGTCCGGATCAGGCAATTCCGGGGCGCCGTAGTGCCGGGCAACCTTGAGACCGAGCGGGTCGATTGCGGGCAAGCCATAGAACTCACCCTTTGATGTTTCGGCAATGAAGATCGGAAAGCGATCACGTCGGAAATCCGCTCGCCGTTTCCCCACATCAAACCAGAGCATGACTTGTCGCATGACCGTCAGAGGTATGTGCAGACGTCGCAATAGTTGTGTGGCCCAGGCTCCTGCGGCGATGACCAGCCGTGCCGTCCGATAAAGACCGGCTGTGGTCGTGATCAGGTAGGTATCGTGCTCCCGTTGCCAGTCCAGGACAGCTTCATTCAGGTGGATGTCAGCGCCGCTCAGACGTGCGGCCTCGATTTGAGCCGCCACGCAATCCTCGACAGCGAGAAAGCCCGCCTGATTTTCCAACAAACCTTGGTAATGCTCAGGCACCTGGAGAGGGGGAAATTGCTGACGAATCTCGGCAGCCGTGAGTTTTTGAGCGGGCAATTGATGCTGCTTCACCGTCGCTTCAAGGGCAGGAATCAAAATACCCTGCGGTGGCCCCACATTGAGACACGGGCAGGATGTGAGTAAATGGCGGCCTGTGACTTGCTCCAGATCATACCAGAGCGTGAAGGCTCTGCGCACTAAAGGCACATAGGCGGGGTGCTCGAAGTAGGCAGTCCGGATGACACGGGTGCGTCCATGGGAACTGCCGCGTTGGTGAGGAGGAGCCAACTGATCCAGGGCCAGGACACGGTAGCCACGTTGTGCCAGTTGCCAGGAGGCGGCCCCTCCCATGGCACCGACCCCGATGACAATCACATCGTATGGGCGGACGGAACTCATGGTTGTTCCTGATCCAGAAGGCGAACGAGGTACTCGATCTGTTGCCGAGGTTCCGCAAGGGCAGCCACCTGCTGAACGCCCTCCTGCCACGGTCGATGACCGGAACGTTGCAGAGCCAGGCGAAGCCAGTCTCGTGCCACATGAGGCTGAAGCGGATATTTCCGCAGTAGCTCTTGGGCGTGTTGCCGGAGGATACGAGCCACCGCAGGGCGCTGACGCGGATCCGCTCGTAAGCTATCCCGCACAGCATTCGCTGCTAATTCGTGTTCGCCTGATTCCAGAAGGACACGAATGAGGAGCTGATAAGCCTCAGCGATTTCCGGGCGAATGGCGAGCAGCCGCTGGAGATCCCCACGGGCCAGACGCCAGTCCCGCCGTTCCATAGCTCTCAGGCTACGTTGTAGAAGCAGGTGACTATCAAAGGGTCCATGTTCGATGACCGCATTCCATTCGGCCTCCAAAGCTTCACCGTCGAGCAACTGCAAGCGCAATCTACGGGCAGGGAGGCAGGTGGCATCCCAGCGGAGTGCCAAAGTCAGATCCTCCCAAGCAGCCTCCTTCTGGCCACGCCGGAGTTGTTCGGTCGCTCGCGTGACCAGGCCACGAGCTACGGCTTGAGCGACGTGATTATACCGCCGGGCCAGCCATGCACGCACAGCCTCCCAACTCTGAGGACCGCAGCCATCAATTCCGGCTATATTGAGGAAGTGGCGAACTTCCTCCACGGACAAGATGTAAGCCGCCTGAGCGGGCCCCTCCCGTTCCAACCAGACACCTACCAGTTCGGCTCTGGCGTTGATAACTGGTCCACCGGGGCAGGAGGCGTGGGAGGGAAGTTGTCCGATGAGCAACCGAAGCGCGGATGAACCTTCCAGGAGCGGTACACGCCCTTGTTGCCGGATGATGCCTTGAGCGTAAACCCAGGCGAACTCCACACCTGCAGGGTGATTCATGGCATGGATGGTGTCCCCTACTCGTGGCGATTGGAAGGCCAAAGTCAAAGGTTGCAGGTGTGCAAAGGGTGCTGACAAACGTAACAATGTGATCTGCCGTTGAGGATCCGAGGCCACCACGGTAGCCCAACGCCACAGACCACGCTGGTGCAAGTCTAGATTATCCTGGTAGAAGTGCCGTTCCTGTCGACATTTGTTACCCACAAGGTAGGGAGCGACTACCCCCACTGCGTCGCCAGGACGTGTTCCCGCCGCTGCGACCGTTACCACATGATGGGAATCCACAAGAAAACCAGCAAACGATCGAGTGGCGGAAGCTGGCCGCACCCAGACCGTAGCCGAAGCAAGCCGATCGACAGGTGGCCGAAGTGAGGCCGTTGGGGACTGAGGCGGGGCTAGCCCATCGCTACGCAGAAATCGCCCGATATCCTCCGCCGATACAACCAAAGCCGCTGGAGCCGCTACACGACGCACAGCTACACCAATACCGACAAGCTCTCCGTGGTGATTGAACACAGGACCGCCACTATCCCCTTCCTCGATCGGCATTTGAACCAACAGCAGATGGGCTGCGGTGGCCACCTTTCGACCACCGACAAAGTACCCTTCGTGAACGTAACCCTGAGCCCGGACACAACCGGTACTTCTGTTCCACAATGTGGGCAGGTCCGCGCGATGACCGATGAGGATGAGTGTCTCACCTGGGGCTACAGGCTGGTTTGTCCATCGAGCGGAAGTCCATGAAACCGGTAAGTGCTCCAATTCGACCAAGGCAATATCCAAATCGTCGGACACCCGAGCCACTTGGGCGGATACCCAGTGCCGGCTGTGTTGTAACGTTCTGCGCCTCTCCAGATAGAATTGGCGATCTCCGTGGTTATCAAGAGTTGATCCCACAGGAAAGACCACTTCGATCCGTTTGGAATCCCCCACCACATGGCGTGCTGTAATCACCCAGCGTTTCCTTCCGTCGATGAGTACGCCGGCTCCGCTATTATCTCCAGCTCGGATCCATACACAGGCCGACAAGGGAAGAGGTGAAATAGTTGCTGGCTTTCCACACAGGGGAAGATCCGGCAGCCAAAGAGCAGGACCAGTCCAACTTCCACCGGCCGTAACCAACGGTATGACAATGCATATCACCCAAAGGATGATTCGATGCATAGAAACAAACCTTCATTCATCACGCCTGCTCCATCATCTCAGGCGGTTCCCGATCGCTGACCTTTCCTCTTTACTATAGCTGGATGGAAGAACGGATTCTGAGTTAGGAGTTTTTCCCGTTGAGATTCGTTTGTTTCGTGATATAGTGATGCTAGCCTGCCTCCATGATGCAAGGGAGAAGTATTCCTGTCAAGTAAGGTAGGGGATGCTTCTTCCTCCCGCCGTGCAAATGCTTCACTCCAAGGGAGCCTGTTCATGTGGACGATCCTCGGTCCCCAAAGTCGCTACTGCGATGGGGTAAGCCGCCGGAGCTTTTTACAGATCGGAACTCTGGCATTAGGCGGTTTGACCCTGGCCGATTTATATCGTGCCGAGGCTGCCAGCGGCCGGCGATCACACAAAGCCGTGATCATGATTTACCTCACCGGTGGATTGGCTCACCAAGATACGTTTGATCTCAAGCCGCAGGCTCCGCCGGAGGTGCGTGGCGAATTCCGTCCCATTGCCACGAAGGTGCCGGGCATTCAAATCTGTGAACATTTGCCGCTTCTAGCTCGCTGCATGGACAAGTTCATCATTGTGCGCTCCCTGGTCGGGCAGCGGGATGAACACAGCAGTTGGCAAAGCTATACCGGGACAACGATGGATGCGGCGCAGCGGGAACACCGGCCCCACTTCGGCAGTGTGGTGGCACGTTTACAAGGGCCTACCAACCCCGTCATACCACCGTTTGTGGATTTGTCCCCAACGATGCAGCACAAACCGTATAACTCTCCAGGCCCTGCGCTACTGGGACGAGGAGCGGCAGCAGTCCGTGTGGACGGAGAAGAAGTCAGCCTCATGAAGAATCTCACTGTGACTCTGGAGCAACTTCAGGATCGCCGTGCTCTCCTGACCCGCATCGACAGCTTCCGCACTGCTTGGGAACGCACGGGGGGGTCTAGTGGAGATACCTACCATGAACGAGCCTTTGATGTGCTGACATCACCCAAACTGGTCCAGGCCCTTGATGTCGCTCAGGAACCGCTGCCGGTGCGGGAACGCTACGGCCGGGGGTCACCGCGTCATCTGGGGGATGGCGGACCCATGTGGAACGAGCAATTGCTCATGGCCCGGCGATTGGTAGAAGCGGGGTGTCGGGTGGTTACTGTGGCGTATGGTTTCTGGGATACGCACGGGGGGAATTTCCGCTATCTCAAGCAACATCTGCCTTTGTTCGACCGCGGCATTTCCGCACTGATCGAAGATATTTACGCCCGCGGTTTGGACCAGGATGTGACCGTTTGTGTCTCGACCGAGTTCGGCCGGACACCCAAGATCAATAAGGACGCTGGACGAGACCATTGGGCCCGAGTCAACTGTGCCCTGTTGGCGGGCGGTGGCATGCGTACCGGTCAGGTCATTGGCAGTACGGACAGTGCCGCCGCCGAAGCGAAGGATGATCCCATTCCCTATCCCAATATCCTCGCCACCATTTATCGTAACTTAGGTATCGATCCACATGGCATGGTCTATGACGTGAGTAACCGCCCGACCCCGATTTTGCCGAGTGTTTATAGCCCCATCGAGAAAGTTTACTAGATGCATTCGCGACTCATCAGGTGATCAGACAGATGAACCGTTAACCTCGTAAGAGGAGAGGCAAATCCGGCCGACTGAGATACGTCACCGCCGTATTGCACAACGCAGAAAAGCGATGGCCATCCACGTGGGAGAGGTAGATTCAGCCACGACGTTTATTACCGGAAGGAATGTTGGGAGGTAGGAAAAGCTCCAGTTCGGACATCTTGACAGAAGGTTTCGATCGCATTCTTAATGGTCGTGCCGAGGTCAGCGTAACGTTTGGCAAATTTGGGTTGGAAATCGGGGTATAACCCCAGCAAGTCGTGGAAGACGAGGACCTGACCATCACACTGGGGACCTGCCCCGATACCGATGGTTGGGACAGGAACAGCCGACGTAATTTCCGCCGCGATCGCAGCGGGGATACTTTCCAGGACGATGGCAAAGACCCCCGCTTCGACGATAGCATGCGCGTCCGCCAGGAGCTGATCTCGATCACGTTGGACGCGGAAACCACCGAATTGGTGGACGGATTGGGGGGTCAATCCAACATGGCCCATCACAGGAATGCCGGCTTGTACACAGGCCCGAATCATGGGTGCTGTGCGGACTCCGCCTTCTAGTTTGACCGCTTGAGCACCTCCCGATTTGAGCAGACGCCCTGCACTACGCACAGCTTGCGCCGAACTGATCTGGTAGCTGAGAAACGGAAGGTCGGCAATGACCAAGGCCTTGCGGACCCCACGCACCACACAACGGGTGTGATAGATGACCTGCCGTAATGTGACAGGTAATGCCGTAGGGTGTCCTTGAATCACCATGCCTAACGAGTCGCCCACCAGTATGGCATCAACTCCCGCCGCATCGCACCAATAAGCCGAGGTGTAATCGTATGCTGTAACCACGACCAGTTTGCGGCCTTGTCCTTTGGCCGCACAGAAGTCCGGGACAGTCATGGGACGGGAAATCGGGGAGGAACTCATAACGGTCCAAGCCTCGCCATAGCAATGCGTTCCCTTTCATTCTACTGGCGCAATCAAACGCTGAGGCAGTCATCGAGAGTGTGATAAAATAACTTATGAATTGCTGACTTACAGTGAGACATAGTCATGGTTTCTACCCACCCCAGTCCAGAACGGACCAGAAAAGATGCGGCGGGAAGCCGATCCGCTGATATCGCTGGACGAAGAGCGATTGTGCTTTACGATGGTCAATGCCCCTTCTGCCAAGCGACAGTTGGACTCTTGCAGCGTCTGGACTGGCTGCGGCAGTTACACTTTCAGGATTGTCGGCGTGTGGAGGAATGGCCGAGTGCCCCGGTACCTCTGACTCTCGATCGTCTCTTGGAAGAGATGCACCTGATCACTCCAGATCGGCAGCGAGTTTATGCCGGATACCGTGCCTTTCGCTGGATGGCTTGGCGCTTGCCATTGCTGACTCCCTGGGCCCCGTGGCTTTATCTTCCGGGTATTCCCTGGCTGGGTCAGCGTTTGTATCAATGGGTAGCTAAGCATCGCTACCAGCTCATTCCTTGTCGCGATGGGGTGTGCCAGGTGATTCCATCGACGCTTTCGTCCCGATCCCAAGTCAAGAGTCCGAGGGCGCATCTTGCGGAAAACCCGTAGTTTCTCCCGGCTCCAGGGGAAGTGAGTTTTCCCGCCTGGTGGGGTCCAAACGGCATTCAGGATCGCAACAGAAACAGAGCCCGTCCTGGAGGCTAATGAGAACCGATTCCGGATGCTCCAGACCTGAACGGGAACCATGACAGATGGAGAGTGAGGACCATGTTGCCACCGGATGATACCAACGCGGGTCCGACAGGGGGGAAAGGGAAATTCTCCTGGCGGAGCTTCTTTCAGCAGACGACACGACCGTTATTCGTTCTCGGTCCTACCCGGCGGATTCGCTTTGTGAATGCAGCATGGGAAGCTCTCACGGGGCAAAAGGCGGAAGCGGTTCGCGGTCTGGTGTGCAGCCGTCGCCGACATAGCCCAGCATTAGCAGCGGCCTTGGCCCCTACTCCCGAAGCTTTGGCGGGCCGCCCGGACCGTGTTCGCCGTCCCGCTCCGAATACTCGACCCGGTACACAATGGTGGGACATCCATTTTCTGCCCCTACCGGCTAACAAAGGCCTTCATGGGTGGCTAGGAAGCATTGATGTCATCGGGGAAAAGGGAACAACGGCAGCCGTAAGGAAACTCCCGGCCTTCCTGGCAGAAATCCGCGCCCGACATGCCGATGCCTTCCGTTGGGACGGATTGGAGGGGGACAATCCACACCTCCAAGTCTGGGTGTCCCAATTGCGACACGCTTCCACGGTCGATGCCCCTGTGTGGTTGGTAGGATCAGCAGGCAGCGGAAAAGAAACCACGGCGCGGATCGTTCACTCCTATAGTCAACGCCGAAACAGTGCGTTTGTCGCTGTGGATTGCCTGGGACTCCAGCCTTATCTGGTAGAGTCTCTGCTATTCTCGCCGGGGAATGTCCTGGAAGGAGGACACACGGGCACACTCTACTTGAAGTCCCCCCAGTTTCTGCCCCGTGATTTGCAGTTGCGGATCGTCGAACTCAGCCAGAATAGCCCAGGCACCGTACGCTGGATGGTGGGTACCGACCAGCCTGCTTTGGAACTCGTGACGAGAGGACAATTAGTACCAGAATTGGCGACTACCCTGGCGGTGTTGGAAATTGCCATGCCTCCATTGTCGAGCCGTTGGACCTGCCTGGCTCAGTGGCTGCACAGCTGGTGTGGACGGTCTCACATAGATGAAGGGGTCGTCGAACTGTTGCAGTTCTGGCCCTGGCAGGGTGGATTACGCGAAGTACGCCACATCCTGGAACAAGCCCACCGACGCGCACAAGACCAGCCGCTGCAACGAGAACACCTCCCCCTATCCTTGCGATTGCATGCCGAACATGCCCCCCTCGCTCAACAGACCCTTTCCTTGCCTCCGTTGGACACGATACTTCTATCTGTCGAACGACAGTTGATCCAACTGGCTCTACGCCAGTGCCGTTATAACCAGACTGCAGCTGCGGAACGTCTGGGGATGCTCCGCAACCGCCTTCTGCGGCGTATGGAAGCCCTAGGGTTGATGCCTGCAGGCGAAGCGAAGACCGAGTCCGGTGAGCCGAAGGTAAAGGGCGGTGCGACGACGGGCATCAGGACAGATCATTCCCTAACCTCAAAGGCAGAGCGATGACGAGGATCAGACCAGGCGGATGACGGTAGATCCACCAACCCCACTTCAAGGTAAGGCCCGGCAGATATGCGTTCACCCCAAATTCTGGTCTGGGAATCGGATGGTTGGATGGCACGACAACTGCGGGAACTGGTAACCGAGCACCGTTGGGTGCTCCGGCCGGTGCGTTCCGCCCGGCGACTGCGACAACTCCTCAACGGAAGCGGAATCTGTGGGGTGTGCCTGCTTCAGTTCGAGCCATGGTCTGACCGGCGTGAACCGATAGAGTTGATAGCAGAGATGCATAGCCGTTGGCCTGATATCCCCGTGGTTGCCGTATCGGATGTCAAACTGCCGGAAGCTGAACGGGCAGCCTGGACCGCTGCCTTGTTCGATCTCGGGGCACGCTATGTCCTGTTCCCACCACTGACGAAGGTGGTCTTGGAGGACGTGGTGAGCGGACTCATGATGGCCTGCCTGAAGCGAGTCATCGGAGAAGGGAACATGCACCCCACGACCAAGGCTGACCCTCACCCTGACACAGCTGAAGGCTCTCCAGGGTCTTCTCTTACACAGCAGAAACATGAAGTGATCGATCTGTCCGAAGAGGGGGATGAGATATGAATCCCCTAGGCATGGTAGCTGGTGCATTACCTGTTTTGGATCCCTGGCGCTGCAACCTCTGTGGCTGGTGTATTGCGATCTGTCCCACCGAGTGTCTGCAGATCAGCCGCCTGGGACCCTGGTTAGCCCGACCGTTGGATTGTCTGGCCTGTGCGGCCTGCGCTCAGGTATGCCCGGAAAAAGCCCTGCACATGGATGAGTTCACGGTGGAAGATCCGCCCCCGTCGGACTCACAGACCTCCCAGGAGCATCCAGATCCCATTGCTCATTGACTGGCACATCCCGCATGTTTTTCTATCCTTTATCCATTGCCATAACAGAAAGGATTGGCTAGTTCCATCCTTAGCTCGATCTCCCAGGCTGACTCTATCCTGCCAATGCTGTTCCTCTCTCCAACATCGAGGTAGTGCCATGCGTACAGACCGATGGTTCTCCACGTTCATACTCGCCGGAATGATACCTGGTTGGGTGGTCCTTCCGACCTCAACCCTCACGGCTGAGAATGCTGCAAGCTTGCTGCGACAGGATGAGACACAAAAGGGTAAAAAGGAGGACGTCAAGAAGTCCGAGGCGAAGAAGGTCAAATCGAAGATCGTCGTCCGGGTTCCCGATGAGGACGCGGAACTGAAAATTGAGGGGAAATTGACCAAACCCACCGGACCGGTCCGGGAATTTGTGACGCCGGAGATTGAAGAAGGCAAACCGTACATCTACGAGTTTACTGTCATTTGGCGGCCCAATAATTACACCGAACTGATGCGGACCAAGGTGGTCCATTTCAAGGGGGGCGACCTCATCGATGTGGATTTGACCAAACCGGACCCCAACAATCCCGACAAAGCCAAAGTGCGTTGGGTCCCCACTCCTGATGACATTGTGATGGAGATGGTCAAACTCGCTGGTGTCAAGAAGGGTGATGTCGTCTATGAGCCAGGCCCAGGCGACGGACGCGTTCTCATCGCCTGCGTCAAAAGTGGAGCCGACAAAGCCGTGGGGATTGAATTGGACCCGAAGAAGGCCGAGGAAGCACGCGCCAATGCCCAAAAGGCAGGCGTAGCGGATAAAGTCGAAATCCGCGTCGGAGATGCTTTGCAAGTCAAAGACTACGGGAATGCAACAGTGATCATGCTGTACATGGGAGACGAGTTCAACAATCTGTTACGCCCCCTATTTGAGAAGCAGCTCAAACCCGGAACCCGGATTGTTTCCCACCGTTTCACCATGGGGGACTGGAAGCCGGACAAATCGATTACCGTTATGGGTCAGGACGGCGATGAGTATGTCCTGCATCTGTGGATTGTCAAGAAAGCGCAGGATACCCCACCTCCTGAAAACAGGAAGTAGTATATAGTAGGGTAAAGTCCCACGCCTCGCCGGCAAAGTCCTAGGTTCTCTATCAGGGGAAAGTGTTCATAGAGACTTTATCAAGTTTGGGAAAAATAGCGTTCCACCGTTACTCTCCCCCTGCTTCCAAGCCATGAAGGTAAGTATAATGCAACAAAGGGGGAAGCGAGGAGCTTCCCCCTAGTGTTTTTGCAAAACGGATAGCATTTTGATACACATCGGTGCGCGGGGGTAGCTCCCCTCATACCATGAACGCCAACGATCTAGCCACACGTATCCTTCAAGCTGTGACGGCGGCCAACTACACTCCGCTCAAGGCCAAGGCCCTTTTTTCCCGAATGAAGCTGGGACGGGAGGCATATCCGACATTTCGTCAAACCTTGAAGCGATTGATCCAGTCGGGTCAAGTGGTAATGGGTCGTGGGCACACGATCCGCCCGGCAGAGCCGTTCGTCACCGTAGTGGGGATATACCGGCGTACACCCACAGGGCACGGGTATGTCCGTCCCCACGCGGTGGATGGTACACCCCAGGCTGCGGATATTTTCGTCCGTGCTGATCGCGCCCGGGACGCCGCCACGGGAGATGAAGTATTGGTCCGTGTTTTGCGGCCGGCCAGTCGGACACGCGATGCAGCAGGGGAAATTATTGAGGTCTTGGAGCGAGCCACCCGCACCTTTGTCGGCACCTACTTCGAGCGGGAAGGGCAAGGGTTTGTCCGAGTCGATGGCAACGTCTTTACTCACAGTGTCTCCGTGGGGGATGCCGGGGTACAAGGAGTCAAAGTCGGAGACAAAGTCGTTGTAGAAATGCTCCGCTTTCCCACTCCCGAAGAGCGAGGCGAAGGTGTCATCACCGAGGTGCTGGGGCCGCTACATCAGCCGGGTGTCGATACCCTGACTGTGATCCGGGCGTTTGGTCTGCCGGAGAGTTTTCCCCCCGAAGTTCTAGCCGAAGCCCGGCAAGTGGCCTCGCAATTCGACGAAGGAATGCCCGGACACAGCCGTGAAGATTTCACCGACGAATTGGTAGTTACGATTGACCCACCCGATGCGAAAGACTTTGACGATGCAGTCAGTGTCAGGATTGATCCCAAGAGCAAGCACTGGATTCTGTCGGTGCATATTGCTGATGTTAGCGCTTTCGTCCGGGCGGGGGGAGCTCTGGACCAGGAAGCTCGGCGCCGAGGCACCAGTGTTTATCTGCCCCAGAAAGTGCTGCCGATGTTTCCGGAGGTGTTGTCCAACGGATTGGCCTCTTTGCAGGAAGGAAAACTGCGATGGGTCAAGACCGTCCGTTTGGAATATACGCCTCAACTGCAGAAAGGAACCGTCACGTTTCATAACGCTGTCATCCGGAATCGCCGCCGCTTTACCTATGAGCAAGTCCAGGCGGTTTTGGATGAGCTGGAACGACGTGAGCAGGCCGGCTGGCCAGCAGCTCGCGTAGTTGCCGAACCGGTGGGTGACGTGGAAGCGGAACTGGTGGCTTTGATCCGCCGCATGCGGGATCTGGCCCGCCTGTTGCGAAACAAGCGGCTCCGACGAGGGGCACTGGAACTGGAAATGCCCGAGACGGTGCTAGAGTACGACGAGCAAGGGCGTATCTGTGGTGCCCATTATGCCCCCCATACCTTCAGCCACCGGATCATCGAAGAGTTCATGCTGGCGGCGAACGAAGCGGTAGCCGAATATCTTACCGCTCACGGAGTGCTCTTCCTCCGGCGTGTCCACCCTCCGCCTCATGAGGAGAAGCTGTCCGCCTTCGCCCAGTTCGCCGCTCTGCTCGGCTATCCTCTGCGACGTCCTCAGGATCGCTTCGAGTTGCAACGGGTCCTTCAACAAACCGCCGACAAACCAGAGCGTGCGGCCTTGCACTACGCTCTTCTGCGTAGTCTCAAGCAAGCGGTTTACTCCCCCATAGCTGAGGAACATTACGCGCTAGCCCTGCGCCATTATTGCCATTTCACCTCCCCGATTCGTCGTTATCCCGATTTGCAAGTCCATCGCCAGCTGGATCGCCTGCTCCGCCGTAAAAAGCCGGTCGCACAAAAAGATGAACTGATGGCCTTGGGTGATCACTGCTCCAAAATGGAGCGTCGAGCCGAGATGGCCGAACGAGAATTGATCAAACTCAAAGTGTTGACCTATCTAAGCGAACGGATCGGTGAGTGTTTCGAGGCCATCATCACCGGAGTGGCGGATTATGGCTTTTATGCCCAAGCCGAAAAGTTCCCCGCGGAAGGGTTGGTTCATATCTCCTCGCTGGTGGACGACTACTATTGGTATGATGCGGACAGCTACACTTTGCAGGGTCAGCGAACGGGTCGGCGCTTTCGACTCGGAGATCGCGTTCGCGTGGAAGTGGCCCGTGTGGACTTGGTCCGGCGATTGCTGGATTTCCGGCTAGCTGATGAGAAACTCGACGAATCCCCCAAAAAGGACCGCCTGCAAAAAAAATATCGCCAGAGACGTTTACGCCGGCCTTCCTCTTCTCATTCCGAGGAGCAAGAGGAGGAATAAAACTCTCCTTGCAACTGGCGCCTCCTGGGACGGAAGGAAAAAGCGGAGCTGCCTCCCAGGAGCACGGTGCCAGGGCCCACCCAACTCATTTGAGAAGCAAGCATGTGTTGCAAACCACACCCTATGAGCCAGCCTCTTCTAAACTGAGCGATAACTTCCCGGCTTCTTCATCTATTTCCCACGATTCACCCCCTGGACTGTTAGAGCGGTCAGGCTACGATACAATGTGTAGGAGGTTGCAGAAGGCGTGGCCCCGACTGAATCGGACAGTCGGCGGCCACATCTAATTTTGGGAGCATTCCTATATGCCTAGGATCTGCAACCGCAGAAACTCACTCCCCTCCTCCAGAGGGAGAGCGAGGCTGAAATTTTGGTGTATTTGAGGAAATTTGAGGAATTTGTGTTCAAACAGGTCGCAAGCAATGCCAGGACTTGAAAAAGTACGGAACATCGGAATCATGGCCCACGTGGATGCCGGGAAAACCACGACCACGGAACGTATTCTGTATTACAGCGGCACCAAACACAAAGTCGGCGATGTCGATACCGGAGATACTACCACGGACTTCGACCCGTTGGAAAAGCAGAAGGGGATCACCATCAACTCGGCAGCAGTCTCTGTGGAGTGGGGTGACCACACCATCAACATCATCGATACCCCTGGTCACGTCGATTTCACGGCCGAAGTGGAGCGTTCTCTGCGCGTTCTGGACGGTGCAGTGGGTGTGTTCTGCGCTGTAGGCGGCGTGGAGGTGCAATCGGAGACGGTTTGGCGACAAGCTAACAAGTACAAAGTGCCCCGCATTGCTTACGTCAACAAGCTGGACCGGATGGGGGCAGACTTCTGGGGATGTGTACGACAGATCGAGGAGAAGCTGCATACCAAGCCAGCCGTCGTGACTGTCCCTGCAGGCCAGGATACTGCCTTTGAAGGATTGATCGATCTGATCGAGATGAAATTCATCACCCGTGACGAGGCGGATGTTACCAAACGGAACTTCTTTGTTCATCCGATTCCCGAAAAATATCGAACCGAGGCCGAGAAGGCCCGTGAGCAATTGCTGGACGTGGTATCGGTAGCCTGTGACGAGATCACCGAGCTGGTTCTAGAGGGCAAACCTGTTCCTGCGGAGTTGATCCGTCAAGCCTTGCGGCGGGGTACGCTCAGCGGACAGTTTACACCGATTCATTGCGGTTCCTCCAAGCTCTTCCAGGGTGTGCAACAACTGTTGGACCTGATCGTGGACTGTCTACCCAGTCCGGTCGATCGTCCTCCTGTGGAAGGGATCAACCCCAAGACCAAGGAAGTCGAGTACCGCCGTCCCGACACTTCCGAGCCGTTTACCGCCCTTGCTTTCAAGACCGTGGCCGAATCCACCGGTGACCTCGTTTATATCCGGATTTACTCCGGCGAGATGAAGCCCGGTGCCACCTATCTCAATACTACCTTGAATAAAACCGAGCGGGTGGTCCGCTTCTACCGGATGATGGGGGACAAACGCATTGAACTGGATTCCGCTGGACCAGGAGATATCGTGGCGGCGATTGGCTTGAAACATACAGCAACGGGCCATACTTTGTGCGACCCGGAATCCCCGATCGCCCTGGAATCCATCACCTTTCCCAAGCCGGTGGTATCGGCGGCGCTGTCCTTCGCACGTACTCTGGACAGCGGCAAGGTCGGCGAAGCGCTCTCCCGTCTGGTACGGGACGATCCGACCCTCAAAGCCCATACCGACGAGGAAACGAAGGAAACCATCCTCAGCGGTATGGGGGAACTGCACCTGGAAATCAGTCTGGAGAAGCTGCGCCGATCGCTGAACCTGCCCCAGGGAGACCCACAGGTCCAGTTGGGTAAACCCCGCGTGGCCTACCGCCAGACTTTCGCCAAGGAAGTGGACCTGGAATACCGCTACATCAAACAGACCGGCGGACGCGGAAAATATGCCGTCATCAACGTGCGGTACAAACCCCTCTCCGCCGAGGATATTGCGGACCGGATTCGAGAAATCGAGCAACGCAATGATCCCAAGATCAAACCAGACCCCAACAACATCTACTTTGTCAACTCCATCACCCAAGGGGTAATCCCCAAGGAATACATTCCCTCGGTGGAGGAAGGGCTACGTGACGCGGCCAAACGCGGTTACAAGTATCCCTTCCCCTTCGTGGACCTGGAGTTCGAGCTGCACTTTGGCAAATACCATCCCGTGGATTCGTCTCAGGATGCCTTTTACTTGTGTGCTCTGGAAGCATTTCGCGACGCTGAGGAAAAAGCGGGCATCGTGCTGCTTGAGCCTATCATGAAGGTGGTCGTCGTTTGTCCCAAGCAGTACCAAGGAGCCATCAGTGGCGACATCAGTCGGCGGCGAGGAATGATTGAAGAAACCAGTGAAGATAAAGGAGTGGCCCAGGTAGTCGCCAAAATTCCCTTGGCCAACCTCTTTGGTTATACCAACGACTTGCGGGGTGCCACGGGGGGGACAGCTAGTTTCTCGATGGAGTTCAGCCACTATGCGCCTGTGCCGATCGAGTTAGCAGACCTACCACAGAAAGATGACAAGAAAAAATGATCCTGACCACCCCGGTCCCGCTTTGAATGTGCCCTCCACCGGGCACACCTGCCCATCCCCGAGCTACGCGAACCACCCAGATGAGCACTCTTTTTGGGGTGGTAAGCTCACGGCTGATGACATATTAGTAATTACTGGGAAATCCCCGCTGGAAGTCCCGCAAGAACAGATACACCATTCCAGCATATGGGTATGTCCGACGAGTTCGAGCACGCTAGGACCAGACCACAAATCAGGAGTGTGAATTTATGAAAAAAGGAATTCATCCCCAGAATTATCGGCCTGTGGTTTTTCAAGATGCCTCAGCCAATTTCGCGTTCTTGACCCGGTCCTGCGTGGAAACCGAGGAAACGATCGTGTGGACCGATGGGAAAGAGTACCCCTTATATCGATTGGAAATTTCGAGTGCTAGTCACCCGTTTTTCACGGGCAAGATGAAGTTTGTGGATACCACCGGCCGGGTACAGAAATTCCAAGACAAGTACAAGAACGCCCGTTATGCCAAAGGCAAGAACATCACTGAGGGGGAAAAGAGCTCGTGAGGTCCGCGGTGGCCTCTGCGAAAACCAGGTCGAAGAGCTGTTTCGAGCATCCCCCCGACCTTCCCGGGTAACATTCGGGTCGAAATCGCCCCTATTTGAGGAACTGGGGTGCAAGAATTGTACGGAAGATGGTACTGTCTTTCCTGTCATCCGAAATTCCCAATATGTTCCCGGAAGATTAGGCTGATCCACGAGGTGAGGCTGATTGATTGATGTACACGGCATTAGACGAAAAGCTGGCTCGCTATCGTGAGCTGGAGCAACAATGGTACGATCCGGCGACAGCAGCGGACCCTGTCCGTGCAGCAGCTGTGGCTCGGGAGCGCGGTGCGTTAGCCCGAATTGTCGAGCCGTATCTGGAGTTGCAACGGTTGGATGCCGCCATTCAGGAGGCTCAAAATTTAGCAACCCACGAGAAAGACGCGGAGCTCCGCGCACTGGCGGAAGAAGAATTGGCCACCTTACGACAGAGGCGTGACAAAGTCTGGCAACGGCTGGAAGAAGAATTGCTCGTGGATCCCGCCGAAGACTTCTCTCGGGTCATCATGGAGATCCGTGCAGGAGAGGGGGGTGATGAAGCTGCTCTCTTTGCCGGAGACCTCTACGGCATGTACACCCGCTACGCACGCTCCAAAGGGTGGATTGTCGAGGATATTACCCACCAGCCGGGCGATGCCGGCGGATTCAAGGAAGTGATCTTTGCCGTTGAAGGGGAGAATATTTACCGTTATTTGCGGCATGAATCCGGCGGTCACCGGGTGCAAAGAGTTCCTGCTACGGAGACGATGGGACGGATTCATACTTCCCTGGCTACTGTGGCCGTTTTGCCAGAGCCGGATGAAGTCCAGGTCGTGATCAAGCCGGAAGATATTGAGTGGGAACGGATGCGTGCCGGCGGTGCGGGAGGGCAACATGTTAACAAGACCGAGTCCGCTGTGCGTATCTGGTACAAAAAGGGGACGCCGGAGGAGTTGGAAGTGAAATGCCAGGATGAGCGCAGCCAGCATAAAAACTATGAGCGAGCCATGCGTATCTTGCGGACCCGTCTCTTCCAGCGGCAGCAGCAGAAACTCCAACAGGAGCGCGCCGATTTGAGGCGAGTCCAAGTGGGTAGTGGAGAGCGTGGCTCGAAAATCCGTACCTATCACTTCAAGGAAAATCGCGTGACCGACCACCGTATCGGGTTGACTGTGTACAAACTCGATGAAATACTCGGTGGCAATTTGGATCTGATCATCGAACCGCTCCGGGAACACTGGAAAAAGGAAAAGCTCGCCAGCCTCGGAAACTGACCCAATCGCCTCCCCACCCCGATCGTGACGGGGCTGGACCAGTGTGTATCATCATCATCAGATCGACTCCTCATAAACGAGTACTATCCATGGCCGATTCATCGTCACGGGTTTCAACCTCTGCCTCAACACCCACCCCAGCAACCTCGGGTGAAACAACCTGGACGATCCAGGCTCTGCTGAACTGGACTACCGACTATCTGCAGCGCAAGGGAATCGAATCGCCGCGGACGGAGGCGCAGATCCTGCTGGCGTACGTTCTGGGCTGCAAACGTGTGGATCTTCTGGTACGCTACGATGAGGTACCCACAGAGGCCCAGCGACGCCAGTATCGGGAGCTGATCCAACGTCGTGTAGCGGGTTGGCCTACAGCCTACCTGGTGGGAAGCCGTGACTTCTACCTGCTTACTTTCGAGGTGACCCCCGCAGTACTCATCCCCCGACCCGATACGGAAACCCTGGTTCTGGAAGCACTCAAACTCCTCAAGCCGATGAAGGCACCTCGGGTCTGGGACATTGGTACAGGATCCGGATGTATTGCGATAAGCATTGCCCATCAGAAGAAGGATGCCCTGGTGACCGCAAGCGATATTTCACCGGATGCCTTGGAGGTAGCCCAGCGTAATGCCCAACGGCACGGTGTGGCTGAACGGATACGCTTCCTCTGCGGAGACCTCGCAGCACCAGTTCCCACGGGCGAAGTCTTCGATCTCATCGTAAGTAATCCACCTTACATTGCGCAGGGAGAATTAGCTCACCTGGCTCCCGAAGTGCGTGACCATGAACCGCGGATCGCCCTGGATGGAGGAGCCGATGGCTTGGCATTCTACCGCCGCCTGGCCATGAGCATGGCTCCTTATCTCATCGAGGGTGGCTATCTACTCCTGGAAATCGGGGCAGGCCAAAAGGACGCGGTACAGAACATCTTCGCCGAGTTCCCACATTGGCAGATAGGGCCGACTTTCAAAGACATGGCAGGACGAATACGCGTCGTGTCTTTCCGACGGCAGGCATAAAAGCGGAAATCTTTTTCACGTCCCGGTAACTATATTTCCTCCTTGACATTCCTGTGCGTCAGAGATATACGCTGAAGGCTCTTTGATGCCGATGACTGGATGCCCAAGGAATGGACGTATCCACGGCTTGGGGGAAGTAGAATCAGAGACGTTACCGCGGAACGAACGGAGGCTTCATCACCTTAGCGTAGGTAGCAGGGATGCATCGAGGGCAGACGGGGATCACGCTGATCGTGGGATTGATCTTGTCTATCGTCTGCGGCTGCTGGCAGGGGGCGATGACAGGAACACCGGGTGAACTCGCAGGCCGTTCTTTGCTCCCGCAGATGCCCGTGATGTTAGCCGTGGAAAGCCTTCTGCTGACATGTCCCAGCAAGGAAAACGCGGATTACGAGGCGATCTGGCACTCAGCTCGACCAGCAGGTTTACCCGAAAGTAACGCCCTGTGGTGTGAGAATGGGCTGCGCCTTGGAGTGCTCCGCTCTCCTTTGCCCGCACCTCTTCAGCAGTGGCTTGAAGATGAAGGCACAATCCCCTCCGGTTCGCTCCAGACATTTCATCAACGCCACGAAACATTCCTGGCGACGACCCCTGTCCTCGAGCGTTACCGCCTGCGTTGGACTGCTGACCTCGCTGCCGCTGCTATGGAGAAAGAATGGGCCCAAATTATCGGTGGCATCTGGGTTCAACCCCGGTTGCACAAACGCAGCACGTTACTGATCTGCGAACCTCGTCTGCAACATGCTGAGCAGCAAAGTTGGATCCGACCAGCCGCAGATGCCAGTCGCTTTGTCCGCAGTGAAGAACCGTTGATGGAACGCTTTCCCACCTTGCAGGTGGAAGTCGAGCTAACCCCGGAAGAGTATCTGATCATCGGACCTCTGGCTAATGCCAACGGCAATCTCGGTTCCCTGCTGTTCCGTACAGCCGCTCCTACTACGAGGTCTGCCACGGCGATGGAGCCAGCGGTCGCCACCTGGCGACTGCTCCTGCTTCGCGTTCATCTTCCCGCGTCGTCTGCGGGACAGGATTTGCCGGAGATTTCTTCTCCCTATCTTCGCCGCTAATACGGCTCACAAACTACCTTTTCCTGCAGAGTTAGAGTAACCCCTTGGTGGAGGGAATATCCTGGATTCGTGGGTCCGGCTCGACAGCCATTCGTAACGCCCGGGCACAGGCCTTGAAGATGGCCTCGACCATGTGATGGACATTGCGACCATGATGGAGCAGAACGTGCAGATTGAAGCGACCGTGGCAGACCACCGCTCGCCAGAACTCCTCGGCCAGCTCCGCCGGAAAAGCTCCCAACTGAACTCGGGGCAGATCCGCACGCCAGACACAAGCCGGTCGGCCACTCAGATCCACCGCCGCCGTGACCAGAGTTTCATCCATCGGCAAGATGCAGTGCCCAAAACGACGAATCCCGGCTTTATCCCCGAGAGCCTGATGGAGAGCCTGGCCCAGGCAGATGCCGACATCTTCGACGGAGTGATGGGCGTCGATGTGCAAGTCCCCCTGACAGTTTACCTGCAGATTGAATAAACCATGCCGACCGAGGTGTTCTAGCATATGGTCAAAAAAACCAATTCCTGTGGCGGACTGTACATGTCCGTTTCCGTCGAGATTCAAGTGGAGGCGAATCGTCGTTTCTCGGGTTGTACGCTCAATCGTTGCTATGCGTGGCATGGATACAGTTCTATTGCTCCGCAGGGAATGAGGGGCTGGGGACCGCTAGGATTCGTGCGTCCTCAACGTTGCAGGATCAGCCGCAGGTTCTCTAGCAACTGATCCACCTCCGCGTCTGTTCCAATTGAGATACGGAGTCCATCATAGCCATCGTAATTCATGTAACGGACGAGAATGTTTCGCTGGGCTAGCTCTTGGGCGATGGGCAGGACGGGTCGATCGGTGCGTCGACACCAGAGGAAATTCGCGTGGCTGGGTGTCACATGAAATCCCAGGTTTGCTAAGGCTTGGGCCAGGCGTTGACGAGTCGCCCGTATTCTAGCTCGGACCTGCTCAAAATGGTCCCGATCCTCCAGAGCAGCAGAAGCGGCGGTTAGACTCAGCACATCGCAGTTGTAGGAATCCTTCACTTTGATTAGTTCCTGGATCAGTTCCGGACGAGCTATGACATAACCGAAACGGATGCCGGCAAGCGAATACGATTTGCTCAGGCTGCGTGTGATGATCAGATTGGGCAGCTGTGGGAGCAAAGTCAGGCCATTCCAGTCCGCGAAGTCAGCATAAGCTTCATCCAGTACGAGAGGAGCGGGAGCGAGCGACTCGGCCAGACGACGAATCGCTTGAGGCGAGACCATCGTTCCGGAGGGCGAATTGGGATTCGCCAGAAAGGTCAGATGAGCTTGGGGAACAGGCCACGGCTCAGGGAGTTGCCAGTCGTCCGTGAAGGACACAGATAGGAAATGAGCTCCCTGAATCTCGGCCAACGTACGATAGAGCAGATAACCAGGCATCAGGGCGGCGAGATAACCCCCGGCTGGGACGAATGCCCGAGTCAGTATGGTCAGAAGGTCATCGGAACCATTTCCGATGAGAAACCAATCCGGTTCCAGCCCTAAGACTCGGGCGGCGGTTCGCCGGAAGTTGTCACCCAGAGGAGGGGGATATTTCCGAAGCTGATCCGGAGTGAGAGCCGCTCGGATGGCCTCGAAGACGCGTGGGCTGGGAGGATAGGGATTCTCGTTGGTATTGAGTTTGATAACGTCTGGGGCATTCCGCTGTTCGCCGGGGACATAGCCCCGCATCGCACGGATGTCAGGTCGTAACGCGTCGAGTACCATCGATGGAGATGATACTACGGCTGGCAGGGAAGATGTTGGGCTCATGTCGGAGGAAGGATTACTTCTTGGTATTTGTGGGTGTTGCGGGGCTTTTGGTGGCTTTGGGTTTGGGGCGGGCTTCCGGCCCCTTGTCTTGGGCTCGCACTTCGACGCTTGCCGCGTGAGCGGTGAGTCCTTCCAGCTTTGCCATATAAATCACATCATCGGCGATTTCTCTCAGTCCATTGCGCGTGAAGCGAAGGATGCTGGTGCGTTTGCGGAAATCATTGGCGTTGAGGCCACTGGCAAATCGCGCTGTTCCTCCTGTGGGCAGGACGTGGGAGGGTCCGGCGGCGTAATCGCCGACAGCTACAGGCGTAAATGGTCCCAGGAAGATCGCTCCTGCGTGCTGAACATCCTCCGCAAACGCTTCGGGATCACGTACCTGGATGTGCAGATGTTCCGGTGCCAGGATATTGACACAACGCAGCGCTTCCTTTTTGTCAGGTGCCAGAACCAGGGCCCCGTACCGTTCCAAGCTCTCTCGAGCCAGATCGCCTCGCTCCAGGCGGGACAAATGCTTGCTCAAGGCAGTAGATACTTCATCAAGCAGAGGTGCATACCAGCTAACGAGGATAGCAACGCCCGGAGAATGCTCCGCTTGAGCAATCATATCCAGGGCGAGGTAATCCGGGTGAGCCGAGTCATCAGCTACCACTACAATTTCGCTAGGGCCCGCTAGGCAATCAATGGCCACATGTCCGTATACATACTTCTTGGCTAAAGCCACGTATTGGGAGCCCGGCCCTATGATCATATCCACAGGCTTGAGTCCTTCAATTCCGTAGGCCATCGCAGCAATCGCTTGGGCCCCTCCTAGGCGATAAACTTCGCTAATCCCTAATTCGTGGCACACAGCTAGCATGCGAGGATTGTAGGCTCCGCTCGAAGTCGGTGGCAAACATACGGCAATCTCTTCCACACCGGCAGCCTGAGCCGGACAGACAGTCATCAACAGGGTGGATGGATAAGCGGCGGCTCCTCCAGGACAGTAAACGCCGACCCGTTGCATCGGACGGTAGCGCACCTGTAATTCATGCTTGCCCGACACACGCATCTCAGCATCTCGATGCAACAGACCCGATTGAAACTGTATGATGTTGTACTGGATCTGCCGGATCACCTCCAGAAACTCGGGTTCCGCCTGACTATGAGCAGCGGCCAACTCTTCGGCAGGGACACGGATCTGCTCGGGTTTCAACTTGACTTTATCCAATTGTTCAGTAAAATGAAGTACCGCTGATATGCCTTTGTCGCGAACGGCCTGGCAGATGCGCTCAACAGCTCGTATGGGGGATAGAGGCTCGCCAAACACAGCCTGGGTCAACTTTTTCGCCGTAGGAGTAACAATCTCTGCATCCCAACGGAATTGATCACGCAGTTTATACAACTGTTGGGTAGCCGAGGGAGTACTCAGATCAATTCGCCGCAACTTCAGTGCCGACATAATAATTTCCCTCGCGGCAATCAGGCTGTAACAATAAAACGAAATCCACTCCCCTCAAAGAGCTGCCCAGCTTGGGAGGGAATGGCCGCCACTCTCAAGGCATCGATCGCCGAATGTTCGTCAACAATTATAGTTTATAGGGTTTTTGTCCTTCACTTCAACCTGCTTCCTGAAGCGAGGGCAGGGGCACTTGCTGGAGGAGATTCAGCCTGTCGGAATGGAGCATTAGGCTCAACATTTGGGATATTACGGCTACACCGATAATCGCAGGGAAATCACATATCCCGCCACAATGGAAATGGATATGGAGAAGTGAGACTAACGCTTTTTTCCGAACAAGTCCGATCGCGGAGTCATCGTTGCCCCGAAGGAGCCACGGGAATACCGCCGAGAGGGAGGTGAGGCGTCGTGTTGCCTCGATCCTGCGCAGGAAGGGAAGGCTCAGACGATTCCGAAGCGGGCGACAGATGGCCAGCAGGCAGGAGCGAGGACGTTCGGTCTGAGGATGTTGGGGACGAAGTTGTCGGCGCATAGGCAGTTATCAGTTCTGCGAGAAATTGTCGGGCCTGCTCACAACTCGGATCAGCTTGCAAGGCCAGTTGGAGATGGTGTCGGCTTGCGTCCACGTGTCCCATGTGTTCGAGCACGCGGGCCAGGTGGTAGCGAGCCAGGCTCTCCGGCATGATTTCCAGGAATGTGGCCAATGCTTCTTCGTAACGACCAGCCCGTGCGAGACAGAACCCCTTGGTTTTGCGGATGCTCCGACTCTCGGGGTCCCGATGCAAAGCCTCATCACACCAGCGTACCGCCCCTTCCCAGTCTTTCCATTGAGCATGGACGAGAGCGAGTTGATGACGAACCTGGTTGTCGTGAGGATAGTATCGGAGATAGCGTTGGAATATTTCCAGGGCCTTGTGCCGCTCTCCCAGTCGGGCATGATATTGAGCCAATCCGAGCAGTGCAGTTGGGTTCTTGGGATCTTGCTGTAAGGCTTTCTGGAATCCCTGGCGGGCCTGGTCGAGCAGCAACTCTCGACTGGCCGGTGAGGTTTCCTCTGCAAAAGCTGCATCAAGTTGAACTTGGGCCAGGATTGCTATGGTTTCCGGTTTAGGTGGTCCTTGGTTGGACACAGCAGTGGTGCTTTGTGGTATGGGGATGGATAATTGAGGTGATTGTCTCCAAAGGGCACGTAATCCTCCGGTGGGGACGGTCGCAGCTTGCAATGTAGAAGATTGCAATGCAGCGTCCAGGGGGGAATGGACAGGGGCATGATTGCAGCCAACGAGCACAAGACAGAGGAGACTACCCCAACCACAACTCTTCCCGCCTCTGCAGAGCCAGCGATGGCCTTTCATGTCCATCCTCGGTTTTCGTCGGATAGTAGCGACTGTATTCCATCTAGGGCGCAGGGGGAGCTGTCGCTCATCTACCCCCTCTTACTGAAACTCCGCGATGAAGCTGGCAGCGGCCTCAGCAATCAGTTCCCGCGTCAAATGCACTGGCTGTCGTCTGTATCGACAGATCGACTGCACAATTTCCAGCAAATCCCGGCAATCGCTCGCTCGCGGAGCACGGCCCCGATTGTAATACCGCTCATATAAGTATTCGACCGCTGAGGGATCATAATTCATACCCAGGCGCCGACAGTGATACTGAAAGATCCGCTCGTACACATCGCGGGGTGGTGCACTCACACCCACCTTGTGGCGAATACGACGGAGAAAGGCATCATCAACCAGTTGCTTAGGATCCAGGTTGGTGCTGAAGATGATCAGTTGCTCGAAGGGTACCTGGAATTTCTTACCACTCGCCACCGTGAGGAAATCGTGTCGATCTTCCAACGGTAGGATCCAGCGATTGAGCAGCTCGCGGGGACTGCATTGTTGCCGCCCAAAGTCGTCGATGAGGAAGACTCCGCCATTGGCTTTGAAGTGAATAGGTGCCTGATAAAAGTTGGAGTCTGAGAAGTAGCGTAAGTCCAGCATAGAGAGGGTCAGTTCACCGCCGGTGATAATCACGGGGCGTCGGATACGAACCCAACGTCGATCGTAAGACCCCGTGGTCAGCAGTCGCCGCACCGCAGCATCCGCATCTTCTTCTCCATCAGCAGTCGTGTCATCGACCACATGCAAGGATGGATCGAACACGGTGATAATGTTCTCATCGGCTAGGAAGGCGTAAGGTACATAGATAGACCCGCCAACGTTGTTCATGAACTCCCCAATCGCACGAGCGATAGCAGTTTTTCCATTGCCTGGGGGACCATAGATGAACACAGACCGACCACTGACGATTGCCGGCCCTATAGCGTTGAACATTTCTTCCTTGAGCACCAGATGACTAAAAGGAGCTTTTAAGGCTTCCGGATAGCAATTCAATCCCACTACCGTTTGACGATAGCATTGCTCGACATAATCCTCCAAAGGCACAGGTGCAGGGCCCACATAGGCGCAGAAATCCATGGCCTCTTGAGCCCGTTTGCGACCAAGGTCCGTCAAACTGAAACGATAACTTACCTCCCCCACCAGATCGCCTCCGTCAACCTGCAAGGCCTTCTCGTCTTTAAGGAATTTGAGACTATCGCGAATCACTTTGAAAGGCAGGCAGAGGAATTGGGCCAAATCACGCCCCAACATGGCTCCGCGCGTGTAAATGGTCCGTAAAATCATGTCACACAAAAACCCTTGACTCAGGCCAGATTCGCGAAGCGTTTCGGGGGCAGTCGGGGCCTCTGGGGTCGGATTCATCTCCCATTCCGACGCAGAGTGATGCGATACGACCATGATCAGCTCCCTCGTCGTTGTTCAGACCTTGTTTAAAACACCCGCCTCACCACTCAAACTCTTGCAAAGTAGAAACGTCTGAGTGACATCTTCGAATAGGAAAAGCGCGTCTAAGCGATGCTGTTGGGCGATGTGTTGCTAACTTTGTCCTGCCTAGGGTTGGCACATCCTAACTTTTGTTCCCTTTGACCCGCGTAATGATGAAAAGGGCAATCGCTCCGGCAATGAGTACAGTCATAATCACACCATTTTGTCGGCGGAAGACACCCTCCCAGTAATCCTGAAACTCTTGCCAGTAACTGCTGGCCCAAAGTATTGATGTCCCGGCATAACAAGGCTCCGCACTACAGGGAACAGCACTGAGAAGCACCCACAAAATGGCAATGATAAGCACGCTACCCCTGATGCGCATTATGCGGTCCCAATGTCTCATGGTCTCCTCCATATCGATCCCAGGGGGCAGGAACTTATAGGCCCGCAGAGGAGCACCGCTGTGTACGGGCAAAGCGGGTGCCCCGTGGCAGAAATCCGCTGCTCGTTTGATTCAAGCATAGAACGTGGAAATGGGGTATGAGGTCCCAAATTACCTATGCCGAGGAATACAAACACCGCGGCGGATAGTAACGAATCATGCCTGGTCCGAGATTTGAGGAAAGCGTGTAGCCCCTGAGCAGGGGTGGGGAGTCTGCATCAGGGGCAAAGGTGGTTCGGGTGGTTGATGAAGCAGGAGCGATTGATTCAGCAGCGTCGGTCAGCGTCCCATACCGCCGGTAGTTCCTCCCGCAGTACCTGGAGTGGCTCCTCCTGCAGGAATGCCACCGCTTGGACCGCCGGTAGCGCCACCAAGTCCACCTCCGATTCCGCCACTGATACCGCCTTGGTACCCATTGGCACTGTCCGCGAATGCCCGAACACCGAAGCGGGCGGGCATACCCGGCGGAGGAGCATCATGGACATGCACCGAAATCTCAACATTCGGTCCTAGTTGCGTGGCCAGATACTTCCGGATGGTTGCTGCTCGGCGGGCATTCAGATCATCGCGTAGAGCGATGAGCTTATCTAGATTTTCCGGCGTGGGGGGAATATCTCGAGCTGTTTGCAGATAAATGCGCGTCGGGGGTTGAGGAGTGGCGCGAGCCAGGCTATTGAGTTTTTCCAGGCCAGCACCGTTGAGGCGGTCGGTCCCTGCTTCGAAATGCCAGTTCCATACCGTGTGGTGGAGGAATTCACCGTTGAGGGTCTGCTGGGCAAACGGTGCCAGCACAGCTTGACGAGCCGCGTAGTTGTACCGTTGCGGCCAAGCCGGATCGACCCAGTTACGATAACAGTCCCCCAATGAGCCCTGGGTGTGGACACATCCCAGGGGTGCCAGGCTGAAAAACACCCCAACACTCGCTATGGAATAACGACGGATCATCGTTCTCTCCTCCATGAGTTTGACGGCAGAACTGCAGGCAGTCCAGCCGGCACTTTCCTTACGCACTGTCGATCGGTTTACTCTCCGACCGGCACCTTTGGGTCCCACCTCCTAAATCTGCCTGTTCATCGGCTTTGAGGGCGGTGTTGCACCCTCAGGTTTATGGACAGAGTGGCATTTCATCCTCCCTTGCTCAACAGCCCTTTCTGGATCTGGATCGCTGCTGGACCGACCAGAACCACGAAGATGGCCGGAAAGATGAAGAGCACGAGGGGGAAAATCAGTTGCACAGCGGTTTTCGCAGCTTTTTCCTCCGCCAGTTGCCGGCGTCGCGTCCGCATCGAGTCCGACTGGACCCGCAACGCTTGGGCAATGCTGGACCCAAAACGATCCGCTTGGATGAGAATGGCTGCCAGCGCGCGGACATCATCGACCCCTGTGCGGATGCCTAAATCATGCAGCACTTCTCGACGCGGACGTCCCATCTGCAATTGCATGTTGGCCAAGGAAAACTCCTCGCAGATGACCTTCGCATGGTCCTTCATCTCCTCGGTCACCTTCCGCAACGCTGCATCCAACCCCAGCCCCGACTCGACACACACCACCAGCAAGTCCAAGGCATCGGGTAGAGTCAGGAAAATTTCTTTCTGTCGGCTCGTGCGCAAATACCACAGGATCACCTGGGGCAAATAGAAGCCGATGCCACCGAGGATCACTACCCATTGAATCGACCGAAGGGTGAAGCCATCTTTGAGCAAGAAGAAGAAAAGAGCGGGAAAAAGGAAGACAATCAGACAAACCAGGCGGAGACCCTGATAGACCGCCACCGCACTGTCACTGCGGAAGCCCGCATTGGCCAGTTTCACCCGCAGCGAATTTCTCTCCAATTCATTGCCGCTATCCATAGCTCCGCCTAACTGGCCAATCATCTCTTTCAAACCAGCGAAACGTTGCTGGGATTTGTGGGCTTCCACTTCCAATTCCACTAGAGACTTAGGCCGACCGATACGTTCCAGTCGCTCTTCAGCCAGACTGTTCCGCTGGGAAATGGTCGATAACAACCAGAATACACCCGCGACGATGGCCCCGAAAACCAGCACCGGCAATAACTCTTCAGCGGATAAGAAGGCAAACAGTTCCACGGCAGATTCCCCCCACTAGCGATGGCACACCATTCCCCCAATGGCAAATTCCGGGCTTCTAGTTTGGCTTCCTCCTACCTCACGTCCTGAATTTTCGCAGGAATATTGAGTCTTTACATCTGAGCATCAATGTTCCTCGTTGCTTCCGAACGCTTCAAACCCGAGCGTTCAATGAGACCCTTTGATACCGGTCCTGGGGACATACTGGATTCTGTTTAAACCTTGATGTCCACAATCTTCTTGATGGCATAAGAACCAATAAGCACCAGAACAATTGCACCCACAGACATACGGATGCCCATAGGGTCGGTCCATAACAGACGGACGTAGTCGGGTTTCATCCACAACATCAGGAAAAACAGGCCAACAGGCAAAGCGATCAAGACGATACCGGAAAGCCGTCCCTCAGCAGTTAGGGCCTTGACCTGACCAAGGATTCTGAAGCGTTCGCGAATAATGTGCCCGATACGGTCCAGGATTTCGGCCAGGTCGCCACCGGTTTGCCGTTGAATCGCTACACTGGTCACGAAGAACCGCAGGTCAAGATTGGGCACACGTTGGCACAGGTTCTTCAGGGCATCCTCCAAGGGAATACCGAGATTTTGCTCCTCGTAAACCCGGGCGAATTCTTTAGCGATGGGATCTGGCATTTCCTCGGCCACAACATGCAAGCCGGCGGCCAGGGAGTGGCCTGCACGTAAGGCCCGGGCGATCAATTCCATCGCATCAGGGAGTTGGGCTGCGAAAGTTTTCAACCGCGTGGCTCGTTTGTTGTACAACCAGATCCACGGCAAGCTGAAAAAAATGAGTACTACCATCGGCAGGACATAGATATTGATCAACCAGAGACTCAACGCTGCTCCCACAAGGCTCAAGATGAGGGAAATGCCGAACAACACACTAGGCTTGATGTTACAATCTGCTTGTTCAAACAGAAGTTTCAGATTCAGAAATGACGGGGTCAAACGTTCCAAAAGGTTTTGTTTGTCGGCTTCCATTAGGGCCTGTTTGAGCAGAATATCTGCGGAGGAATCATGACGGCGGGTCCGTCCCACCAAGGCATCCAGACGACGATCACCTCGTCCGGAACTGTTGGATGGGAATGCCAGAAACAGGGCTGTGACAGCACCCACTACCAACAAACCCACGAGTAATGGCATGAGCATTTCATTCATGGTGTACATCCCGATGTCTGGGGCGACGGTGTTTTCTCAAGCGGAGCTTTGATTTCTTCCTTCTAGGCCAAGCTCTCCTCCTCCTTGAGGGAGTCGACACAAGCATGCGGACTTCCCGTTCAATCCTTGAGCAGAACCCGCTCAGCAAACAGATTCGCCGGTAGTTTGATCCCTTTAGCCTCCAAGCGATTGATGAATGTCGGGCGAACACCGGTCGCTTCAAACTGTCCATAAGCTCGACCGTTCTGATCTACACCCAATTGACGATAACGGAAAATTTCTTGCATGGTGATGATATCTTGCTCCATATTGAGAACTTCTGTAATACTAGTGATTTTACGAGGACCACCTTGGAGTCGATTGGCTTGAATAATCAGATCAATGGCGGAGCTGATCTGCTGTCGCATCGCTTTGACCGGCAACTCGAAGCCACCCATCATGATCATGGTTTCCAAGCGGCTGAGAGCCTCACGAGGACTGTTGGCGTGCAAGGTGGCCATAGAGCCGCCGTGGCCGGTATTCATGGCTTGGAGCATGTCTAATGCTTCCGCTCCACGCACTTCACCGATGATGATCCGCTCGGGACGCATACGCAGCGCATTGCGGACGCAGTCGCGGGTTGTGATCGCCCCTTTTCCTTCGATGTTCGGGGGACGCGTTTCCAGACGCACTACATGCTCCTGCTGAAGTTGTAACTCGCAGGCATCTTCGATGGTGATCACCCGCTCGTCGTTCGGGATAAAACTCGAAAGTGTGTTGAGCAGAGTAGTCTTACCGCAACCGGTACCTCCGCTGATGAGCACATTCAGACGAGCTTTGATGCATGCCTCCATGAGCATGGCCATTTCGGGAGTGAAGGCCTTGTAATTGAGCAAATCTTCCAGCTTGAGAGGATTGGTGCCGAAGCGTCGGATACTCAAGCAAGGACCGTCAACGGCAATCGGTGGAATAACAGCATTGACACGGGAACCATCCGGAAGACGGGCATCCACCATAGGGCTGGTTTCATCCACACGTCGGCCCACCTTGGAAACGATCCGGTCGATGATCTGAAGCAAGTGATCGTTGTCGCGAAACTTGACGTCCGTCTTCTCCAGCTTACCTCGACGCTCGACGTACACCTGGTAGGGACCGTTGACCAGAATGTCGCTGATGGTTGGATCCTTCAGGAGCACTTCGAGAGGACCGAAACCAAGCGTCTCATCCAGAATCTCCTCGATCAATTTTTCCCGTTCGATACGATTGAGGAGAGGATTTTCCGTGTCACAGAGGTGTTCGACGACACGGCGGATATCACGCCGCAGAGCATCGCTGGCCAGGTCGCGCACACGAGTAAAGTCCAGTCGTTCGACTAATTTGGCATGAATTTGTCGTTTCAGTTCCTCGTAATTACGGCTGTTTCCTGGGCTTCCTCCCATGCTGGGACTGGACAATCGGGAAATGCTACTACCATAGTTGCTCATCTGGTTGAGCTTGGAGATCCCCTGTTGCAAGCGGCTGTTATTCATAGACGCAATCTCCTTCAAGCTTGCTTATCTCCTCCCGACAGCTGCTGCATGCTCACCACAAGTCTAGTGCAATCGGGAGTGCACATTTGGCAAAAGCCTGGACTCTCGTGGACCGGACAAGTTCTGTTTCCCGACCGATCCCAGGAAATTGGCTCATCCCCCTCCGCGGCTGAACAAGCTCAAGAAGCTTCGGCCGCTCCGCGACTCTTGCACAACTGGCTTACCGGTGAGGGTTTGCACCAGGTTATGAATGCTTTTTTGGATATTGCTCCTCGGCGCATGGTGGAGCAGAGGCTGACCGACCATGCGTGCTCCGTGGACTGCCTTGGGATCATCAGGTATCTGCCAGAAAATCGGCTTGCCGATAACCTCTTCGGCCTTCTTGAGGCTGATGCCCTCTTCAATCGTCTCTGATCCGAACCGATTGATCACTACGCGGACTTTGTCCGCTACGGTCGGATCATTGTTGAGGAAATGGAGCAGGCGAACCACATTGCGCAGACTTCCCAATTCCAGCTGAGCCACCAGCAGGATAACGTCAGCCTGTCGCAGAGCGGCCCGATCGGTAGGCAATAGTGACTTGCTCAGATCCAGCACCAAATAGCTGTAGTTCATTCGCAGGAGATTGAGAATACGCTCGACATGGTGTTCATGAACATCCGTATATTCGATAATCTCCATGGGGTGGCGGAGAATAGCCAGGTTGGAGTTGTCCAACGGTGCCATTGCCCGCTTGAGCATATTCAGGTCCAGCCGCTCGAAGTCCCGGGATAGATCAGCGATGCTGATGTTGTCCTTGGCTTGAAATTCCAGAACAATGTCCGCATCTCCCAAAACCAGGTCCAGATCGATCAGGGCAGCAGTCTGGGATGGTTCAGCGGCGAGTGTGGCGGCGATATTGACAGCCAAAGTAGTGCAGCCGACCCCACCGCGCGAGCCAAGGATAGCCAGGATTCCGCCCCCGCCACCGCTTCGATGGCCATAAGGACTGCCACTGGCGGCTTCGTCCCCTATTTCTCCACACGCCCTGCGTAGAGCGGACAGCAAGTTTTCCAGGACGATAGGTTGGGTCAGGAAGTAGCGGGCACCGCGCTGGAGCGATTCCAGTAAGGCCCCGTGATCCCGACTGACAGTGATAATAGGAAGATGGGGATACTCCGCCACCAACTGGGCGATCATTTGCAAGGCACGGTCCTTGTCCGCATCCAAGGAGATCACCACTAGATCAGGGGCCGACTCAACAACGACGTCAAAGAAATACTCGTAACGCGAGCAGATCGCATCGAGGAAGATAAAGTCGATACCCATGAGCAAGGTGCGGAGGGACTCACGGGTGGATTCATTGGGGTCTACAATAGCGACACGTTGCATAATCCCAGTTCCTTATGTCCAGTAGTCGCTGAGTTATCCCCCAAGGCTAGCCCCGGGAGAATGGCCGGCCTGGCGGACTAGGAGCCAAACCGGCCTGGGTTTCATTCGTCAACGGCTTTATGGCCGGGGTGTTTCGGGTACTCCAATCTGCGGTGGCATTCCCGAAACACTGGTTGGTACAGGCGGCGGGGCAACACTCCCGCTGTTTTGCAGTTGCTCTCCACTGCTTGACTCTTGGGAAGCACTCCGAAGGGGTGCGGAATTGGGCTGGGTCAATGGTGGCAACATCGCGGGAGTCATGGTGGGAACTTTGCCGGAACTCTTGGCACCCGGATGGCCTGTCCCGATGACACCACCTTGGCCCGTACACAGGTCACCGACGCAGGGAAAGATGGCTGCTGTCGGATCGCACTTGTAAGGAGCGTTGTAACACCGTCCATTCCACACCTTGCGTTGACCGCGGGGTGCTTCCAGAATGTTCTCCAAGAAAAGCTCATAATCATCCGGTTCGCGGGTTTCTCGGCCGGGTACACGCTGTGGGACCTGATCACAATTGAGTGGCCCGACCAAACGAGGCGTGACCAGAATGATCAGTTCCTGTTCGCGGATTTCGTGACGTAGTCGGCTGAAGCCTACCCCGATGAACGGCAGGTCACCTAATACAGGGACCTTGGAGTTATTAGCTTCAATGCTGTTCTGGATCAAGCCACCGATCGCATAGGTCTGGCCGGATTCCAGCATCACCGCAGTGCGAACCGACTGTTCCGTGAAACCAGGGGTAGCCTGACCGTTGATGATGATCCCCAAGCCGAAGTTGACCGCCGAGATCCGCGGCTGGATTTCCAACCAGATCATCCCGTTGCCATAGACAATGGGCAGGACTTCCAGTTCCGTACCGAAGGGTTGGAGCTGGGCACCCGGACCAACCAGACCTGCTTGCGGGCTGACGATCGCTTGTTGCCCTCCGGCTCGGAAGAAGGCGGGACGTCCGCTTTGGGTCACCACCCGCGGTTCCGCAATGAACTTGGCCACCCCTTCGTTCCGCAGAGCTTGCAAGCCCGCAATAAAGCTGGCCGGGGTGATTCCCAATTGCAAGTTGGCAGTCGGGCTGACACCTCGAACGAGACCTGGGATATTCTGTTGTTGCTGCTGCTGTTGAACGCCGATCAAGCCACTGACTAAGCTGCTGACTTGCACGGTAGAACCGCTTACTGCAAAGTCGAAGCCTCTTTGGCGTAATAGGTTGCGATCCACGGAAGCCACCACGACATCGATCTGGACTTGCTGCCCGCCACCGATTTGCATCGCATTGATGATGTTGGTTTGTGCCCCTTGAGCCTGTCCGGGAACCTGTCCCGCGGCATTGGCAGCCAATTGCAGGATAATCTCAGCATCCTGAGGACTGGTGACATAGCCACTGAGAATGATTGTGTTTCCTAGACCAGGGGTCACTTCTACATTCGCAGTAGGAACAGTGCGTCGGATCAAGGTGCGCAGAAGTGCCAGGTCCGGCTGCACAACCACATCATAGACGATAGGGGGGCGCTCCTTGAAAACTAACGTGAGCTGGGTCTGGCCGGTCGTGCGTCCGGTCAGAAGCAATTCACGGGGGTCAGTAGCGCTGACGCGTACTTGAAGAATATCTTCTCGACTGACCACAACGTCGCTAAAGGCATCTTTGCCCGTTTCGGGTTTGAAGGAAACGACACCCCCCAAGGGTACAACCACAGCACCGGTTTTGGGGTCCACCTGGGCCGCCGGTGGCTTGGGGGCGGTCGGCGGTTGGGTCCCCGGTGCAGGTTGAGGGGCTGGTGCAGGAGGCTGCTGGGCCTGCACGGCCGTCATCCACAGGCCGAGGGCCAAAGCTAATCCTCCCAAACTTTTCTGATACAGTGTCGGGTGCATCCTCTCACCTTCCTCCCTTTAGAACTTGGGCGAAACATGATCCGCCCGATTCACTCGAAAACACACTAGGTTCTGACCCTGGGGAACTCCACGAGAAGTCGCAGGTAGAACAGAAACTTCTGGTTCATACATCAATTGTTTCCCTAAGCTTCTCTCGGACTTCCCAAGGGATCGTCGACCGTGAAGTCTACCGTCTCCAACTGTCTTGTTCTGCAATCTGCTGCCGGATCATACACCAGAGATTTCCGGACTCTGAGATAAAGCTCCGAGCGTTTGCCGCTGTTCCGGAAGTTCAAACCTACTCCACTTTCGAATTTGTGGGTTTATTCTCGGAATTCGGCTGGTTATCGGGTGATGAATTTTCCTTGGATCCCTCCTGTGTTTCTTCCTTGGAGCCTACGGTGGTTTGTGCCGGAACAAGTTTCTCCTTGAGACGCCATTCTCCGGGTCGAACCTCTTCATAACGATAAATCTCCGTGCGATTGGCAGTGTGTACGGCGATTTCTCGAATGGGTCGGCGTACGGGAACCGTGGGTTGTTTATCCTGGAGATTCGAAGGCTGTTTCGGTTGTCCGGCCACTTCCGTTTTGGGGGGTTGGAATTCATCGCGGGGAGCCGGCTTGGGAGGAGGGGGACCGAGCATCCCCTCGGTCAACCACTGATTCCGCGTAACGATCGTTTTCAGAGCAACCTGACCATTGGCTGTTGCAGGATCGGTGATCGCACCTGTTGCAAACTCCTTGGGTATTTCCTTTTCAACAAATTTTTCCTTAAGTAGCTCTTTGGTAAGCACAGTGCCCGCAGGGACTTCGTCAGTGGCAACCCAGACTGTGACGGTTTCCACTTGAGGCTTGGGGTCTGGTGATGGAGGTGGGTTGCCATCCACATTGTTGGAGTTGGCAGGTTCCTCGACACGGCTAGGTAAGATCAATGCACGCAGGCGTTTCTTGACTTGTTCGGCGTCATAGACTTCCTCGTGCTTCTTATTGGGGTTGCGTAGCAAAAGGGACAGATGACAACCCGCGTGTTCAGCCATCTTGAGGATGAGAGCTTGTTCTTGGGTGACGGCGAAGGAAACAGAACTGACGTTGGTAAAAGCACCGCCTCCTTTGTTTGGGGTGGATTCGTAGGAGGCATGAGTATCAACGGCCAGCACCAGCATATCGACAAGCAAGGGGAATGCTTCCAGCCGATTTCCCTGACGGAATGTGGCTAGCACATCCACACGGGTTCCTGGTCCCACAAAACCAGCAACAGCAGATGTTGTGTTGACCGGAAGGGTGACCATGTCCATGCCATCCGGCAGGGTGATGACACTGCCTTTAGTCAAGGCATTACTGGTAATAAACTCTCCGGCCTGAATGGAACGTGTCAGACGACGATCCAACAACTCCTCTTCATTGAGGACAACGTTAGGTGGCAATGCGTCCTTGGGCACAGCCTTTTTTGCAAGTAGATTCTTTTGCAATTCTTCCCTAGATAGCATGGTACCAACAGGCAGGTTTTTCGCCGCCACAAAAACTTCGATCTGTTCGATCTTAGGTTTGGCGCTGATGCGGGTGGTGAGGAAAGCGGCGCCTAGACCGCATCCCACCGCGACCACCATCAAAAGCAAGTTGCGTTGTGCCATAGATGCAAACCCTCACTAGCGGGCGAACGGTTCATCATACTCCGATCCGCGATCGACGCATGATCACGGAATTATCCTCCCTACTCCTGGTTGGCCGTGCTCTCCTGAGGATGTCACCTGAGGATGGGCACGAACCACTGTTGGACGATCTCGTGCTGCTTCCACCCATGCTCCTTGGGGCTGATTCCGTGCCCGATTTCTGAGGATCCATTCTTGGCGTGAACTTACTGCACCAACTGGCCCATGGCGGACATTGTCAACGGATCGACCGTTTTCTCATGCGGTCGGCCCGTTAGACGTGGCACCTGTTCCGCCTCACCCTGTTCATTGGTTCGACCGGTGTGCTGGTGTCTCTTCAGCTTTTTCCGGTTACTCTAAATGCTCTCAGTGCATCGAGCTTAGGTGTCTTCCTGATATCGCTGGTTTCTCTCAGTTCGCGAGTCTTCAGGGTTATTCGAAGCGGAGCCGGGGGTACATTCAGTGGAGTTCAGGCTCCTGTTTTTCCCCATCGGGCCTCAAGGGTCTAATCGTGGTGCAGAACAATCAGCGCAAGCCACAGGTAAAAAAGGAAGCCGACACACAGCGGGATGCCGTAAGGTAAACGGACCCATTGGCTACGACGCTGCTCCGCCTGAACAGCAGCTTGGTACAACTGACCCTGAGCCAGGAGCAGCAGGTCCTGAGCCATAGACTGGCACATCTGGAGATTGTCGCGGAATCGTCGCCGCAACAACATCATGGCCAGGCCAAACAGCCCACCAAAGAGGGCGCCGCTAACAAACCCCCAAAACACAACTCCTAGGGCATGCAGACGGATGGGCATTCCAGCGGCTACAGTAGTATCCCCCGTGCCAAAATATGCCCCCATCCATGCAGCAAACGCCATCTGCATCTTAACGTCACCCTCGCCTACACCGCGAAGGATCAGCATGGGCAGAAGCAAACCGAAGCCCAATAAGGTCGCAAGCAAACTGATGCCAAGACCACCTGTGCCAGAGTCAATCGGCCAGTCCAAGGTATGGCACAAGCCCAACAGCCACCCGCTGAGGATCAGCGGAAGCGTGATCCAGTTCGGGACTTTGAAGGCCACTCCGTCAATGATGGCCGCCAGAATCATGCCGAAGCTGATAACAATCAAGGGACCGGCATTGAGTCCTTCAGGCCAGAACCAGTGCCAGACGCGGTGAGACAGAAAGGCCCCCAGAAGCCAAAGCAACGCCCACAGAGGGACCCGCATCAACTGGCGTCCGAATTCCGGATCTATTCCTGCCTCCGTGGGGGCTATTGTTCCCGTGCTGTGCACTGGGGCTGTTGTTGTGGACAGACTCATCGATGAAATACCTCCGACGTAACACTAGAACGCGATTCAGCAAGTCGCAAAAGAAAGTGGGAACCTCCCCAACAACAGCACTGGCAAAAACGGCTGCTTTTCCAGTGATTGCAAAAGTTTGAAGTCCGGTTGAAGCTCACGGCTTGTGCTCACACCGAGGCTTATTCTTCTCGTCAAACATCAGGAGATCGATCCAGGCAGACCGTTGAAGAAGATGTTTCTTCGATTCCCGCACCTCCCGAGAGAAAGGCGTGCTCAGAAAATTGTTGGGGAATGACAGCGCGATTCTTGTAACGGACCGCCAAGGCGCCAGTAGCATAGCCAAAAAACCATGGGTCAGACTGGTACGGTACCAGAACCTGACCCGTGGACACTAAAGGCACCGACACGAGAGGTTGTTGACCACTTCCTGCTCAGGAGAAAAATGGAGAGAATAAGCCACAACTCAGCTCAGTTGCTGGGTGGTGCAACTCTGGAGCCGACGAAGTTGAAGGTGTCTCTGGCGTTGGTACCCAGGGTCGTAATAGCGGCGATGCAGACCACGATGATCAAGGCCAGCATCACGGCGTACTCGACGGCCGTCGGACCATCTTCCTTCTTGAGGAAGGACACAAGGTTGTGGAACAGGCTGCGCATGGCAACTACTCCTTGAGACGGACAGACTTTGAATATAACTGCTCGCAGTTCCGCCCCGCGAGCGTACTAACCGCTGACACACGCCAGCGGGTGGGCGCTCTATGGCACATTGACCTTGACACCTTGCAAGGTCAGGTCGTTGTACATGTCACTGGTGTGGCTACCGATCTGGGCGACTGCCGCGAAGATCGCCATCAAAATCAAAGCTAACATGACGGCGTACTCCACAGCAGTGGGGCCATCCTCACGGCGTATCAGGGAGTACGCACTACAGATGACTCGGTTGAGCATAGCTGGCTCCCGCACAGACCGGGGATGGATGCACCAGAGGGATTGTGGCTTTACCGGCTCCTTACTGGAGAATCAACTTCCCGGTGTGGTTCCGCTAAATCCGCGGGTGTTGAACCCTACTGCTTGTTCACCGACAACCCTAGTGCGTGTTGCGAAGCTGTCAAACAACAAAAAAGAAAAAAATGCCGTTTCTTCCGAGATTTCTGACAGTTCCGGCAATCCGGAACGATCAGATAAGAAGTCTATATGCCCATCGAAATTGGCCCTTGCACTGGACCAAATCAGTACGGTGGGGATTGCAGGAGAATCGGACACTCAGCAAAATCCGGGTCGGAACAACAGGCTAAATAATTGGGGGTAAGAATGGCCCAATGATCGGTCACCACCACCTGCGGAGCAATTCTCGCACACGCTGAAACACCAACTCCGCAGTAACAGGAAGCGTAGCGTTCTCCTCCAGGCGATCCAGCCAACGAATCACAGAGGCCAGTGACCCCGCCTGGCTCAAGAGTGGTACACAACTCGCCCAGACACCCAGGTGACCACCTGCAGACTCATAGGCTTGAAGGCCGACGGTGAAAATCTCTGTCGATCGAGCGGGTTGGAAAGAGGCGTAATCCCCCAATAAGCGGGCCAAATCAACGGCGGGGTGATCGATCTGTGCGGCCCCGAAGTCCACAATCCCGCTAATGGTTTGGGCATCCTCAGGTTCCCGATACAAGACGTGTTCGGCACGCAAATCTCGTATGCAGACTTGTAGCGGCCCTTCCCTTCGGGTCCAGGGCTGTAACTGTTCCAGGATCGGCTCAACGTGTTCGCAGAGAATTTGCTCTGCTCTACGTAACGTACACTCCCAAGGATGATAACGGCGAAATAGTGTATGGCTCACACGGGGTTTGCTGCGCCACCGGCTGAGCCAATGCCAGCGTGCCGCTACCGCAGGGCACACTCCGTATCCTTCCATAGGCCAGGCACGGTGCAACTGACCCACCGCGCAACAGGCCAAAGCTACCTCCTGGAGCGTAGGCTGCTCGCGTGCCCGGCCGGGTTGCCAGCGTGTTAGATCCCAGCACCGCCCCTGATACTGCAATACTGTTTTCCCGTTGGACCACCGGTGGACTTTGGGAATATAGGGGAGGTGACTCACGTGCTCCATCCATCGGTGGACTTGTGTAAGATGTGAGGGGGTCACATCAGCTGGCCAGCATTTCAAAGCCACCTGGATATTCCCGGAACTATCTACACCTCGCCAAAGCCTCGCTCCGCTAAGCCCGCCGCGGCAGGGCTCCCACCACCATTCCTCCACCCGTTCCGCGATGGATTGCACCACATAATCCGGGACAGTTTTCAAGAATTCCAGGTTAGTTGCGCCAACCGGATGATGTAATTGTTCATGTGTCATATGTCCCAATGACTAATAATTATGCAATCGTACCCGGGAATTATATAACTGTAATTGTTCTGTATCAATGAGATTGATGCAATCGCAACTCTCACTATACATACCAAGGATTTGCCAGGGCATTAAGCAACTCATTCATTCCCTCGCCGAGGACTACAATTCTCGAAAATTAGAATAGACCAGAGCCGAAAGATTGACTATGTCATTGCCATTACGTTGATGTATTTTCTCCTGATTCGCCGGGTACCGACGGGGAGCATCACCATGAAACTGGGGCTGATCAATTCGGCGTGGGTCCAGGCAGGTAAGGGGACCGCTTGGGGCATTCGTCAGACCAAGGCCATTGGCTTTGACAGCATTGACATATTCGCGGACCCTTTGGAAATCGACGCCAAAGAACGGCGTTTGATCCGCAAGGAGTGTTCTCAGGTGGGATTGCCGATCATCAGTGTGGCTTGTGTCGCAGTCGGTTTGATCGATTTCAACCCGAGTGTGCAACGGTTTCATGTGCAACGGTGCAAGGCCTATCTGGATTTCTGCTATGAACTGGAGGCGCGAAATCTCCTGCTGGTCCTAGGCGAGTACATTTGGGAGCAACAAGTGATTCCCCCGGCCGAACAATGGCGCACCGCTGTGCGTCACTTGCAATCCTTGGGGGATTATGCGGCGGACCTCGGTTTGCAAATTGCTCTGGAGTTGGAGCCGTTCCGCTTATCCTTGCTGAACAATGTCCCCAACATGCTTCGCTTTCTGGACGAAGTGAATCATCCCGCCGTGCGAGCCAACATTGATATCAGTCACTTGCAGCTTTCCGGAACAAGGCCTGAAGAACTCCGCGCACTTCAAGGGAAGGCGATTCATGTGCACATTTCGGATTGTAATGGGAAGGTACACGGGGACCTACCGCCCGGGCGGGGAGTGGTGCCTTTTGAGCCTTACTTACGCGAGATCGCTGCATTAGGACTTGATGACGCAGCAATGAGCGTGGAATTGGAATACTCCCCCGAGCCGGAAAAAATCGTCGAGTGGGTCGAGGAAGCCTATCTGGCCACCGATCGACTCATGCGGCAAGTTGGGATACCCCGCGGCTAGCTTTCTGACGATCCCCACCCCACTACGATCGGTCGCTGTCAAAGCAGTGCCAAGCAGTACTGCGATCTGTTACTACTCGAACACCCCCAAGCAGCGGTGGCAGGACATGTGCTCACAGGAGATGTGCTCAGAAGGTAGGTTTTTGGGCTGTGCCGTCAATGGTTCAGGTAGGAGTCGTAGGTGCAACGGTTGATCCCAGTGCCGTAGGGATGACCGAAGGGGGAAACGGGGCACTTTTTACATCCTAGCGGAAGAGGCCCACAGGGATCAAAGAAGGAACGGCAGGAACCGAAAATGAAGCCACAGTTCCCTGCCCAACTGCCGCAGCCGTTGGCACACTGCCGTCCGTACTGACCGAACTGGATAGGGGCTTTGCCAACTCCCAAGGCCGTGCCTGAACCGCCATTACAAGCTGAGCCGCTGCTGACTCCTTGAGCAGGTATATTTCGCGAAGCGCTCAAGGGCATGGATGAGGAAGGCGTCCCCGCCTGGGCTGCCGGTACCGCAGGCAGATTCTGGACAACCACAGGTCCGGGTATTATCGGAGCGGACCCTGTGTTTTGCGTAACTCCCTCGGGCATAGGTTGCGGAATGATCACTGGGACCGTCTGTTGGGCATGAATTCGCCCAGGGGAAATCAGCACGACCAGCCCCAAAACTGCCATCGCGAATAATCGTTGCGTCATCGTACACATGGAAAGCTTCCTTTCTTGAAGTTTGAGTTTGCTGAGCGTCCTCCACAACAACTCTTCCCCTATACCCATCGGCACCTCTGTTTCAGAGTCTCGCATTTTCTCAGCCTCGGTGACCGCATGACAGACGGCGTTCCATGCTCTGCATCAGACACACCAATTGCAACAGTCTTCTTCCCTTTCAGTATCCTACCGATACTAGGGATCAGGCAGATTGCACTGGCGATTGTCTTGGGGTAAGGGAATGGAATCCGAACCGCCAGACACTGTACCTGTTCGAAGAGCGGGACCGCGGAAGCCAGCACGCTTGTGTTGGGTCTCAGACTACGCATCAGAGCGGCAGATCTACCCTCTCTTCCTTTCTTCCTTCGAGAAAGCCGTATCTACTGGGAAACTGACTTCTAGTCGCCAAGCCGGCCAATTATTAGCATGATTGTCACAAGCGACCCAACTTCCAAAGTCCGCAGAAGCGGATGTGAGAGGTTTTCATCCGTCTCGGTTCCTCGAGCCACCTTGATGAGGAGCCGATTTTCAGAACACCAACCGGAGGTTGGGAGAATCGCAGAAGCCACAGCCGATCACTCGGAAGTTGTCGCAAGCCGAAGGTAAGGTTTTTTAGGAAGACAAGTTGCGGCCACCCTAATTGTTTTCCATGAAGCGAGAACAGCTATGAGCCTGAACACAGCCCAACCTGGCAAGACGCGTATCGGTTGGATTGGCACTGGTGTCATGGGCCGGTGGATGTGCCAGCACGTTATGAGCAAGGGATATAAAGCGGTGGTGTACAACCGCAGCGTGGAAAAGGCTCAGCCGTTGCTAGAGCAGGGAGCTCAACTGGCAGCGTCACCGAAAGAGGTGGCGGAGCAAAGCGACATGGTCTTTGCCATCGTGGGTTATCCCAAGGATGTTCGGGAGGTGTTTCTCGGTCCCCAGGGCGTGCTGGCCGGCAGTCGAGCAGGTATGGTCATCGTGGACATGACGACCAGCGAACCGAGTCTGGCGGTGGAAATCTACGAAGCCGCCAAAGCGCGGGGAGTGGCTGCGCTGGATGCACCGGTGTCCGGGGGAGATTTGGGAGCCAGGAATGCCACCCTGTCGATCATGATCGGCGGGGACCCGGAAGCCGTCGCCGCAGTTCGCCCCGTCCTAGAAGCGATGGGCAAAACCATCGTCCATCAAGGACCCGCAGGAGCCGGCCAACATACGAAAATGGTCAACCAGATTCTCATCTCCTCCACCATGATTGCCTTGTGTGAAGGGTTGCTTTACGCCTACAAAGCCGGCCTGAACCTGGAGACGGTATTGCAGAGTGTCAGTGTCGGAGCTGCGGGAAGTCGTTCCCTGGACCTATATGGACCACGGTTGCTCAAACGCGATTTCGAGCCGGGGTTTTATGTCGAACATTTCATCAAGGACATGGGGATAGCCCTGGCCGAGGCCGAACGGATGAATCTGTGCCTCCCTGGATTGGCTTTGGCAAAACAGTTATATGAAGCAGTCCGTGCCCAGGGTTATGGCCGCAAAGGAACTCAGGCCCTCCTCCTGGCGTTGGAAAAGATCAACAATGTCCAACGCAGTTGAAGCTCAGGCGGCAGATCGCTGCCGTGGAGCGGCGGAGTGGGAAAACGACCACTCGTGTCCAAAAGGATCCCGGATGCGAGCATAACGGTCCCCCCAGAACATATCTTGAGGAGGGCAAACTACTTCCGCTCCAGCAGCCACAGCACGGGCCCACACTGTGTCACAATCCTCCACTTCAAGATGGAGTGTCACAGCACCTTGGGAACACTGCTCCCATTCTGGTCCACCGCCCTTTTCTGGAAGAAACTCGCCTACATAGAACACAGCCGAACCAATCCGTAGTTCTACCCCGTTTCCTGGGTCTCCACTTTCCGGCTCAATAGGAACTACTTCCAGGGCACCGAAAGCCCGTTTGTAAAAATCCACCGCGGGAACGATGGCTGGCACAATCAAGTGCGGAATCAGCTTTCGCCGTTGCAACGCCACCATGACAAGCTCTCACCCATAAGGAACTCACCTACTTGTATCACACCGCCTGCCCCGGCGAAAATGTCAGTAGCGGCGCCAAGCTACCCCCCTGAAATGATTCGGGGCCTCCCCAATCCATTTCACCGTTTCTCTTGATTCAGCCGGAATACGCCGTCCGAAAGCTTGAATCTCACCGCCCCCTGATCTGCCATGTTCCTACAAAGCGATCTTCTTTCCATTTCTGAGATCATTGCAG
>Ga0209691_1000154_pt1 | contig 48189 bp, 47 predicted proteins | sample YNPMSBMetaG_FD_187120 | JGI IMG/M metagenome (GOLD analysis project Ga0209691, IMG submission 187120) | Anoxygenic and chlorotrophic microbial mat microbial communities from Yellowstone National Park, USA - YNP MS-B MetaG (SPAdes) (version 2) ... | reverse complement strand
CGCAGGTCGTTCATCGGATGCGCTAAATCTGGCAGGCCAAACTGCCCATACCCCACTGTCCGCAGCCACAATGACGCCACTTGCCCAGCGATTAGCGCTTCCCATGAGGTCTCCACTTGTACAGGTACCAGACCCGTCCACAAATGCAAGGGCGGACACTGGCGGGCTACCTCGTCCAGACCATCCTCAAAAAGCCGCCGCACCCACACCACCGAATGCGCCGTCGCCCCATTCGGATTGGCTATCCCTATTAGTCCCTCCACACCCGAAAGCCACCGATAAGCCTCAAGAAAATCTCCCACGGGGTCAGCCCCCAGCCGAAAGCTATAATACCCATACGCCTTATGCTCCATAAGCTTTGCCTTCTCCGCCGCACTCCAGAGTGAAACGTCTATGGTTGAGCGGACAATCTCATCCGGCAGAGGCTCATCTATTACCTCGAGCCCTGGAATCGCCTGCGGCCTTTCCAGCAGGAGATACAATACTGCCTTCACTGGGCGGGATAAGGCGGAATTTCGCGTATCCATTGGCGTGTCGGATAGTGAATACAATAAAACTGATCGCCGATAGCGAGCGCCAGATGATGCACCTTCCAGCGCTTCTCTAAGGCCTGGGCGTAACGTCCTACTTGGGCCCGGGCGGCCAGCGCCATCTTATTCCCAGCCTGGCCGGACAGGGCTTGCTTACACTCTACCAGCATCCATATTTCCCCACTCCGGGTGAAAACTGCTAAGTCAAACCGTCCAACTTCTCTCACCTGATATTCCACCTGCATGGCCGAAAGCGGATATCCCAACGCGCTTAGCTTCTCTATCACGCGTAGTCGCACCCGCTCTTCCGGCCGGTCTGATAGGTACATCTTCCGTACCGGACACCACAAACCTTTCACGCCCTCCATGTACGCCCTCTATCCAAAACCCTTCTCATACAGCCCCCCACATTATGCCGTTTCCTGCCCCTGCCGAACCATCTCGCGAGCTTTGACGCTGTGAATGTTATTCGTAACCCTGAAGCGGTAGTATTTCCCAAACTGCGGATTGCGCATTTTGGCCAGCCATTTCAGGCGAGGCTCTAACCGCTCTTTTGGCACCAGCAGCCGCTCCTTCGTATAAACCGCTTCCTCTCGGGACGAGAAGACAAAATCGTACTCAGGACTCATCACGATCGCCTCCTCTGGACAAACCTCCTCACACAGACCGCAGTATATGCACCGCAGCATGTTGATCTCAAAGACGGCCGGGTACCGCTCCTTAGGATCATCGGTTTCCGCGGCCTGCATGTGAATCGCAAACGGCGGACACACCCGGGCACACAAACCACACGCTACACAACGTTCCCGCCCATTCTCTTCTACTAAAACCGGCCGCCCACGAAACTCCGGCCCCAGCTCTATCGGCTCCTCTGGATATTGTACGGTAAACTTTTTCTGAAAAAGCTTCCTAAGCGTGTAAGAGAGTCCACTCAAAATAGGCGGGATGTATAACTTGTGCCAGAAGGATAGCTTTCGCTCATCTGCCGGTGCCTTTGCGACTCGTATCGCCATACTACAAAGAAACACAAAATACCCTACCAGCTGACGCCCAAAAACGCTATTCCCACAGGCATCCTGGCTCCTGGGGTTTTGCGAGCGAGGCTGTGCGGTCAGGCGCTAATCCCCTTACTCCCCTATAAGGCGAGCGTGAATCTCTTACCGCGTGTCTTAGTTTTGGGAGGTTCGGTCTGGGGAAACCCAGAGAGGCGACGGGGAGATTCGAACTCCCGTAGAGGGTTTTGCAGACCCGTGCCTAACCACTCGGCCACGTCGCCAGCGCAATGCAAAGGTAAGAAATCTCATGGTTTGGCTGTAAGATGCAAAGGATCCACCGCTTGGCCGCCTATCCAGGTCTCTACATGCAAGTGCGGCCCCGATGAATAAACCCCCAGCCCCCCCGCATAAGCAATCACATCCCCCGCCTGCACTTTTTCCCCGACCTGCCGTAAAAGCCGGCTGTTATGCTTGTAGAGCGATACCAGCCCATTGGGGTGTTGAATGCCAATCACATAGCCCGTCTGATAGGAGTATTCGGATAGAAAGACAACGCCCTCGCCCATGGCCAGTACGGGTTCGCCCCCGCTGGCCGTAATATCCACGCCCCAGTGGCCCTCCTCGGGCCGAAAGCCGCGGGAGACTTGGCCTTCTAAGGGCACGGCATAACCCCGGGCCATAAGCGTAGGGAGGATTTGCGCAGAGGGCAAAATAGACATTTCCGCTGGCGCCAATTGCCGAAGGTTTTCTACAAAAACGGCCTGCTCTTCTACCCGCTGCTCTAAAAGATTTACTGCCGTCACGAGCTCCTCATACTTCTTCATGAAGGTGCGAGGCGGATACCCCGGAATCAAATACCGCAAAGGCGTCACAGCTATCACTATGCCCCAGAAAAGCCCCATTAGCAAAAAGACCCCCACCCACCCGATCCCCCAGCTGCGTAGAGACCAGCGCTTGCGCCCTTCTGCCTCTATCCAGAGAAATGTGTAGGGGGTCCAGAGCCACCGCCACCACCGCCAGAATTTCGCCATCATGCCAGCAAAGCTACGAGCGAACCCGCCCCCAAAAGCGAAAAGCGCCTACCCTTTCGGATAGGCGCCTCGCCAGAAAACGCAGCGGTACGCTTACTTGACCTCAATTCGTACAGCCTGCGCTTTCTTCTCGTCTTTCGGAAGGCTCACCTTGAGGATACCATCCACATATTCAGCGGTGATACCTTCCGGTTTGACATCTTCGGGCAGCAGGAAAGTCCGCAGGAAGGCCCCATATTGGGTTTCCACCCGATGGTAGGTTTTTTTGTCGCCTTCTTCCTTTTGGAACTTCCTTTCGCCCGAGACGACGAGCCGCCCTTCGGAGACCTCAATCTTGAAGTCCTCCTTCTTCATCCCCGGTACGGCAAGGTGAATCGCATATTCCTTGTCCGTTTCCACGATGTCCACCCGCGGCACAAAAGTCTCCATTCGGGTGAAGTTGCTCGCCGTCTCATTAAACATTCTTTCTACCACTTCTTGCAGAGTCCGCATCCGTTCAGGAAGGGTCTCCGTCCAGTCTAACAGTTTTACGACGTTTGCCATAGGCACCTCCTTTTTGATTGTTGGGTTCATACCAAAACCTCTGCACAAGTCGTGCCAATCCCCTGAAAAGACATATTGTCTTATTTTGTCTGCCAGAAGAACCACCCAGTCCGCCAAAATGGCTATCTGGCGGTATTTTTGCTGTCCAAGCTGTCGCTATGGCATCAGTGGGGTTTAAGGACTACTATGCTATCCTGGGCGTGCCCAAAACCGCCTCTCAGGATGAAATTAAGAAAGCCTATCGCCGTTTGGCTCGCCAATACCACCCAGACCTCAACCCCGGCAATAAACAAGCCGAAGAAAAATTCAAAGAAATCCAAGAGGCCTACGAGGTCCTCAGCAACCCCGAAACCCGCGCTAAATACGATAAATTAGGCGCGGACTGGAAAGCCTATGAGAATATAGGCCAATATGCGAATAATCCCTACCAGAGCTGGGGCGTTGACGAGGATGCCTTTGGCGGATTTTCAGACTTTTTCCGGATGTTTTTTGGAGAAGATTTTCTCAGGCAGGCTCGGCGGCGCACCAGCCGCCCCCTGGAAGTACGCCTCCCCGTAACCCTGGAAGAACTCTACACCGGCGCCAAAAAGACCCTTCGCGTAGGCTCCGACGTGATAGAGGTTCCGCTGAGCCCCGGCCTCAAACCCAATACCCAGGTTCGCTTGCGTGGCAAAGGCCCCACGGGCGAACTGGTAGTACAGCTCGAGATTCAGCCGCACCCCCGCTTCCGCTTGGAAGGCAATAACCTCTACGCTGACTTAGAAGTCCCCCTGTATACGGCTATCCTCGGCGGGGTGGTGGAATTCACACACTTGGATGGCAAGCGCCTGCGCCTGCAAATCCCCCCCGAAACCCCCAACGGCCACACCCTCCGCCTCACCGGTAAAGGCTGGCCCACTAACCCCCCGGGCGACCTCTACCTGAAAGTCCAAGTCGTCCTCCCCAAAAAACTCTCGCCCGAAGAAAAAGCGCTCTTCGAGGAGCTGCGGCGCCTCCGCCCTAATGGATAAAGGCACCCAAGGAGAAAACATCGCCGCTACTTACCTCAGCCAAAAAGGCTGGACCCTCCTTTTTCGCAACTGGCGCTATGGCATTTACGAGATTGACCTGATAGCCCGGGATGGGGAAGAGGTAGTGTTTGTGGAGGTGCGGGCCCTCTCATCAGCTATCCCGTGGGAGGCCGAGGCTACCATTACTCGGCGTAAGCAAGAGCGGCTACGCCGGGCTATCGCCGCCTTTTACCAGCGCCACCCCGAATACGAAGCCTACCCCGGCCGCATCGATGTCCTCGCCATCCGCCTTACCCGCCCACCAGAGATTTACCACCTGATAGACGCCTTCCGCTAAAATCCTAACCTCTACCCATCAACCTTAGAAGGTCGCCTTTTCTCTACCCATAGCTGCAAAAAATCTACCCCAAAAGCAAAGAACATCGCAAAGTAAATATACCCCCTCGGCACTTCTACATGAATCCCCTCTACAAACAGGGTAAACCCAATCAGCAGGAGAAAAACCAACCCCAGAATCTGAAAGCTCCGGTATCGGCTGATAAATCCCTGAATCGCTTGCCCCGCTACCGCCATCACCAAAATAGACAGCACCACCGCGCCAGCAGCGATTGGAAGACCTCTCGCCAGACCTACCGCCATCAAAACCGAATCCACAGAAAATACAAAATCCACCATAAACGCCTGAAGAAGAACTGCTGAGAAAGTCGTGGAAGTACGAATTTGCTTCTGAACGGGCTCAATATGGTGGTAGATTTCCCGCACAGCCTTGTACATGAGGAAGAGGCCCCCGGCACTCAAAAGAAGCCCCCGCCACGTGAGTGCAAATCCCCCATAGCTGAATGCCACTCCCTCTGCGCGCAAAACCGTCAGCAAAAGCGCTAAAAGCCCCACCCGCAAAAGTGGCGACCATATTAGCCACAGACGCCAGAGCCGCTTTTGCTGGGGGGGTGGCAAGCGCAGCCCTATCAAACTCAAAAACAGGACGTTATCCACACTCAAGACTACTTCCATCAGGACAATTGCAGCTAATCCCAGAATATCCGCCACCGCTCAAAGGTACGTTCCCACTAAAATTCGTATCTTCGCCTCTGGTGCTCAGTGCCGCCGAAGAAAATTACCTCAAAGCAGTTTGGCATCACGGGGGGGGCAATGCAGAAGTGCCTATGCAGGTTTTAGCACAGGCACTGGGGACGAGCGGCCCTTCCGTAACCGAAATGGCCCGCCGCCTCACCGAGAAAGGCCTCCTCGCCTATAAACCATACAAGGGGGTTCGCTTTACCCCGCAGGGGCAGCGGCTCGCTACTAAGGTCGTCCGCCGTCACCGAATCTGGGAAACCTTCATCGCCCAAGTGCTCGGCTACACCGGCGAACGTATCCACGAACTCGCCGAAAAGTTAGAGCACCTCAGCGACGATGAGTTTACCGAACGGCTTTATGCCTATTTGGGATATCCGGCCCACGATCCGCATGGCGATGAGATCCCCATGCTTTTGCCCGAGGAGGCCTGGAAGCCCCTCAGCCGTTTGCCCCTTCATCAGCCGGCCCGCATTTGCCGCCTCCCAGACACCCCGCCCCTTCGCGAAGCGGCCGACCTTCTGGGCCTGCAAGCAGATAAACCCATCAAGCGCGTTCGCCTTCTGCCCGTGGATCATATCCACCTCGTGGAATACGAGAACCACCTCCTCTGGATTCCCCCCTCCCTTGCCGAAAACCTGTGGGTAGTAGAAATCCCCTGATCGCGCACCGCAGCTCGCCTATCGGCCGCCCCCTATGCGCCTGACCTGGCCAAAAAACAATAGCCGCCTGACTATATTGTTTAATCCCCTGTGCAGCTTTTAGGTGTGTGGGACCTGGTAGGTCATACCGGGCCTATTTATGCGCTGGAGTGCGATCAGGAGCGGAAGTACCTCTATTCTGCGGGGTCGGATGGAATTGTGGCCCTCTGGTCTTGTATAACCGGCAAGGAAGCCCTGGCGGTGAGCCGAACCCCAACAGCGATCTATGCAATGCGCTATGTGCCCCAAACGCAAACGCTCTTTGTCGGGCAAACAAGCGGCGTCATCTATGCCCTTAAACCCTATGAAAAGAAGCTTCTCGGGGCGGTCCAAGCCCACCAGGCGGCCGTCATGGGTATTAGTTCTCACCCGACAGACGTAGAAGGCTGGAGCACCGGAAAAGATGGCGTTTTTCTCTACTGGGATACAGACCAGGCTAAACCCGCAGATAGCGTTCTGGTCTCGGAGGCAGGTTTGCGGGGCTTTGTCCCGCTGCCGACCCGGCGCCTTTTCGCTTGCGCCGGCAGAGACGGTACAGCCTACATCATAGAGCGGGATAGCCGGCAGATCATACAAAGGCTCATCGTGGAAAATCAGCCTTTATTCAGTATAGCCACCGCAGCCGATGAAAGTACGCTCTGGATAGGCGGTCAATCCGGATGGGTGTACGCGTGGAATGTGGAAGACTGGGCCCTGCGCACCGCGTGGCAGGCCCATGCTCGCGCTGTCAATGCTATCGCCTTACACCCCGCCGGCCGATTGATAGCCACCGCCAGCCGAGACAAACAGATTTACCTCTGGGATGTCCGCTCAGGCAAGCGGCTGCTGACTCTCGCCGGCCACCAGCGAAGCGTCAATGCCCTCCAATGGGTGGATGAGGGCGTTTTAGCCTCGGCAGGGGACGATGGCGTGATTAAGGTCTGGCACCTGGAAGCTTAGCCACACGAACTCTATTACCCGGCTCTTGGACGAGCCAACCTTCAATCTCCAAGAAAACTACCCGATGCGCTACCTCCTGAATAGGCCTTCCTACCTGCGCTGCCACATCATCTAAAAGGTGTAGCCCACTGACCACCGCCTCATAGATAGCCTGGTCAACCGGGTCGCTGAAACGGGGCTTCTCCTCGGAGAATAGCCCCGCAATAGGCCCCCTCTCCCCTGCTGGGAAAGGCAAGCGCTCGGCCTGGCTCTTGAGTTCGTTTATGACGACCGCGGGGCTGTACGCAATCTGGGCTATCTGCTCGTAGATAAGCTGATGGCATCCCTCGGAAAGCGGTGAGAAGATCGGGCCAGGCACGGCAAAGACAGGCCGGTCCGCCGCAAAGGCCGCCCGCGCCGTTGTAAGCGCCCCACCGGGCACTTTCGACTGCACCACCAGCGTCAGATGACTCAGCCCAGCAATAAGCCGGTTACGATGGGGAAACCGCATCGGATGTAGGCGGTCGCCGGGCGGGTATTCGCTCAGGAGAGCCCCCTGGGAAAGAATCTTCTCAGCCAGCGACTTATGAAGAGGGGGATATACGATATCCAAGCCATGCGCCAGCACGGCTACAGTCAGGCCGCCTTTGGCAAGGGCAGTTTGATGGGCCCGGGCATCAATACCATAGGCCAGACCGCTCACGATGACGGCCCCGGCCTCTACCAGCGCCTCAGTAAATGCCTCTGTCGCTTGCAGGCCATAACTATCGGGCTTTCGGGTGCCTACTACCGCTACCGACAGACGAGAGAGGTCTTCCAGACTGCCCCGCCGGTACAGAATCGCCGGCGCCGCCGGAATATGCCGCAAAAGAACCGGAAGCCGTTCGCTCCAAAAGGGAATAACCTCTATCCGGTATTTTTCGCAGGTGGCAGCGATAGTTTCGGCCTGATGGCGCAGGGCTGTTCGGTCGGACGCCTCAGCCCGAATCGCCTCCGGCAAAGGTGCCCCCTCCCAGAAAGCCGCCAAACTTCCCCACCTTTCCCGCAGGCGCCGACAAACCTTGCCGCCTACCCCCTCTATTTGCGTCAGCGCGATAAGCGCCAGCTCTTCCTCATGGAGCGCCATGGGAGCTGGAGCGAAAAGGACTCATCCACAGCGTGAAGGTATGGGCCCCCGCCTGCCGGAAAAACAGGGTGTAAGCGTAGTCCAGACCCCATTTTCGCAGGTGCAGCCCTACGCCGAAGCTTACGCCTCCCAGTGCTGAAGACCCGCGCGGCGACAGTTCCCGCCGCCGCTGAAAATTATAGCTAAATCGCCCAACGAAGGCCCGGCTAAATTCTATTTCTACACCGCCGATGATATGGCGCAGAAGGTGTTCGGTCCAGCGGGGTGGAGGCGGCGGGATGGGATTACCTGTGATGTCGTACTGGATGGGCTGGAGGGGGTCATTGGCGGCGAGCCGCCAGCGCTCTAAATGAACCGTTCCTAAATGCAGCCGGAAGGGGGCATGGGGTAGCTTGTAGCTCACCGTAGCCTGAATCTGCGTGGGAAAAGGCTGCGCAAAGGGGCGTCCATTGGGCCGGTAGAGTTCGGTCCCTAAGCTCCAGAGCACCAACGTTGCGGATAGCCCTCGGGCAGTGTCTTCGTAGAGGATGCCGATATCTGTTCCGAGGCCGATGCGGCGATACCTTTCTATGTTGACGGCGGAGAAGGGGACTTTGAGGTTCATGCCGACCTGCCAGCGGCCAAAGGCCCGCATGGCGCCGATAGACCATACGCCTTCGTACGCTTGGAAGGTACCGAGGGGGTTGCCCACTTCGTCGGCGGCTCGCAGGGTGCCGTAGTTGAGATACTGCAAGCCGCTCCAGAAGGTCCCCACCCCCTCCCAGTAGCGGGCATATGTGAGCGTGGTGTGGGTAATATCAGCCAGATAGGGCTGGACGGAGAGGGAGAGGCGATTGTGGTAGGTCGGGCGCAGAAGCGCAGGATTGAGGAAAGGGGCACTGGGTTCTATCCACGGACCACCATAGGCCAGTCCTCCCAGCGCTGCACTGCGGGCTGAGGGCGGCAGCCGCATAAAATCATAGCTCCACCCCCCCGCAATTTGAGCCAGCAAGGAGCTACTGAGTAGTAGCAGCCGCAGCTTTCCTGTCAAAGTACGTCTCAATATGAGCTTTGACTGCTTCCATGAGCCACTGGGGCGTAGAGGTGGCCCCAGCAATGCCGATCTTCTGGGCTCCTTCCAGCCAGGTAAAGTCTACCTCTTCCGGGCTGGAGATGAAATAACTGCGCGGATTAGCGGCCTGACAGACGGAGAAGAGCGCTTTGCCATTGGAGCTTTTTTTCCCGGAGACGAAGAGGACTACGTCCTGCTCTTTGGCGAAGGTGGCCAGGTGAGGTTCCCGGTTGGAGACCTGCCGGCAAAGGGTATCTGCAATAATGGCATCCGGCCGCCGGGCTAAAAGGCGATTCTTCACGGCCTCAAAAAGGGCGGGTGCCTTCGTCGTCTGGCTGAAAAGGTAGACGGTCTTCTCAGGGTCGAACGAAATCTGGTCTATCTCATCGGGAGAGCTGACGACGTGGAGGGTAGCCTGGTGAATCTGACCCATGAGGCCGATCACCTCGGGGTGACCGGGCGAACCCAGCAGGATGATTTCTATGTGGGGAAAGTCTATTTCGCGCAGGCGATTTTGGAGCTTTAGGACGACGGGGCAGGAGGCGTCTAAGAGGCGGATGTTGTGCTGGCGAGCCACTTCATACGTCTGGGGCGGCTCCCCATGCGCCCGAAAAAGCACCGTCTCCCCGGCCAGGTTAGGCAGGTCCGCATGACTGATGATCCGAAGGCCTTTGGCTTTGAGGCGCTGAACTTCCTCGTCATTATGGACGAGGTCGCCTAAGCAGTAGAGATAGGGGTGCTCAGCAAGGTAGGCCTCGGCCATTTCTACGGCATAGACCACGCCGAAACAGAAGCCCGCGTGCGAGCTAATGGTCACCGTCGGTCGCACTCGACGAAAGTAAGGATTTTTTAGGAGGGTTGGGGCGCGTAAATGCGGACGTGTGCCCAAACCAGTACCTGCTCAATCTGCTCCGGGATGGAAAGGTGGGTAGTATCCAGGATTTGGGCGTCGGGGGCCCGACGTAGGGGACTAATAGGCCGGGTCTCATCCCGCCGGTCCCGCTCTGCTATTTCGGCCTTCACCGCCTCCAACGTTACGGCGTATCCCCGCTGGCGAAGCTCCTCGTACCGCCGCCGGGCTCGCGCTTCCAGCTCCGCCACCATAAAGACTTTCAGCTCCGCCTCCGGAAAAACCACCGTACCAATATCCCGACCATCCATGACGATGCCGCCGCCCCTACCTAAGCGCCGCTGCTCCGATACCAGCTTTTCCCGTACGGCGGGAAGCGCACTAATCACACTGGCAAACGATGCCACATCGGGTCGCCGTAGCTCCTCCTCTAACCGCCGATCCCCTACATGCACCACCATCTCCTGCCCCTCCCGCTCTAAATGAATGGCAAAATCTTGCAGAACCTCCTGAATGGCTGCCTCCTCAGCCGTACGGATTCCCTTCTCCAAAAGATGCCAGGCCAGCGCCCGGTACATCGCCCCCGAATCAATATGTAGATAGTTTAGCCGAGCTGCCACGCCCCGGGCCGTGGTGCTTTTGCCCGTGGCTACATATCCGTCAATGGCAATGATAATCCGGCGCATCCTCAAAGATACGCAAAGGTACCTTACCTTTGGAACATGGAGCCTGCTGAAGCCTCCTACTGCCTGATTTACATCACGGCTTCCAGCGCTGAAGAGGCTGAGCGTCTGGCCCGAATCGTGCTGGAAAAGCACCTGGCCGCCTGTGCGAACATCTTCGCCCCTATCCGTTCCCTCTACTGGTGGCAAGGCACCCTCGAAAAAGCCGAAGAAGCCGTCCTCATCCTCAAGGCCCCCCGCCACCTCTATGCGACCATAGAGAAAGAGATCCTGGCCCATCACACCTATCAGACCCCCGCCATCTTAGAAATTCCCTTAGGGCGGGGCTTACCTGGTTACCTCCAGTGGATCGCCGCCGAGACGCAAAACGCCTCTGATTAACCCGCCTCAGGGCCCCCTTAAACGTTCCGTTCTTTCGGCCCACTAACTGACCATGCGATACCTTACCTTCTTGTACCTGGTGATGAGGGGATTCGTGGGATGGGGACTTGTTTGGGGGCAGTCGTTGTACTTTCCGCCCTTGACGGGGCAGGCGTGGGATACGCTCTCGCCGCGCACACTCGGGTGGAACCGCTCTCAGGTGGATTCCCTCTACGACTTTTTGGCCCAGAACCGCACGAAGGCCTTCCTGCTCCTCAAGGACGGCAAGATCGTGCTGGAGTGGTATTTTGGGAGCTTTACGCGGGATAGTGTGTGGTACTGGGCCTCAGCAGGGAAGGGACTGACGGCCTTTCTGGTGGGGATAGCGCAGCAGGAGGGGTACCTGCGGATCACGGACAGCACAGCCCGCTGGCTTGGAGCGGGCTGGACCCAGGCACCACCTGAAAAGGAAGCCCGTATTACCATTCGTCACCAGCTCACCATGACGACCGGCCTCGATGATGAGGTGCCCGACCCCCACTGTACCCAACCTGCCTGCCTACTTTACAAGGCCGATGCAGGTACCCGCTGGGCCTACCATAATGCCCCCTATACGCTCCTTCACGCCGTCCTGGAAGCAGCCACCGGCAAAACCGTCAATCAGTACTTCTACCAGAAGGTCGCCAGCCAAACGGGCATGCAGGGCGCCTTTATCCAGTGGGGCTATCATCGCATCTTTTTCAGCAATGCCCGGACAATGGCCCGTTTCGGCCTGCTCATCCTGAATAAGGGCCGGTGGGACCAGACGCCTATCCTGACCGACACCGCTTACTACCGTCAGATGCTCACCCCTTCTCAAAACCTGAATCAGGCCTATGGGTACCTGTGGTGGCTCAACGGACAGCCCAGCTTTATGGTGCCGGGACTACAGATGGTCTTCCCGGGGCCGCTTATTCCGAGCGCCCCAGCGGATATGGTCTCTGCCTTTGGCAAGAATGCGCAGATTCTGAATGTTGTTCCCAGTGAGCGTCTCGTCGTAGTGAGGCTGGGTGAATCGCCGGATAGTGCGCAGGTGCCTTTCATTTTCGTGGAGCTTCTCTGGCAGCGCCTGCGGGCTGTGATGACGCCAGCTGCGAGTTTGCCATCAGTTCAGCCCAGCCCCTCCCAGATAGCTACGCTGTATCCCAATTCCCCCAATCCCTTCCTTACGCAAACGATAATAACTTTTGAGCTGGGGCAGCGCCTGCCCGTCAGTCTGAAAGTTTACGACCTGCACGGCCAGGAGGTGGCCACCCTATGGGAAGGCGTGAGCGAGCCAGGAAAACAGCAAGTCGTCTTCAATGCGGAGCGCCTCCCGGCAGGAGTCTACCTATGTGTCCTTCGAGCCGGGACGCACGAAACGCGTCGTCTCTTAGTAAGGGGGGCTGGTCTGTAGCCGGGGTACTTTTGCGTACTTTCACGGCATGGGGGGCGTTTGCTCTCTATGGAGGCGCTTTTTGCGGTTCTGGCCTTGTCTATGGATAGGTGTGGGGCGGGTCTGGCTTAGTATTAGTGGATTGGCTTCCGTTTTAGGGAAGCCTGGGGCGGATGGGGATTGGGGGCCTGATTCTACGGCGCGGCGGCGGGGGTATTTTTGGCTGGGGGCTGGGATAGCCTACGGGGTCGTGTACGCGGTGCCTATGCTAACCTGGTACGATTGGCACAGCGCCCGGGGCTGGCGGTGGTTTGACGACGGGGCCGAATGGAAACAGGTAGACAAAGTCGGTCATGCCTGGACCACCTTCCAGCTGAGCCGGATAGCCTACCTTTCTGCCCAAAAGGCCGGCTACCCCCCGCAAAAGGCTCTTTGGATGGCGGCTGCCCTCGCCTGGAGCTACCAGGCCACTATTGAAGTGTCCGATGGTTTTTTCCCGAAGTGGGGGGCTTCTGCCTGGGACCTTGTGGGCAATACCGCCGGTAGCCTCCTCTTCCTATTTCAGCAAAAAGTCCTGCAGCGCACGCCGTGGGACATAGCGTTCAAGTTCTCGTTTCATCCCACGCCGTATGCGGCTCAGCGGCCGGATGTTTTAGGACGGGGTGCCGCCCAGATTCTCAAAGACTACAACGGGCAGACCTACTGGCTGTGCGTGTATTATCGCCGGTGGCCGGTGGGGCTGGCTTTTGGGTATGGGGCCAGTGGACTTCTGGGGGGATATGGGGAGCTTCCCCGGGCTGAGATAGCTGCGCGGGAACGGCGCCGGTGGGTTTTTTCGCTGGAACCCTACTGGCCTTTTTGGATTCGGCGACCCGAATGGGGGCTCATATTGCTGACAAGTATTAAATTGCCGCTTCCAGCGCTCGTGTATGAAAATGGCAAGGCTACTCTGGTGGGGGTGTATTTTTAGCCTGGGACTGGTGCCGCCCGATACCTATAAGCCCCAGGTCAATACCCTTAGCGCACCGGATACGGTGTGGCTGAAGCAGTTCATCGCCCAGAAGGCCTCTCATCTTCTCCCCTACACCCAAAAAGCCGCCGACTACCACCTGCAAATCATCTACACGCAGGTCAACCGCGACGTTAAAAATCGCCCCATCTTGAAACACTATGCCTTGCGCCTGGATACAAACGAATATTTTTACCCGGCCAGCCTGGTAAAGCTTCCATTGGCAGCCCTCGCGCTGGAAGAGGTCAACCGTCTGCGCCGCCTCGGCATCACCGAAAAAAACCTCCTCCTGCTTGACCGGGGCGAAAAAGGTTGTCTCCGGGATGCGTCCACAGAGAAGTACAGCATTGAGGAAGCGGTACTGCGCCAGATGGTTTTTAGCGATAATCCCACGTTTGATTATTTTTATGCGCTGATTACGCCCTGGCAAGCGACGCAAATGTTATGGGAGCGGGGATACCGGTCGGTATTTTTCGGGCACCGCCTGGGACGCAGCTGCAGCTCCTCCGAAAACCGCTGCGTAGAGGGGGTAAGGTTTCTTTCCCCCGAGGGCAAGCTCCTACACCGGATGGTTCCCCGCTGTGCTGATTCGCTCCCGCCGCACCCCTATGCCGGCCATCCCTATCTTTTGGATGCCCAGGGCAATTCCCTCTCTCTCAAGGATGCCCATCAGATGCTGATTAGCTTGATTTTTCCGATTGCCGTATCGCGTCGGCAGCGTTTCCAGCTGCGTAGTGAAGATTATGCGCTTTTGCGGCGCTACCTCTCGATGTACCCCTCTGAAACGGGCCTTTCCCACGTCTATCCCCCTAACCTTTACCACGATGCCGTGCGAAAGTACTTCCTCTTAGGGGGCAGCGATACGGCCCGCCTGCCCGAGCGTATCCGCATCTTCAATAAGGTCGGGATGGCGTATGGCTATCTGGTGGATTGCGCCTACATTGTAGACTATGAGGTGGGGGTGGAGTTTTTTGTCTCGGCAGTCCTACGGGTGGATTCTCCTGTCCCAGGGCCTTCCGCTGCCGGCTACAACTGGTCTAAGGGCCTCTACTTCTTCCGTGAGCTGGGCTGGGCCCTCTACCGCTACGAAACCACCCGCAAACGCCCCCGCCACCCAGACCTTTCCAGCCTGAAATATGTCTATAAGCACCGCTGAGCAGCGCATTCGCATCCTGCCAGAAAATATCATCAACCAGATTGCGGCTGGCGAGGTTATTCTTCGCCCCGCTTCTGTATTGAAAGAGCTTTTAGAAAATAGCATTGATGCCCAGGCGTCTCAGATTAGCATCTGGACAGAAGACGGGGGCAAAGCGCGCATCCAAGTAACAGACGATGGGGTGGGTATGTCGCCTATTGATGCGGAGCTGTGCTTTGAGCGGCACGCTACCTCCAAAATCGCTTCCTTACGAGACCTGTATTCCCTTCAGACTAAGGGCTTCCGGGGTGAGGCCCTCGCAAGTATCGCCGCTGTAGCCCATGTGGAACTTTTTACCCGGCGGCACACCGATGAGATCGGCACCCATATCATCATGGCCTTTGGCGAGCGCCGCCTCAAAGAGCCCGTCCGATGCAACCCCGGTACTACCCTTATCGTGACCCAGCTTTTTCGGCAGCTGCCCGTCCGCCGCAAATCCCTCCGCACTACGCCTACCGAACACCGCCACAACCTCCAGGAATTCCTCCGGGTGGCCTACCCCCATCCCGAAATCGTCTACCAGTACTACCACGACGACGAGCGCCTTTACTACCTCCCCGCCCAGACCCTCCAGGAACGCCTCCTGGCTCTGCATCCTACCCTCTCCCCAGCCGACCTCATCCCCATCTACGAAGAAACCCCCCTTTTCACCGTAGAAGGCTACCTTTTAGCACCTGAAAAAACGCTCCCCGACAACCGCGAAAACTACCTTTTTATCAACCGGCGCTTTATCCGGCACCCGACCTTGCAGCAGGGCCTGTGGCAGGTATGCAAGCCCCTCCTGCGCGGCGAAGCCAGACCCCTCTATTGGATTTTCCTGAAGATCCCCCCAAACGAAGTGGATATTAATGTCGTTCCCTCCAAGACGGAGGCGCGGCTCATTCATGAAGTGGAGATTCGGCAGATGCTGATGAGTATTTTTCAGAAGGCGGTGGCTCAGACGTATTTAGGTCTTCCGCCGGAAGCGCTGCACTTGCCGGAGGGGGTTTCGTTAGGGGGTGAACTGCTGCGCGCCGTGCCGGCATCTCCGGCAGCGCCTTCTCCTGACAGGGGTTCTTCCACGCCGGGGCTCTTCCCATCAGATCGTTGGGCAGAGCCTCGCCATGCAGGTATAGAAAGTCAGGCTTTTCTGATAGGTGGGCGTTATCTTATCACTGCCGCTCACGAAAATGGCGCCTGGGTCATTGATGTGTGGCGAGCCTACCAGCGGCTGTCGTATGAAGTATTTCTTCAAAAGCGCCCCCTCCCCTCGCAGGGACTTTTATTTCCGGTGCATTTGCCAGCTCCGCCACCGGTCGTAGCGGCTTTCACCAGCTGGAAAGACGCCCTGACCTCCTACGGCCTGACCATAGAAGTGCGCGAAGGGCGAGAAATCGTTTTACATACCTTGCCAGCTGGTCTAAGCACAGCTCTGGCCCAGCCCCTCTTAGAAAAGCTGGGACACTTGGCCCAGGAGCCTCCTGACCTGACAGCCCCCATCCCCTGGGACGAAACCCTGCCCCGCCTTCTCCATACCATCCTCCAAACCCACCCCCCACGCCGCTTTACCTTGCAGGAAGCCCTCTCCATCACCGAACGCCTCACCAGTACTTCCAACCCCAACTACACCCCCGACGGCCAGCCCATCCGCCTCTTTCTCAGCCGGGAAATGCTGGAAAACCTCTTTGGCTGAAAATCCCCCGCTGACAACCTGCCATCATTCAGAAGCGAGCCCGCCGCCCGCTTACGTATTCCAGGAGCTTCTATCGGTGCGTGAATGGCTGTAAGTGCTTATCTTTGTCAAGATGCAGGTGTGGCGGTTTCTAGTTCTGGGGCTTGCGGCGCTACATGCACAGGGCGTGGGAATAGGCATTCTCATCCCTGACTCGGCGGCTATCCTCCACCTGGAATCCGACCGAAAGGGGCTTCTCGTGCCTCGCCTCACGACTACCCAGCGCGACGCTATCACGAATCCCCCCTGGGGCCTGGTCATCTTTAACACCACCGATAGCATCCTGCAATACTTCAACGGCCGCTGCTGGCTCAACGCCTACCAGGAATCCTGCGAAGACTGCAACTTCACCCTCTCCCTCTCCGCCGCTAACGGCACCATAGACCATGTCAATACCGACTCCGTCCAGGTAACCGTCACTGTCACCCAGACAGCCGGCACCCCCCAGAGCATCGCTTTGCAGGTGTATTCCGTTTTGCCGCAGTATGTGAGCTATACTTTTTCGCCTACTGTGCTAACAGGGTCCGGTAGTTCTACCCTGACAATCCGAGCGGAACCAATAGCGCCAGGGGGGACTTATCCGGTTATCATTCAGGCGGTGTGTGGCCGAACTATCAAAAATGCAGTCTTCACGCTCACCATTGACAGCTGCTACTATGTGAATATCCTCAATAGCACTACCGACTATCACCTCACCAATCTCAATCCGCAGCTTCCCACGGGGGTGCCCATCTGTGTGGTAGTGCACACGCACCCCGGCGTAGAGGTAAGTGCGACTAGCATCTCTAATCCGGCTTTTACGACGGGGGCCTTGCATACGCAGTCGGTGGTGGCGCTCATTCATGAGGGGGCCTTCATAGGGAAAGGCGGGGCAGGTGCAGCCGGCGGCTCCTCTCCGAATTTCAGCAACCCCGGCGGTAATGGCGGCGATGCCATGCACATCACCTGTCGCACACATATCTATCTCCGAAATGGCTATTTCTTTGGTGGCGGAGGTGGAGGCGCCTCGGTGGGAATTAGCTGGAGCTTCAACGTGCCTGGTTTAGGAGGCTTCAGCTTTGACTTCGGGGTTGGTGGTGGCGGAGGCGCTGGAAATGGGCCCGGCGGAACTTCCACAACGCCGCCGCCGCTCTTTTTCCCGGGGCAAAACGGTACAGGCGGCCTAACCGGATTAGGTGGCCTGGGCGGACGCATGTATACCCCTATCAACTTTCCCCTTGGGCCTGTGACTGTTACGCTTACCCCCACCGCCCAGGCTGGGGATGGTGGCGACTATGGGTATCCGGGGACCACTGGGTTTATTTTTGCCTGTGCGCAGGCCTCTGCTCCGGTCCCTCTTCTTGGTACCATTACAATACCCCTCGGGTGCTATCCGTCGGGTGGTGTGAGCTTTCAGCCGGGTGGGCAGCCCGGCTATGCGGTGCGACGACTTGGTGGGGCCCCTCTCCACCCCTACCCTGATGCCCCCTACCTGACGAACTTCATCAAAGGCCGTATCGGCCCTTAAAATGTACTGCCTATGAGCCGACTGATAGCCACAGCGCTTTTTGCCCTGCTCAGTGCGCAGGTGCGCATAGAGGCCCGCCTGGAAGAGCCTTCCAAAAAAACCAGTCTGCAAATAGAAGCCGAGCTGACTTCCCAATACCTCCGCTGGCTTTATTCAGGCACTTGGGGCGGGCGCGAAGTTCCCCTCATGGATATCCTCACCCGCCCGGAGGGCGCCTACCTCCTCGACCACCAGAAGAAAGTGAGCTACCTCCTCAGCCCCGAACCCCCTCAACTGCGTGCTGTATCAAACCCCGAGTCGCTCAAAAAAGAGTCTGCCCTGGGCTACCCGGCAACAAAGTATCGCCTAAGGCTCTCCGACGGCTCTGAGCTTACCTTCGCCTGGACGAAGGCGGTGTCATTTGACTGGCGGCCTTGGCAGCAGCGGCTTCGCGATCCCCTGCTGAGCGCTGTCTTGGGAGCGGGCTTTACGGAAGGGCTGCCCCTCTCCTGGGAGCATCGCAGCGCCCAGGGCGAGCTCCTAAGTCGGTGGCGCATAGAACGCGTAGATACCCTCCAGCCGGCCCCCCTCGCCGGCATCCTCCCCTACGATGCTATCCCCATTGAAAAAGCCGTAGAGATCCAGATCCAACAAAAGTAGCCCACCCCCTTACATAGGCAGCGGTCCGAGGGATCCTCTTGGGCTTGCATCTCCCAGCGCATTCTCAGCAAGCAGCTCCCCTTACTATGGGAGGAGCGAGGTTAGGGTTTTTTACAAGGTCTCCGGCTTGCTCACCCCTGAGGCAGAAGGGGGATACAACCGCCCACTTCCCACGCATGCACCATAATAAAAAGGCGGCCTCCCCCGGGGATGGTTCGCTTTTCTGTACTGGAAGCCTTACACAGGTAGGCGCATGTATCCCCTATCTGGCGGGCAAAAGCCGAGAAAAAGCCAAAAAAAGGGTTTGTATTTTCCATCGGGAAGCCATTTGCACAGGGGGTCGGGAAAAAATGCCGTTCTTCTGGCATGAGACTTGCATATTATGTGATTATGAGAACCTATCACACCATTCTCATGGCGCTTTTCTTGTGGAGCGCCGGTCAAGCGCAGACGCCCTGGACGAACTGGGACATTTACAGAGACAGCACAGGTAATGGGGCTATCCCCGTAAGCGGTGGTCTGGTCTGTGCCAGTGACACCCTGTGGCTCGTGGTAGACACTAATGGCATGGGCGCAGCTGGCATCACAGGCTACCGATGGCGCTTCCAGGGGCCGACCCCACAACTGGTGTACTGTCCGGGTACGGGTATAGGCTGTCCTTCTTCTTTACCAGATGGGTTTCCCTTTGGTGGGGTGACGAATGAACGCAAGCTGGGTATTAAGCCGAACTTTCCTGGGCCTACCCCCCGGACCTTCATGTTTGTGGTGTACCTATCCAATGGCGACTCACTCGTCAGCGCCAAAGCCTTTCAAGTAAAAGGCGGTTCTGCATTCCTGCAGGTTACAACTTACGGCTGTGCGGGCAGTAGCATCCCCGCTCATGTGAATGTTACAGGCATTCTGGATAGCTTCGTTGTAACCTACGGCACCACAACCGTCCGTAATCAGACGGATTTCTCAATTAACCTGCCTAACCTGCCGTCTGGTACGGGGACGCTCCCCGTGAGCCTCACGTACTATGCCTGTGGGACTTCCTTCACGAATAATACCAGTATCACCTACTATGCCTCGGCGCCGAGTGGCTCCTTGCCCACGGTGTTTTCTGTGTCCGACTGCCCCAATGCATCTCGCCAGTTTCAGGTCTCCCTTCCGACGGGCTACACCAGCTTTGTCTGGAAGGTCAATGGGAACTCTGTAGACCCCAATAGCACCAATCATCCTTTGCCCTACTCGTGGATGCCCCCCGGGACGGGAACCTACACGATCAGCTATGAGGCGACTTATCCCTGCGGCACGGTTAGTAATTCTACCTCTTACACGGTGAGTCCCGCCCCCCAGCCTACCTGGTCGTTCGTGGATGTCTCTCCTGGCAGTAACTATTGCCCAGGAGCGACTCCAATTTCAGTGTTCGCATCTGCCAGCGCAACCGGTGGAACTTATACGATTGACATAGGGAATGACGGTACCATTGAAGCTTCTACGAGTTCTTACAGCACGATGATGGGGGCGTTACCACCTGGTGGGCTGCCCATTCGGGTTCGCTTTGACAATGGATGCGGTGGAGTATTGGATACCACCTTTACTTACAATCCTACTCTGGCTGTGTCGGGTTTTCATAGGGGATATAGAGATATTTCGATCATCAAGAGTCCTAAATGCCCTGGCGACCAGATAGAGGCTGAGCTCTCCGTGTGGGGCTTTCCGGAGGACTCTGTCAAGAATATCCAATGGCGAATCAACGGGGGGCCCTGGACAGCACCCTCTAATAGTCGTCGTGTCCAGCTCACGGTACCCACTACGCCAGGTCCCTGGACGTTGGAGTGTCAGTTTGCAGCTAATTCCCCGGCTTCTTGTGTGAATCCGCCCACATCGCCTGTTACGCGAACCATCTCACCGAGTAGTGTGACTCTTTCCCTTGTACAAATCGGCTCAGTTTGTCTAAGCGGGGGCACCGTGAGGCTTACGCCTTCTGGGAGCACCAGTGACATAGATAGCGTGCAGTATGTTTTGCCCAATGGCACGGTCATCATGCGGGCTGTTGGGGAGACCCTCACCGTCAATGTGCCCGCCGGCAATTATGCTTACCCTATCATCTGTCGTGGCAAAAGCACCACCTGCGGCTACATCTTAGAAAATACTTACACGATCCGAGTTCAGCAAACGCCCCCTGCGATCTCAGCCTCCTTAGGTCCTGGCTCTGCGTGTCCGGGAAGCCCTGTGAGTATCTACGCAAGCTTTTCTCCCATAACATCCCCGGACTCTATTGTAGCTATCCTGTGGAATAATAGTCGCGTCCCGCTGAATATGTCATCACCAGGCTTTGCAAGTACCGGCGTTTCCGCGCCCACGGCGACCGGGCTTTATCCTATCCAGGTTATAGCTTACAACTGCGCAGGGAGCGATACTACGTTGCTGACTCTTCAAGTGCTCAGTGGGAATACGGCGGTGGCGAACTTCACGGCGCCGGTGAGTGCCTGTGTGGGCGTGCCTGTTACCTTCCAACGCACTGGCACCAATGATGGTATCTCTACGGTCTCATGGGACTTTGGTGATGGCGGTCTTCTACAAGACACCGCGATGAGTATAACCCACACGTACACGCGGCCCGGCCTGTATACGGTAAGTCTCTTTTTGAACAGTCTGCAGTGTGGAAACACTTATTATGAGCGGACCATTCGGGTCTATGGCGCGCCGCCGACGCTCTCCGGGCTCAATGTGACCCCTTCGGGCGCAACTATCTCGTACAGCGTGAGCGCCTCGGACTATGATGTGATTGTGTGGAACTTTGGGGATGGAAATACGGCCACGGGAGTCCTGAGCGGTACGCACACCTATGCCAGCAGCGGCAATTATACAGTGAAGGTGGAAGCCATCAATGCTTGTGACACGACTCGGCTTTCGCAGACGGTTTATGTAGCGGCTAGCTTGGTAGCGAAGGGTAATGACGGCTGGCTGATCTATCCGAATCCAGCGTCGCAAGAGGTCTTTGTGGCGCATCCGACTTATCAAGGCGAAGTGCGCGTGGAGCTGTATGATGTCACGGGCCGGCTGGTGCAGGCGGAGGTACTCTCGACGCGGGCGGGGCGGATGCCGCTCCGGGTGCCGGCTGGGCCGTATACCCTGCGGCTGATTAACCGGGAAGGCGTCGCTACGACGAAGCTCCTAGTGGAGTAAGGCTGCGGCAAATCCCCGCTCTCTGGCCACTCTCCTTCTTGGGGGGTGGCCTTTCTTTTTTACACGAGCAAGCTGTTACAAGGCCGCCGGAGGTTATCCAAAATCGGCAAGACTCCGGGGCCTCGGACAGCCGTAACTTGTACTTTTGAAAGGCGCTTATGAGCACTCGCCCTCCATCTGTTAGCTTTGGCTGGTCTCTGCTTGTAGTAGTGGCGGTAGCCCTCCTTGCGTGCCGGCGCGAGTGGCTTCCACCGAAAAGCGGTCCCCTCAGCTGGCAGCCTGATACAGTTCGGTTTGACTCACTGTTTTCTACGGTTCTTTCTCCCACGCAGCGTTTGTGGGTGTATAATCCGCACGCCTACCCGGTTCGTCTATCTCGTATCTATCTGGAAAAAGGCCCCCAAAGCCCCTTCACGTTCATTTGGAATGGCCGTTCTGGCCCTCTTGTAACTGACGTAGAACTGCCAGCTCGGGATAGCGTGCAGGTCTTTCTTTCGCTGCGGGACAGTGCTTTTTATGATCAGACGCGGGAGGATGTGCTGGTTTTAGAGGCTCTGGGGGGGGATGTGCAGCGAATTCCCCTACGAGCTGTGCTGATAGCGGCGTATGTATATAGAGATTTTGGGTTTGATAGTCTGATGCTGTCGCTTCCTTCGGATAAGCCGATCGTGATTGATGGTTATTTTTATGTAGGGCCGATGGGGGTTTTGCGAGTGCCGGCGGGCGCGCGATTGTACTTTTCTGGGCGGCGGTGGCCTACGGGCCCTTTGGCGGGTGAACTGATGTCGGGACTTTATGTAGCAGGCAAACTGGAAGTGCTGGGCACGGCAGAGGCACCGGTCACTTTTCAGGGATGGCGGTTAGAGTCGTACTATGCGAGTGCGTCGGGGCAGTGGATGGGACTCTGGCTGCTCCCCACGGCTCGGGATTGTGAGATTCATCATGCGACGATTCGGCAGGCGAGTATTGGGATTCGGGTGGACTCGGTGGGAGGGGGGGCGGCGCCCAAGCTCTGCTTAACGAACAGCCTCATTTCGGATGCGGCGAACTACGGCGTCTTGGCACTGGGCTTTACAGCGAGCCAGCCGCCCTTCCCCATTCTGAAAATGAGCAATGTCCTTGTTTATCGCTGTGGGCAGGCCTGTTTGGCGCTTGTTGGAGGCGGCTACCATTCTATCGTCAATAGCAGCTTGATTTACGACCAAGGGGATCTCCGGCGGGGTCAGACGACGTTGCTCATTACGGACTTTTTGCGGACGGAGGCGGGTGTGCAGACCTACCCCTGCCAGATAGATTTCCTCAATACCCTCCTCTGGAGCACCAAGCCCAATGCTTATGCGGCGGATTTACGCAGTTCGGCGTCGCAGGTGGCGTTTGACCATTGTGCCCTGCGTCAGGAGGAAAATCGCCCCGGCGGGACGAATTTTTTCCCGGCGGACCCCAAGCTCGGACCGGCGTCTGAAGCCTATCCCCTCTTGGAGGGGAGTCCCCTGATTGATGCGGGGAAGGTAGTACCGGGCCTTACGCCTCTAACGGATAGAATGGGGCGGCTGCGGGATGCCCAAATAGACATCGGCTGCTATGAATACGTTCGGTAGGCTTTTTCGGATAACGACGTTTGGGGAGTCGCACGGGTTGGGGATTGGGGTCGTCATAGACGGGATTCCGGGAAATTTCCCCGTAGACTTAGCGGAGGTGGAGCAGGCGATTCGGCGGCGGCGACCCGGTCAGAATCCCTACACCTCCCCTCGTCAGGAAGAAGATAAGGTAGAAGTGCTCTCTGGCCTTTACCAGGGCAAAACTACCGGAGCGCCCCTCACGCTCTGGATACCCAATACGGATGCCCGTAGTGCAGATTACGAGAAGCTATCAGCGATCTACCGGCCTTCGCACGCTGATTATACGTATGCGGTGAAGTACGGGCATCGGGATCCGCGTGGGGGTGGGCGCAGTTCTGCTCGGGAGACGGCGGCTCGGGTAGCTGCTGGGGCCGTTGCTTACCAGATGCTTCGGCGTTTTTTGCCTGAGCTCACGATTATAGCCTGGACGGCGGCTATTGGGCCTCATGAGACGGCGGTGAGACCCGTTACGCGGGAGGTGGTGGAGGCTTCGCCGGTGCGGTGCCCCGATCCTGTCGTCAGCGCCCAAATAGAGGCTTATCTCGGGCAGCTTGTGGAGGAGGGCGATACCACGGGGGGGATCATCGCCTGTGAGGTAAAGCAGCTGCCCGCCGGCCTGGGCGAACCGATTTATGATAAGCTCCATGCCCGCTTAGGCTACGCGATGCTTAGTATCAATGCCGCCAAAGCCTTTGAGATAGGGGAGGGATTTCGGGGGGCAGGCATGCAGGGCTCTGTGCATAACGACCCCTTCATCCGGGAGGGGGGAGAAATTCGGCCCGAGACGAATCACGCCGGGGGGGTGCTGGGGGGAATCAGCACGGGGGCGCCCCTGTTTTTCCGAGTGGGGTTTAAGCCCATTGCGACTCTTCGTCAGCCGCAGGTGACGGTGAACGCGGCCGGCGAGATGGTAACTTTTACAGCGGGGGGACGGCATGACCCGTGTCCTGTCCCTCGCGCCGTGCCTATTGTGGAAGCAATGACGGCTCTGGTGCTGGCGGACTTATACCTTTTATGGCGGGCGGGTCGGCCTTTAGAGCCTTAAGCACCGAAGAGCGCCGTCTCTACGGCTGCACAGACCGCATGCCCTATCAGCATGTGCACTTCCTGGATGCGGGGGGTATCGCGAGAGGGCACCCGAATAAGGTAATCGCATCGGTCGCGCATCTGGCCGCCGGTTTCGCCGGTAAGGCCTACGGTGATTAGGCCGATCTGGCGGGCAGTGTCCAGGGCCCGCAAGATATTGGGGGAGTTGCCACTTGTGGACAGGGCCCAGAGCATGTCACCAGGCTGCCCCACCGCCCTTAAAAGGCGGGCATAGACCTCTTCGTAGCTGTAATCATTCGCTACGGCTGTGAGGAAGGAGGTATTGACATGAAGGGCTTCGGCGGGAAGCGGCGGCCGGTCCTTATAGAAGCGTCCAGATAACTCAGCTGCGAGGTGCTGGGCATCTGCCGCGCTACCGCCATTTCCACAGAAGTATACGCGCCCTCCTCTTTGGAAAACTTCCACCATCCGCTGGGCGATCTTTTCTACCAAACTAATCAGCTCCTCCTGCCTTAGAAACACTTCCTTCACCCGAATGGAAGCCTCCATGGTTTCTACCAGCATCTGCCGCATGGGATAAAGGTAAGGAAGTTTCTATCGGGGCTGCTGGAGGCAGGCGGTTCTTACCGCTATTCCCCATGAAGACACCCTTCGTGGCGTGTGAGGAGGTGGGATAGGGGATATGTGTCTTTTTGTGGTAGCTTTGTCTGGATGCTGAGTGCGGCAGAGAAGGCGCAGCGGGTGCTGGGGGTATTAGAGAAGTGGTATGGGGAGGCGACGACGGAGCTACATTACCGCAATGCGTATGAGCTGGCCGTGGCGGTAGTTCTGTCGGCGCAGTGTACGGATGTGCGCGTCAATCAGACGACGCCGCCCTTTTTTGAGCGGTTTCCGGATTTTGGGGCGCTGGCCATGGCGACGCCAGAGGAGGTTTTCCCGTATATCCGGTCTATCTCGTACCCTAATAGCAAGGCGCAGCGGCTGGTGGCCTTAGCGCAGGCGGTAATGAAAGAATATGGGGGGCGTTTGCCCGAGGACCCAGAGCGGCTGGCTACGCTGCCCGGTATCGGCCGCAAAAGCGCAAATGTCTTAGCGTCGGTGCTTTTTGAGGCGCCGGTGATTGCTGTGGATACGCATGTCTTTCGGGTGAGCCGGCGGCTTGGCCTGGCCAAAGGCAATACCCCTGAAAAAGTGGAGCAGGAACTTAGTGCTATTATTCCTCCGGAGTACCTTGGGCGGGCGCATCACTGGCTGATTCTTTTTGGGCGGTATCATTGTACGGCTCGGCGGCCGAAGTGCGGGGAATGCCCCTTTACGGAGTTGTGCGATTGGTACCAGGCACAGCTTTCTGGCGCTGGCGCGCCTGAGATTTCGGGCGAGGCGGCTGATGGGGCGGGGGGAGAGGTGGAAAAGGCCGTATTGGAGGGGGCTCGGGCTCGGCGGCGGAGCCCTTCCCAGCGCCAAGCCAAAAAGGGCCGCTAAGAATGGGCGCCATAGTGCTTTTGAGTGGGGGTCAGGATTCGGCTACGGCGGCGCTGTGGATGCGCAAAAACTTGGAGGGGCCGTATGTGGCAATTACTTTTCGGTATGGGCAGCGGCATGAGGTGGAGGTAGAGGCGGCGCGGGAGGTAGCGGCGGCGTTGGGGATAGCGCATGTGGTATTGGATGTGGGGCGGATGTGGGAGCTGCTGGAGGTGAGGTCGGCGCTCACGGCGGAAGGGGAGATTGGGATAGGGGAGCGGGGGCTGCCAACGACGTTTGTGCCGGGGCGGAACTTAGTTTTTCTCGTGCTGGCGGCGGTGTGGGGGTATCCGCGGGGGTATCGGGATATAGTGATTGGGGCGAGTGAGGTGGATTATAGTGGGTATCCGGATTGTCGGGGGCCATTTTTGGAGGCGGCGGGGCAGGCGGTGAGTTTAGCGCTGGATGAGAGGTATCGGGTGCATGCGCCCTTTTTGCAGTGGGGGAAGGCGGAGATATGGCGGTATGCGGCGGCGGAGGGGGCATTGGAGCTGATTCGGGAGAAGACGCACACGTGCTATCGTGGGGTGCGGGAGGAGCTGCATCCGTGGGGGTATGGGTGTGGGGCCTGTCCGGCGTGTGTGCTGAGGCAGCGGGGGTATGAGCAGGCTTTCCAGGCAGGCGGGCGTTAGCGTAACTTTGCCAGCATGGTACCGGAGATACAGGCTGCTTTGAAGGCGGCTGAGGAGCACATGAAGAAATCCCTGTTGCACTTTGAAGAGGTTTTGGGAAAGGTTCGGGCCGGAAAAGCGTCGCCGGCCTTTTTGGAGGCGGTACGGGTAGATTATTATGGGGCGCCCACGCCGGTTAAACATGTGGCCACGATTGCGGTATCGGATAGTCGGACGCTCCTCGTGCAGCCGTATGAGCCGCGTATGGCGAAGGCCATTGAGAAGGCGATAGCGGAAGCGAATCTCGGCCTTCAGACGGCGACGGATGGCAATGCGGTCCGGGTGATTTTCCCGCCGCTGACGGAAGAGACCCGGAAAAAGCTCGTCAAACAGGTTCATGAAATGGCTGAAGAGGCGCGGGTAGCAATTCGGAACATCCGTCGGGATCATTTAGAAGCGCTTCGGCAGCTCGGAAAAAAGGGCATAGCCGAAGACTTTATCAAGAAAGGGCAGGAGGAGTTAGACAAACTCACGAAAAAGTACATTGAGCAGGTAGATAAGCTGATGGAGGCGAAGGAACAGGAACTTTTGATGGTCTGATGGCGCGGATTTTGGTAGTAGATGATGATGCGGATATTCGGCAGACGCTGGCGGAGATTTTAGGATATGATGGGCATGTGGTGGAAGTGGCGCGGGACGGGCTGGAGGCCCAGCGGCTGATAGAGAAGGTCGTGTTTGATATTGTGCTCTGTGATGTGCGGATGCCGGGGAAAGACGGTATGGAGCTTTTAGACTGGGCGAAGAAAACCCGGCCGGATGTGGAGTTTATCATGCTGTCGGGGCATGCGACCATAGACATGGCTGTGGAGGCCACGAAGAAGGGAGCATTTGACTTTTTAGAAAAGCCCCTGGATCTGCCGAAGTTGGAGATTCTCATTCGGAATGCGACGCAGAAGCGGCAGCTTGTCGAAGAGAATCGGGTTTTGACGCAGCGGGTCTTGAAGGTTCGGGAGATACTTGGGGAGTCGGAGGGGATAGTGCGCGTCCGGGAGATGATCGAGCGGGTGGCGCCGCTGGATGTGCGGGTGTTGGTTACGGGGCCGAGCGGCAGCGGCAAGGAGCTGGTTGCGCGCTGGATACATCTAAAAAGTAATCGAGCAAAGGGGCCTTTTGTGGATGTGAATTGTGCAGCGATTCCAGCAGAGCTGATAGAGAGTGAACTTTTTGGGCATGAGAAGGGGGCCTTTACCCATGCGATAAAGCAGCATATGGGACGATTTGAGGAGGCACACGGGGGAACTTTATTTCTGGATGAGGTGGGAGACATGCCCTTGGCGGCGCAGGCGAAGGTGCTGCGGGTGATTGAGGAGGGGAAAATTCGGCGGGTGGGGGGCGAAAAGGATATCCCCGTGAACGTCCGGCTAATTGCGGCAACGAATAAAGACCTACCAGCCGAGATAGAGGCGGGGCGATTTCGGGAAGACTTATACCATCGGCTGAGTGTGGTGGTGATTCCTATGCCGCCACTGCGAGAAAGGGTAGAGGATATTCCGATTTTAGCGCAGGCATTTTTGGAAGAGATTCTATTGGAGTACAAGCTGCCGCCCAAAATCTTTACACCAGCGGCGTTGGAGGTTTTTAAGCGTTTGCCCTGGCCAGGCAATGTGCGCGAGCTCCGTAATGCCGTGGAAAGGCTGGTCATCTTTTCGGGGAATGAGATTACGGCGGAGGATGTGCGGAGTTTTGTAGTGCCAGGCAGCCCCTCCCGAGAGAAAAGTAACACGGAGGCGCCGTCACTTCCCTTAGAAGGCAAAAGCCTGGAGGCTTTTTTAGATGAGATGGAGCGGGAGTATCTTTTGTACCATTTGCGGCAGCATGGCTTTAACGTTTCTAAGACGGCGGAGGCTTTGGGGATGCAGCGGCCTAATCTGCATGCCCGGATGAAACGGCTGGGCATTCGACGGGAAGACTATGTTTGACGCATACATATATGATGCGGTGCGTACGCCGCGGGGGCGAGGGAAAAAGGAGGGGCGGCTTCATGGCATCCGGCCGGTAGAGCTGGTTCGGCAGCTTATCGCAGCGGTTTTGGAGCGAAATCCAGGTTTGCCGTCAGAGGCGGTAGAGGATGTGATTTTGGGGTGTGTAACGCAGATCGGGGAGCAGGGGTCCAATATTGCCAAGGTGGCGGCCCAGACGGCGGGCCTTCCGGAAACGGTAGCCGGGGTGACGCTGAATCGGTTTTGTGCGTCGGGGCTGGAGGCGGTGAACCAGGCGGCGGCAGCCATTCGGGCTGGGGCGGGCGAAGCTATTCTGGCAGGGGGGGTGGAATCCATGAGCCGAGTGCCCATGGGCTCTGATGGCGGGGCCTGGTACATGGACCCGCAGGTGGCGTTTGAAGGGCACTATATTCCGCAAGGGGTAGCGGCGGACCTGATTGCCACACTGTATGGATATAGTCGAGCGGTGCTGGATGAGTTTGCTGCGCGGTCGCATCGCTTGGCATGGGAGGCCACCGAAAAGGGCTATTTTCGGAAAAGCCTGATTCCCGTGCGGGATGTGTTAGGACGGGTGATATTGGAGCGGGATGAGAATATTCGGCCGGACACGAGCGTAGAGAAGCTGGCGACTTTGGAGCCGTCGTTTGCGTGGATAGGGCGGGAAGGAGGCTTTGATGCCGTAGCCCTTCAAAAGTATCCGATGGTAGAGGCGATTCAGCATGTGCATCATGCGGGGAATTCGTCGGCGATCGTAGATGGAGCGGCGCTGGTGCTGTTAGGAAGTGAGGCGCTTTTCAAACGTTATGGACTAAGGCCTCGGGCGCGGATAGTAAGCTGGGCAGTGGTGGGGACAGAGCCAACAATCATGCTCTTGGGGCCGGCACCAGCCTCTCGGAAGGCGCTGAGTCGGGCCAGCCTTTCTCCCCAGGAAATAGACCTGTACGAAGTGAATGAGGCGTTTGCCGTGGTGCCTTTGCGGTTTATGAATGATCTAGGCGTGCCGATAGAAAAGATCAATGTGAATGGCGGGGCGATTGCGATGGGGCATCCGTTGGGCGCGACCGGAGCGATGTTACTGGGGACGCTGCTGGATGAATTAGAGCGGCGGGGCCTGCGGTATGGACTGGCAACCCTCTGTGTGGGGGGCGGCATGGGAATAGCGACAATTATTGAGCGGCTTTAAAAAATCTGCCGATTTTCTCTTACCTTTGCCTCGTATGCAGCGGCAAGGTTGGATTGCAGCTGGGCTGGTAGGACTTTTTTTCGTAGCCTGTGGCCCTAAAGACCTTATTAATAAGACCAAGTACGGCGGCAAAACCTATAAGAATACCTGCGCCAGTTTCAAGAAAGAGGCGCAGGCGACCCTGGATGCCAATAACGACCCCACTACGCTCCGGGTAGCCGAATATGACAATAGCCAGTTTGACCCGCTTTTTGTGGAGCCAGGGCAGTTTATCCAGGCGAATGATACGCTCTACTTCCGCTTAGCGAATGACCTGGAATATGCTAAGTACCTCCAGAAGGGGGTCGCGGTTATGGTGCGGGTGGATTATGCGGCCCCGGCCCAGCTCGCCAATCAAGAGGTCGACCCGCAGGGCACCATCGGTGAACTCACCATCACCGAAGCCTATTACAAAGCCCATAGTCAGCCTTTCTTTGTGTATAAGGTGCCCCTGGGTGGAAAGAATCTGGATGGCAAGCAGGTGAGCTTATACTTTTCTATCGTCAAGCTCGATAAAAACGGGAAGATAGCTAAAGTATACTGTGATTCCCGGAAGAATCCATATGGGCCGTCGTCGCCAGCATGCTGTACAGCCCAGCCCTGGGCACAGGTGCGCACTGGGATGAAAGCCGCCCTCCCCGACCTGCCCATCCGCGATGAACAGTATCGTTACGAGGGCTTCCAAGGGACGTTGGACCTGATTTTCCCCATCATGTCTACGAAGTTCAATAAGAAGGAGCTCACAGATGCCATTATGCAGTATGTGATGAAGTACGAGCAGATGGGGTATCAGGTGCAGGCGATTCAGATAGACGGATATGCGTCGCCGGATGGGCGGCTGGAGCTCAACCAGAAGCTTTCACAGGGGCGGATGGAGGCCGTGGCCGAAGATGTGCAGAAAAACTTCGTGGCGAAGATGGGACGGGATATCCCCGTACAGGGCGTTGGCAAAGGTGAGGACTGGGAGCGGTTTGATATTCTGGTGAAGACAGCAGACTTTACGGATGAAGAACGGGCTGAGATTCTGCGGATTGCGGCTATGCCCGTCCATGAAGACGACCGCGAAAAAGAGCTGCGCAAGCTCCCCTATTGGCCTAAAATCCGGGAAAAGGTCTTGCCCTTCTGTCGGCATGCGGTCGTTACTTTTACTTTCACTTATGTGCCGGATAAAATGCATGTAGAGCGATATAACGCGCCTTTGCCCCTCCTCGCGCCAGAGCTATACAATGTGGCGACTAAAACTTTCATCATTAGCCGTTTCCGTCCCGGGGTGGATGCCCGGCGTAACATCGGTATCCTCAATACGCTCATCGATACAAGGGGTAATCGCACGGCAAACCTACTGGCGATGCGTTCCACCTACCACTTCGCCTTGAATGATCTCAAGAGCGCGGTGCGAGACATCGAGGCAGCGGCGAGCCTGGACCGCAATAATCCCGTTTATAACCTCGCCGCTTTAGCCTATCGGACGCAGGGAATCCATGAAGTGTCCCGCGAAGAAGCGGTACAAATGCTGGAACGTTACAATGACCTCATTGCGCGTACGCCCAATGACCGCTCGCTTTATATCAACCGAGCGATTGTGATGGACTACATTGGCTGGCTTTCTGGTGCTATCGCAGATAATACGAAAGTGATTTCGGAAGATGGGCGCCTGGCCGTGGCATATAATAACCGAGGCGTCTCCTACATGAAGGCCTTGCGGCTTTTGGAAGCGGAGGCGGACTTTCAGCAGGCGCTGTCGCTGGATCCCAATCTGGCCGAGGCCCACTTCAACCTGGCTATGCTCTATGCGTACAAGGGGTATCCGGATAAAGCTGCGCAGCACTTTGAGCGGGCAGTGGCCTTGCAGCCAGCCTATAAGGGTGAGCTAAACGCGAACCCCGTATTCAGGGTGGTGCGAGATAATCCGCGATTTGGACGGTTTACGTCGGGCGGCTGAGAGAAATCAGCATAGGTTCTGAGCTGGGCGGCGCCGAAGGTGTCGCCCAGCCCTGCTTAATCCCCTTTCAGCACATAGGCTTCTCCCACACAGGTCTCCCCCCAGTACGCCTGCAAAACATCTCCGGCATACGTCGGGCCTACCCCGGCCGGCGTCCCCGTAAAGAGTACATCCCCTGGCTCCAGCGTAAAGTAGCGTGACGCCGCCGCTAAAAGTTCCTCCACCGAAAAAATCATATCCTTTCCATAGCCTTCTTGTAAGAGGGTTTTATTTCGGAAGAGGCGGAAGGGGGTACTTCTCCAGTCTGGGGTGAGGGGGCACCAGAGGCCCCACCAGGCAGAATGGTCAAACGCTTTGGCCATTTCCCAGGGGAGCCCCTCGGCTTTGAGGCGGGCTTGCAGGTCACGGGCAGTAAAGTCTATGCCTACGGTAACGGCATCCACAATCTCGGTGAGGGTGCGGGGGGCGAGGTTGCGTCCGCCCTGCGCAATGCGAAAGACTAACTCGGCTTCGTACTCCAGCCTGGCTGTAAAGGGCGGCACTGGCACCTCGCCACTGCGGGCCCAAGCCGTCGCCGGCTTAAGAAAAAATATCGGTGCTGCCGGCACTTCTGCTTTCATTTCAGCCGCATGCGGTGCATAGTTGCGTGCTACGCAGATTATCTTCATGGTTTATGAAGTGTTTCCATCGCTAAGGGAGTCGGCGGTCGACGCATAGCCCGCTCTATACCACGGGCAAGGTGTTCTTCATATAAAAAATGCGGTTTGGGTAGCTCGCTTTTGTAAAAGGGGATTTCTCCCAGCAGGATGTCGGCGAAAGTTTCTCGGAAGTAGGTTTCGCTGGGGTTACCGGTGGTGCCGCATAGGATGATGCCGAGAAAGGGCAGGCGGTAGGCGGCGATGGCCCGAAGGGATAGCCAGGTGTGGTTCATGGCACCGAGGTAAGGGCGCACCACGAGCAGAATCGGACAGCCCAGCGCATGGAAAAAGTCTATGAAAAAGTATTTTTCCGTGATGGGGACGAAGAGGCCGCCGGCACCTTCTACAATAAGGGGTTTTGGAAGCTGTTGCCATTGGTTTAGGAGGGCTTCGTAGCCTATATGGACGTTTTCTAATCTGGCGGCGATGAGGGGCGCTCCAGGAAATTCCAGGCTATAAGCGGCATCTATGATGGGGAGGTGGTGCTGGCGGGCGATGTCGGTATCCCGAGGGCTGCCGGTTTGAAGGGGTTTCCAGTAGGGCCAGCCGAGCCCGGCTGAGAGGGCCATTGCCACTACACTTTTCCCCACCTCCGTATGGATGCCCGTCACCACCACGCTCTCCATGTGAGCAAAGGTACTTTCTCCGTATTTTCGCCGCATGGAAAAGGTTGCCCTACATTACGAAGGGGGTAGCATAGAGCTGGATGCCATCGTCGGCTCCGAAGGCGAAAAAGCCATAGATATCAGCAAGCTCCGCGATAAAACCGGCTACATCACCCTGGACATAGGCTATAAAAACACGGGTTCCACTAAAAGCGCAATTACTTTCATTGATGGGGAGCAGGGCATTTTGCGGTATCGAGGCTATCCCATAGAGCAGCTGGCGGAGTTCTCCACTTACTTGGAGGTGGCGTACCTACTTATTTATGGGGAGCTACCTACGAAGGCCCAGCTGGAAGACTTTGAGGGCCGCATCAAGGAGCGCACGCTTATTCACGAGGATATTAAGAAGTTCTTTGATGGTTTTCCTTCGTCGGCGCATCCAATGGGGATTCTGGCGTCGGTTGTATGTTCGCTCTCATCTTTTTATCCGGAGTCGCTGGACCCCTATGCACCGGATGAGGTGATTGAGCGGAATATCATCCGGCTTTTAGCGAAGATTCCCACGCTGATCGCCTGGATATACAAAAAACGCAAAGGCCATCCCTACATCTATCCCCGCAATGCGAAGGGTTACGTGGAGAACTTTCTGTACATGATGTTTGGCATGCCCACCTATGATTATGAGCCAGACCCGCATGTGGTAGATGCCCTGGATAAGCTTTTGATTTTACATGCCGACCATGAGCAAAACTGTTCTACCAGTACTGTCCGGACAGTAGGTTCTTCTCTGGCCAATATCTATGCGTCGGTATCTGCGGGGATATGTGCGTTGTGGGGCCCGCTGCATGGTGGGGCGAATCAAGAGGTAATCGAGATGCTGGAAATGATCAAAGCTGATGGAGGAAACGTACAAAAATGGGTAGATAAGGCCAAAGACAAGAATGACCCTTTCCGGCTAATGGGCTTTGGGCATCGGGTATATAAGAACTTTGACCCGCGGGCGCGGATTATCAAGCAGGCGGCGGACCAGGTTTTGAATGCGCTGGGGATTCATGACCCGGTGCTCGACATTGCAAAAAAGCTGGAAGAAGTGGCGCTGAGTGATCCATACTTCATTGAGCGGAAGCTTTACCCGAATGTAGATTTTTACTCTGGCATTATTTATCGGGCGGTCGGGATACCGGTGGAGATGTTTACGGTGATGTTTGCGTTTGGGAGATTAGCGGGGTGGTTAGCGCAGTGGTGGGAGATGCGTAAAGCCGGCGAGCCCATTGTTCGCCCTCGTCAAGTTTATATCGGGCCTAACTATCGGGAATACATCCCTATCGCTAAGCGGGGGTGATCCGCCAGCTTTTTCGCCGTAAGGGTATCACGGATCCATCGGAGCGGGGGCTGCGGCGGGTGCTTTCTCTCTGGGACCTGACGGCGATCGGCGTAGCGGCTGTCATCGGGGCGGGCATTTTTAGCACGGTGGGGGAAGCTACCCTGAAAGCGGGCCCCAGTGTGGTGCTCGTGTTTGTGATAGGGGCCTTTGTAGCGGGGCTGAGCGCCCTCTCGTATGCGGAAATGGCTTCGGTCGTCCCGCAGGCGGGAAGCGCCTATACCTATACATACGTGATCTTTGGCGAGCTGCTCGCCTGGCTCATGGGGTGGTTCCTCATCCTGGAGTATGCCGTGGGAAACATTGCCGTAGCTATTTCCTGGTCCGGTTACTTCGTGGCGCTGCTACGCAGTATGGGGATAGACATGCCCCTATATTTGGCACAGGACCCGCTTTCGCTCTGGCGAGCCGCCCAGGACTATCTCCAGTCCCATAATCCCGCCTCTTATCCCGCCTATCAGGCCTGGCAGGCCGCCCCTACGCTCTTTGGTATTCCCCTCATCCTCAATCTTCCCGCCCTCCTCATCGTCGTCTTCATCACGGCCCTTGCTTATGTCGGCATCCGCGAAAGCCGCCTCGCTAACAACATTTTCGTCGCTTTAAAGGTCTTGACTATCCTGTTTATCCTGGTTGTAGGGGTTTTTTTTGTAGACCCTGACCGATGGACGCCCTTCATGCCAAATGGCTTTTCCGGTATGATGCGGGCTGTGGGGGCGGTGTTTTTCGCATATATTGGGTTTGATGCGCTTTCCACCACTGCCGAGGAAGCCCGCTATCCCCGACGGGACCTTCCGCTGGCGATGTTGCTCTCGCTTACTATCTGTACGCTCCTATATGTGGGGATAGCGCTGGTTCTGACAGGGACGGTGTCGTACCAGGAGCTCGGGGTGGCAGACCCCCTGGCGTATCTTTTCACGAAACTACCGATTTCGGTGGGTTTTCGGCGAGCGCTGGAAGGGATGGTAGCGGTAAGTGCCGTGATTGCGATGGCGAGTGTGCTGCTGGTCTTTCAGATTGGACAGCCCCGCATCTGGTTTGCTATGAGTCGGGATGGGCTTTTGCCGCCCGCTTTGGGGAAAGTCCACCCCCGCTTCGGCACGCCTCATGTCGCTACCCTCCTTACCGGTGCTGTCGTGGCTATCCCGCTCTTCTTCTCTTCGCTCTCCACAGTGGTGGATATGACGAGTATGGGAACCCTCATGGCCTTTGCCATGGTGAGTGCGGGGGTGGCGTATCTCCACTACGCCCCACCACCAAACTACAATCCGCGCTTCCGGGTGCCCTACATCCCCAGCCGCTGGCTTTTTCCCATTATGGTCCTCGCTGGCCTTTTGTGGGCCTGGTCCCTCAATCCCCTCGCCATCCAGCATCTCGTTGACTTTTCCCAGGGGGGAACCCTCTGGCACTACCGAATCCTCCTACTTTTTGTCCTCATAGCGACCTACCTCGCGATTCGGTACAATCTCTCGCTACTTCCCCTGCTGGGGACGCTCAGCCCATTGTACCTTATTATAGAGCTTGGGCAGGAAAACTGGATAAGGCTTTTACTCTGGCTTAGCGCTGGTCTGGTTTTTTATTTTGTGTACGGTTATCGGCATTCTCATCTGCGAGCTGGCTGAGTGTATCCTGGCGCTTCTGTGATGGGCTGAAAAGAAGACGGAGAGGGCTTTCCCGTGTCATAATGTCAGGAAGCGGGGCGCGGCGCGTTTTTTGTTAGTTTTGTCGCCATGGCAAATACCCTGAAGACCTTTCTACTACTGGCTGCCCTGACGGTTTTGCTCGTCTTTTTGGGGCGGCTGATAGGTGGGCCGGCCGGCATGACGATAGCGCTCATCATGGCGGCCGTCATGAATCTCATAGCGTACCTCTTTGGGCATAAGATCATTTTGTGGCAGTACCGGGCCGTCCCGCTACCGGAAAATCAATATCGCTGGCTTTATGATATGACCCGACGTTTGTGTCAGCGGGCGGGTCTTCCCATGCCGAAGCTGTACTTGCTTCCCTCCCCGCAGCCTAATGCCTTTGCTACTGGACCCTCTCCCGCTAAAGGGATTGTAGCGTTTACGGCGGGGCTTCTCCAGACGATGGACCAGCGCGAGGTGGAGGGGGTTTTAGCGCACGAGCTTGCGCATATCAAGAATCGCGACATGCTCACCATGACTATTGCGGCGACGATCGTGGGGGCGATTACGTGGATTGTAGATATGCTGCGCTGGTCGGCTATCTTTGGGAGTATGCGTAGCCGGGATAATGAAAATAGCTCTGGCATAGAGCTGGTATTTGTGATCATAGTGGGGATTATAGCCTCTATTGCTGCAGTCTTGATACAGCTTGCTATTTCTCGTACGCGGGAGTATGCTGCAGATGCTGAGGCGGCTCGCATGGCAGGTACGCCAGATGGGCTCATCTCAGCCCTGCAAAAGTTAGAGATGTATACGGCGGCTATTCCGATGGAGGGAGCTACGCCGGCTACTTCCCACCTTTTCATTGCTAACCCCTTCAAAGGCGCTGGCGATTGGATTGCCTCGCTTTTCAGCACGCACCCCCCTATTCCGAAGCGGATAGAGCGCCTTCGGGCCCTCAAGTACAACCTTAAATAAAAAATGCGGAGAGGCATCGCCCGCTCTCACTCCGGCCCTTGCTTCCTTTCGGACCTGGGGGGGTTGGGAGGAGAGGCGTCGTGCCTTCCGCACGGCAAAGGTACGCAAAGTATTTAGATGGCGCGTCGGGGGTTTTTCTGGTTCTCAGCGAAGTGGCTCTCTTATCGGGTCTGGCCTGCGTGGATAGGCCTTGTGGCCAGGGGACTCCTTCTACTGGTCATCGCAGCCTTCGTGGCGTGGGGCCTGGCACTGGGCTACTTTTACTTTTTCCCTTCTGCGGCCATTGTCTCCATCCGTAAGGAAGTAGCTGCTAAAACCGACTCCCTTGAAACGCTCCGGACGCGACTCGCATCACTCAAGGCGGAAAAAACCCGCATAGCTGAGCTGGACTCTATACTTTATCGTGAGCTAACGGCTATATCCCCGCGGGAAGGAACGTCCGTGCGGGCACGTGCACCTAACTGGCCTCAGGGGGAGGTGCGGGCAGATAGCCTCGCTCAGTATGTAGAGCGAGTACAAGCCCTCCTGGCACGTCAAATGCAGCTGGAAGAGATGCTGCACCGGCTTGCCACCCGGATAGCGCACCTGCCCCGTCATCGCCCCATAGAAAGAGGGGATCTGGCTGTGGGCTTCGGCCCCGCCTATCACCCCATCACCCTTCAAGTCTATGAGCATAAAGGCGTAGACTTTATCGTTACGCCGGGAACACCGGTTCGGGTAACCGCAGACGGGGTCGTGCGTGAGGTAAGCCCGCTTCCCTTTACCGAGAGTAGCTATAAAGTCCTTGTAGAGCATACCCCCACCTTGCACACGTTGTATTATCCAGTAGATCCCACTGTGCGTCCGGGCCAGCTGGTAGGGCGGGGCACCCGGTTAGGGTATGTCATCCGGCTCTCTATGGCGCGTACGACATTTCTACATTATGAGGTCTGGCGGCAGGGTGAAGCCGTTGAGCCGTTGCGCTATCTATGGGGGGACCTCTCTCCAGACGAGATTAAGACCTTTCAAAAAGCTTTTCAATCGCCTGGCTATGGACTCCACTAAAAGGTACTATACGTTACGGGAGGCGGCACAGCTGTTAGGGATTCCCTTGCATCAAGCCCGCCGATGGGTTAAGCAGTTTCTGTCCAGCCCTCGAGAGGGCCGACTTCGGCTCTCTTCCAAAGAGCTGGATCAACTGCGCCTTGTTTATCAAGGATTTTATGCCTATCGGTTGCGAGGTCAGGCGCTCAGAGACTTTATTCGTGCTGCCCCCGCTTTGGCTTTGAGGCCGGAGCCTTATGCGCTTCTACGAGAGATTCATCAGCGCCTCCTTATTCTGGAGGGGCGTCTTTCTCATCTATCCACACCGCCTGTGCCTGATTCCGCTCACGGCGTGTAAAGCCACGCATCGGGTATGCGGGCTTTGAGTTCTTTGAGACGTGCTTCGGCCTCAGCTTTATTAGGGGTGCTGTGGTAGCTGATGCGTACCCGGCCGCGTTCGGGTACAGGCAAAAACTCCGCCGTGGGGATACCCAACGCCTTGGCTTTGGTGTAGGCCTCTTCTAAGGTTGGCTCAGAGCCAACTATGATGTAATACCGCCCCTTTTGAGGTGTGGTGAGGGTGGGCTGAGGGGAAGTAGCTCGTTCAGGGACAGGGGCCTTTGGCGTAGATGAGGGGGAAGATTTGTCGGGTGTAGATGGCTTAGAGGGGGGTTTATTTTCTGGGGCAGAAGACTGGGTAGAGGCAGGGGTTTTACTTTCGGCAGCGGGTGGCTCGGAATCTTTCTCAGATTTTGGGGTTTCTTCGGAGGGTTTTTTCTCATTTTTAGAGCCAAGAACGATCTCGACTGGTTGGCGAGCGGTCTTTTCGCGCTGACGCAGGATAAAATAAGCTCCAACACCAATACCTACCAGCAAAAGGAGAACCGCCACTATCCATCCTATGCCCCGGCGTCGAGAAGCTGAGCTTGCCTGGGGCTGCGGGGGAACTTCTACGGCTTTTGCTCGGCTGCTTTCTTTGGCAGGTTTCTCTTTTTCAGCTTTTTTGGCGGGAGGGGGAGTAGGCGGTTGACCGCTTCCCGAAATGGGGGCTACCGCTCCCTCTGTGTGGCGCAGCGATACCGGATGGAGGTCTTCCAGAAAGCTCAAGGGCGCTTCTTCACTCAGCTCCAGCCGATAACTGACGCCCGAGCGTCGGAGTTTGCCCAGCTTCCACACATCCATTTCGTTTGCGGCCTTGAGGTAGTTTACCAGAACGAGCCCTAATTCCTTGAGGAAAGCTTCGGCCTCCTGCTCGGAGAGCCCATACTTATCCATGAGGAACGCGACGGTTTCGCACAGATAGCGCTGTCCCGGCTCATACTTGAGCTGGGGGCGTGGGGGCTTAATCTGAGCGCTTTTGGGGTCCACCTCGGCGCGTTCAATATGCCATACAAAACTTCCCAGGCCCGGGATAGAAAACCGCTCTAAGCTCACCGCAAAGAGGGCGAAATAGTTTTCAAAGTCTATTTTGGCCGCGCTACTCATAGGTCTCATCCGATTTTGCTCCAGATTCCTAAACAGAAGTCTAAGGGCCGTTCTCGATAGCCCCGCCACCGATAGAAGCGCTGATTGAGCAGGTTGTTCATCTCCACAAAGAAAGTTAAAACCGGCAGTACCCGGCGCTCTACTCTCCACGAAATGTCCACAAAGGCGGGGGCGCGAGTCGTTTCATCCAAGGCGCGGGGGCCTATCAAGGTAAGGGCGGCCCAAAAGTGCCATTTTTCGTGGAATCGGTAGCCACTGCGCAGGCTGCCTTCGACGGGCGCTCCCCCATAAAGGGCCGTGTAGGCATGACTGCGGACCTTCCACTGTCGGGCCGTAAAACGCAGCTCCATATAGGCTCCTGTTGGGGCTGGCATGTAAAGTACTTGGACTACTCCGCCTAAGCTACGCAGCTGCCGAAGGGTGTCTACCCGAAAAGCCGCCCCCTCCGGCACAAAAAGCGGAACCCCCTCGCGTAAAGCATACTCAGCCGCTACCCTATAATCCCACCCCCGCCCTTGGCCGCGCAGCCCCACCTCACTCACCGTCCAAGTACGCTCAAAAGGTAGTAGCCCCGGCACCCTGCGCAAGTAAGGGTTGTATAACACCTGTGTAGGGTAGTTAATGGGCCGCACATAAGCTTCCGCTTTTAGATAGGGTCGAAAAAGCGGAGACAAACCTTTGTAAACTATTTCTCCTACGGGACTCAAAAGGAAAAGCCTATTCAGATCACGCGCATAACTGACTTCAAGCCCTATATTCAAGCTGAGTAAAGCGCTTTGATAAGCATAGGTAGGACGGGCTGAGAAGCTATACCGAGTACCATCTGTGAAGACTTCTCCGCGCATGGTGCCTTCCCCGGAGAAGGGTAATCGGAAAGTTATGCCGCCTTCCATGTAGTGTAACCAAGGAGGTACACCTGAATGAAAATACATACGGGCTGTGCGATAGCGAAGGTATGTGCGGGCTTTGGGGAGGCGCAGTAGGATAGCGCCATGACCTCTCAGAAAAGCGATTTGCAGCGAGTCGGGTAAGGGCGCTGTCACATCATAACCTGGCCAGTTTTCGGCGAAGGGCGCGTAAAAACGATATTTTTGGTAGCTTTCTTCATAATAGCCTTCGAGGGTTAGATTTGCGGTGTAGTAGCCGCCCCAAGCAGTAAGGGTAGTGACTCCGGCGCGTGCCCGGGGTAGGAAGGGCTGGAGGTTAGAGTAGTGATACAGCCGCAGGCCAGCATCCCAGGGGAGTGCCCGGGTTTTATTCCAGATAAGCTGGGCTTCCTGCGTCCAGAAGCGCCCTACGCTATAACGCAGGTGCAGGGGGTCCAGCCGCGCCCAAACCGGGCGTCCTGGTGTCATCGCCTCGGGTAGCGGAGTCACAGGGCTGGGGCTTTTCTCCCACTGGGGTGTACTCTGAAACTCCCACTTAGGCATATCAAATGAGGGGGGAGAAAGATAAGGCTTAAGCCCCAGCTCTAAGTACTCAATCCGTTCGTTTTCAATTACCAGCGAGTCCCGGAGCGGGTCTTGCCCCTGCCCCCATAGACATGCTCCCACTATTCCACAAACTATCCACCGCATCTGGCCCAAAGGTACGAGATGCCCTGGCACTATATTTGCCCCTCTTGACTGTGTGAGAAAAGTATTACCTTTGCCTTAAGACTTAATGCTTATGCGTACGTGTGATAGTCCGAGCGGTCTATGGCGTAAGTGCGGGGTAAGGCTCTTTTCTATTATGAACATGCAACCTAAAAACTATGACAGATATGAAAACGCTGGATGATTTTCGGCGCTATTATGCCGAGTACTTGTCTAAGGAATTAGGCACTGCGGAAGCCACTCGCAAGCGCACCATTGTGAAAGCCTTCCTGGTATGGGTTTTAGCCATTCCGGTTACGGTTGCGGCGGTGTGGGCCTCTACTTCGTTCATGGGGCAGGAGTATTTCTGGGCGCTTGTGGTGCTAAATGTATTAGTGTTTGGGTTTCTGGCCTATATGTTTTATCGGGAGGCGCTGAGCAGTTCTCGCTACTATAACCTCTTCAAGGGGCGGGTGATAGATGGGATCATCCGGTTTATTGATGAGCGGTTGCACTACATCCCACATCGGGCGATTCCCGTGGCTGTCTTTGGACGAAGTGGGCTCCATAATAAGCCCATACACAAGTACGAGGGAGACGATTACTGTATTCTCCAGTTAGAAGATGGGACAACGGTAGAGTTTTCTGAGGTGCATGCCTATCAGAAAGTGAAAGATAATCAGAGTTCTCGTTGGGAACCCGTATTTGAGGGCCTCTTTGCGCATATTAAGCTTGCTCAACCCCGTGGCGGCGAAATGTACGTCGTCCCGAAAGGTACCTCGCTTGAAGAGATCGGCACCAAAACTTCCCGTCTTCAGAGCTACCCCATAGAGAATCCTATGCTCAGCACGGCGTATGAGGTCTATGCCAATAGCCCTACGACCGTCAAGCGCTACCTGACGCCCGAACTTATGCAGGCGATCGCCTCCTATCACACAGAGAATCCTACCATGCCACTACGCTATGGCATGCATGGCCCCCATATATATATTGCCATTCCCCGAGAAACCGTACTCTTTGAGCCGAATGTTTGGCAATCCCTATCTGATGTGCAAAGCCTGGAGAAGTTTTTTCAAGACCTCAGTACGCTCTGGTATCTCATCACTCATAGCGTAGACCTTTCTGGTCGGGCGGTGACTTCGCCGGCCGAGGAGACTGCGTGAAGGGGACTTAGCTACTTGCAGCCGCTAAGCGCTGCGTCTGGTCAGCCAGGCGCAGCGCTTCTAATAATTCATCCAGCTCGCCGTTGAGTATCTGATCCAGGTTGTACAGCGTGAGGCCAATGCGGTGATCGGTCACCCGATTCTGGGGAAAGTTGTAAGTTCGGATCTTAGCGCTCCGGTCGCCCGTGGAGATAAAACTCCGCCGGATAGCGTCCTCTTGCGCCCGCTGCTTTTGAAGCTCTAACTCATATAACCTCGCTCGCAATATCCGCAAAGCTGTTTCGTAGTTTTTGATCTGGGAGCGTTCATTCTGGATAGCGACGGTAATACCCGTGGGGATATGCACTAAGCGCACGGCAGAATAGGTCGTATTAACGGACTGGCCGCCATGCCCGGAGGCGCAGTAGGTATCTTTACGGATATCGCTTTCTTTGATTTCTATTTCTATGTCGTCGGCTTCGGGTAGGACGGCGACGGAGGCGGCGGAGGTATGGATGCGGCCTTGGCTTTCGGTCTGCGGGATGCGCTGCACGCGATGGACGCCACCCTCATATTTTAGCCAGCTGTAAGCTCCTTCTCCCCGTATGGTGATAATAAGTTCTTTGTAGCCGCCGACATTCCCTTCGGTGTAGTCATTTAGTTCCCATTTCCAGTTCCGCTTTTCGCAGTAGCGCTGATACATGCGGGCCAGATCGCCTGCAAAGAGAGCCGCCTCATCGCCGCCGGTGCCGCTCCGGATTTCCAGGATGACATTCTTTTCGTCGTCGGGGTCGAGAGGTAGGAGAGCCAGCTTAAGCTCTTCTTCTACGTTTGCCAGGAGGGTGGTGAGGCGATGGACCTCTTCCTGGGCGAGCTCCTTCCATTCGGGGTCGTTGGCGCTATGAAGTTCATCTTGGGCGCGCAGGAGGGCTGCCCGCACGGTCTCATAACGGTGGTAAATGTCCGTTACGCGTTTGAGATACTTATATTCCCGGCCTAAGTCCCGGAGTCTAATAGGATCGGCGAGGACCTCGGGGCTATTGAGTTGGGCTTCCACCTGCCGAAACCTATCTACCACGATTTGTGCCCTATCCAGCATTTGTACAAATTTACGCACCTTCGGTGGGCAGATGGGGGTGGTTTTGCCTTTGTACTACTGGCCGCCGGTAGCGTGGCTGGAGGAGGCGGGCCGCTTGCGGGAATTTGCTGTGGGCTATCCGGCCCGGCTACCGCGCAGTTCTTATTACTATCGGTGCTACTTGCCGGCGCAGGGCTGGCTTTCTATTCCCCTGCGAAGAGATTCTCGCAAATCACCTTGGCAGGCTACCTGGCCCCCCGACTCCCGCTGGAAGCTCTACCACTTCAAGGTCATCCAGACGCTCTACGGCAAAGCGCCCTTCTTTTTGGAGTGGAAGCCGCTCCTGGAGGAGATTTACCAGACAGATACCTATCAGACGCTGGCCCAGGTAGCCTGGCGTATCATACAGGAAATCGTTTTAGGGTATGGGTGGAAGGTGTCTCTCATGGAGGCAGGCGTGCCTCTGGCGCTGGAAGCGGGGTTGGCGGGGGAGGTGAGCAGCCTGGATAGGCTTTTACGGGTTGGTGTCGGGACGGGAGGCCTGTGACCGGTGCCAGTAGTAAACGCCCTCCGTGTGGTAGATGGAGGCATCGGCGATACCGATAGCATAATCGGCGATTCTTTCAAAGGTTTTGACGGCGATGGCGAGTTCTATCCAGGCTTGGCTTTCCTCGTAGGAGAGGTGGGGCATGGTTTGGGTGCAGATTTCGCGGATGCACCGCTCGTAACTGCGGTCGACAGCACCGTCTTCTTCGGAGATATGCTTGGCTTTTTGGGAGTCGGCCTGGAAGAAGGCTTCAAGGCAGGAGTCGAGGAGCTGGTGGACGTTTTTGACGAGGGTAGCGAGGGGGACGCGGCGCAGCTTTTCGGGGGGGAGTTTGGGTAGATGCGTGGCGAGGCGGTCTCCCAGGGCTTCCAGGCGCTCGGAGATTTCGGCGAGGTAGAAGTGCATGCGTAGCACAGCCAGCACGAGGCGAAGGTCCTGCGCTACCGGCTGATGAAGGGCCAGGATGCGGGCACAACGTCTATCCAGGCGCATGTCTTGGGCGAGGGCTTCGGCTTGATAGCGGCGCACTTCCCGCAGGCGGGCCCATTCCTCTGCCGCCACCGCCTCGGCAAATATCTCCAGCCGCTTCTGCAAAATCGTAACGACCTGTCGGGCCCGTGCCCGAAGCTTGAGGATTTCTGTTTCGATGAGGCTCATAGGCGTTATCCGAATCTGCCTGTAATATAACGTAAAGTTTCAGGCTCTTTGGGGTTGGTGAAAAAGTCCTTGGTGCGGCCGCACTCGATGAGGTGGCCGTCCTTGAAGAAGGCCGTGTAGTCGCTAATGCGGGCGGCTTGCTGCATATTGTGGGTAACGATGACGATGGTGTAGGAACGCTTGAGGTCTGTGAGGAGCTCTTCTATTTTAGCGGTGGAGATGGGGTCTAAGGCGGAGGTGGGTTCATCCATGAGGATGAGGGAGGGGCGGGTGGCGAGGGCGCGAGCGATGCAGAGGCGCTGCTGCTGGCCGCCGGAGAGGGAAAGGGCGGACTTTTTGAGCTTGTCTTTGACTTCATCCCAGAGAGCGGCTTGCTGGAGGGCCTGTTCTACCCGCTCGCGGATGAGCTTTTCGGGTAGGCGGTTTTGCAGGCGCAGGCCGTAGGCTATGTTCTCGTAAATAGAGAAGGGGAAGGGGGTGGGCTTCTGGAAGACCATGCCGACGCGGCGGCGCAGAAGCACGGGGTCTACCCCGGGCGCATAAATGTCCTCGCCATCAATGAAGACCTTGCCCGAGAGGCGGAACCCCGGGATAAAGTCGTTCATGCGGTTGAAAAGGCGAAGGAAGGTGGATTTGCCGCAGCCGGAGGGGCCGATGAGCGCCAGAATCTGGTTGCGTTCTAACGATAGGGACACATCAAATAAAGCTTGATGTGTGCCGTACCAGACGGATACGGCTTGTGCCTGGAGCTTATACATGGAGGCGTTTTTTGAGGCGGAAACGTAGGATGGCGGCGGCGATAGTAAGGATGAGGGTGAGGCTGACGAGGACGAGGGCGGTGCCAAAAGCCATGGGGTAGGTCTGGGTGATGTTCGTGCCGCTGGTGATGAGGGCGTAGAGATGGTAGGGGAGCATCATGGTGGGTTCGAAGGGGCTGCGGGGGTAGGTGGGGAGGTAATAAGCCGCTACGGTAAAGAGAATAGGGGCGGTTTCGCCGAGGAGACGGCCCATAGCCAGCACATAACCGGTGATGAGGCGGGGAAAAGCTAAGCGGAGGGTGATGCGCCAAAAGGTCTGAGCTGGGGAGGCGCCCATGCCCAGACTGGTGAGCTTGAGGTCAGCGGAGACGCCTGCGAAGGCCTCCTGCGCATTACGAATGAGAATCGGCAGCGAGAGAAGCGAGAGCGTAAGCGCCCCAGACAGGATGGACGCCCCAAGCCCGAGCGCCACCACGAAAAGCGCCAGCCCGAAAAGACCATAGACGATGGAAGGGACGCCGGCCAGCGTGTTGACAAGGAGCTCGATGAGGCGGTGGAGGCGACCTTTGGGGCTGAACTCGCTGAGGTAGGCGCCGGTAGCGGTGCCTAAGATAGCGCCTATTAGGAGGGCCAGCGTAGAGACCCAGAGGCTGCCCACTAAGGGAGGGGCAATACCCCCTGCCTGCATCCCTTCCCGCATGGGCGTTGTGAGAAATGCCCATGAGAGGACTTTCCCGCCCTGATACGCCAGAAAGCCGATGACCCCCACCAGCACAATCAGCATGCTCCAGCTGATAGTAGCCACGACGAGGGTGAGGGCCTTCTCACCCCAGCGCTTAGGTTTTTTTTTCGGCAGGCGTAATGGCATAGGCGAGGATATTGATGGCGAGGGTAAGCAGGAAAAGGATAAGTCCTAGGAAGAAGAGCGTGTGGTAGTGGTAGCTGCCTACGGGGGCTTCGCCGAGCTCGGCGGCGAGGGTGGCCGGGAGGGTGCGTACCGGGGATAAAGGCGAGGTGGGAAGGACAGGAGCATTGCCGCTTACAATGAGGACGATCATGGTTTCACCGAGGATGCGGCCGGCAGAAAGGAGCGTGGCCGTCAGGAGGGAAGAGCGAATAGCGGGGATTTTGACCCGGAGGATCGTTTGCCAGGGGGTAGCGCCTAAGCCGTAGCTGGCTTCGACGAGGAGGCGGGGAACGTTAGAGAGGGCTTCTTCGCTGAGGCTGGCCATGAGCGGGATGGTCATCCACCCCAGCAGCAAAGCGGCAGTCAGGGCAGTTTCCCCCGTCGTCAGATGAAAGCTCTTTTGAAGCCAGGGAACCAGCACGACCAATCCCCAGAAGCCTACCACTACCGACGGCAGGCCTGCCACCACCTCCCACAGCACCTTCATGGGGTAGTAGAGTGTCCTGGGCAAAAACTCCGCTACATAAATCGCCATGGCTACGCCTAAGGGAATGGTGATGAGGAGGCCTAATAGGGCTACCCAGAGGCTGCCCAGAAGGAGGGGCCATAGACCGACCTCGGGGAGGGGCTCATAGGTGGGGGACCAGCGGGTGCTCCCAAAAAGGGCCTCCCAAGCAGACCATTCTACCCGGATGGGGCGCAGGCTTGTTGGCAACCACGTCGGCGGGAGCGCCACCAGAATCCCCGTCACCTGCGCCACCGAGTCTAAAAAGGCTTTGATTTTTTCTGGGGTGGCTTGGCTGCCGACGTAGCGCTCTAAATTGTAGAGGTGAATAGGGAGGACGGGAGTGTGGGGGCCGCCGACGTCCGGCCATGCGAGGTTTTTCTGGAAGAGGGCGCGGCACTGGTCGGCGGAGAGCTTCTGGACGGGATTGCTGGGATGGACAGCAAAGCGGAGGCCCTCAAAGGGCTTTTTAGTAAGGGCAGGGATGCCTTCTCGTACGAGGAAGACCAAGATGCCAGCGAGCGTGAGGATGATAGTGAGGGCACTAGCCCGAAAAGTGCCAATGGTAAGCCGGTCTCTCATGGGACATAACCGACTTTTTCAATAACACGCTGACCCTCGGGGCTATGCGCAAAGGCCAGAAAGGGCTTGAGGCGGGGGAGTGCTCGCGCTTCATAGTAGTAGAAGAGGGGGCGGGCGAGGGGGTAGGTGGTGAGGGCGGTTCGGTTTTTAGTGGGGAGGGTAGGAGGATGGGCTCCATCCGAGAGGGCGAGGGGCTTGACGCCCGGCGTCAAATAAGCGATGCCCAAATAGCCGATAGCGCCTGGCGTCTGGGCGATAGATTGGACAAGCGTGCCCGTGGCTGGAATAAACCGCACCGAAGGCGCAAAGTCCTTTCCCTGCAGCACATGCTCCCGAAAAAACTCAAAAGTTCCTGAGCTGGACTCCCGGGAATAGACGACGATAGGCAGGTCAGGTCCGCCGAGTGCTTTCCAGTTCGTTACAGCACCGGTGTAGATGGCGACGAGGGCTTCGCGGGTGAGGTGGGAGAGGGGATTGGAGGGGTGGACGCAGACCGCGAGAACATCCCAGGCGATGGTGTCTTCCACGAGGGTTCGCCCGGCGGCGGTGAGGCGGAGGCGTTCGGCGAGCTTGAGGGGGCGGGAGCTCATGGCGATGTCGGTGTCGCCATTGAGGAGGGCGGCAATGCCTACGCCGCTTCCGCCACCGGTTACGCTGATGAGTGGGGCCGGGTGAAGTTCAAGGTAGGTCTCCGCCAGAGCCTGGGAGACGGGGAGCACGGTATCGCTGCCCTTGATAGTGATAAGCTCCCTGGGCGCACATCCCCACAGCACGATTAGCAGGAAGCCGACCCTGGCCCGCATAAACGCCCCAAGATGAGTAGGCTGGGTTAAGGATGTGTAAAACGCCTATGAGGCGCGGCTTACGAGCTCTACAAGAACCCCATCGGCGCTGCGAGGGTGGAAGAAATACGCCTGTTTACCACGGGCGGCGGGCTGTGGCGCTTGGGAGAGCGCTTCAAAGCCCAGTCCTTCTAAGTGTATTCTGGCGGCCTGAAGGTCTTCTGCATAAAAAGCCAGATGGTGGAGCCCGCCACCTTTTTTAGCGATGAAGCGGCCCACGGGGGAGTCGGGGGTGAGCGGAAGGAGAATTTCCAGGGTAGTGCCGCCGCTCTGGAAAAAGTAGACCCGGACGCCCTGGGCAGAGACCTCTTCGTTGTGAAAG
>Ga0209691_1000145_pt1 | contig 49567 bp, 42 predicted proteins | sample YNPMSBMetaG_FD_187120 | JGI IMG/M metagenome (GOLD analysis project Ga0209691, IMG submission 187120) | Anoxygenic and chlorotrophic microbial mat microbial communities from Yellowstone National Park, USA - YNP MS-B MetaG (SPAdes) (version 2) ... | reverse complement strand
TTTTTGCATAGTAAAAACAAATTGAAATCCCCCTCAATCCCCCTTTAACAAAGGGGGAAAAATAAGGGGGATTTAGTATTTTGAATAATTGAAACATTTTTAGAGACATAATTTTGAACTATTCATTTTCTCTTCAGGGACAAAAATTATGATCCAATGCGCATCCATTACGCCAAGGTTCATTTAATGGTATAAAAACAGGTTGAATGTTTAATGATAAACACAACTTTATCACAATACCAAAAGACCTTGGGTGTCTGTCGCTACCACGAAAAGGTGATTGATTGTCAAGTTGTAGATATTGTGGTAAACCTAATCGTTTCCATATCCTTATTAAAGCTTCTGCTATTATTTCGTCATATTTTGATTGTAAAATTTCTATGCCAACACGATGCGAAAATATATCTATAACATTCAACAAGTAAAACCTAATAACACCTTTTAGATATCTTGGACCTAATAAGTCAACTTCGTGTAATTCATTTGGTCTTTCACATTTTATTGACGGATAATTTTTACCTTTTGGATTAAACCTTTTTTCGTTGTGCTCTATTAAGTTGTTTCTTTTAAGTATAGCGTTTATAGTGCTTATTGATGGTATATATTCGTAATTTAAATCTTCCATTTCCCATCTTATCCTTTGTGCTCCTTTGAATCCATCTTTTTGTTGAAGTCTCTTGCGTATAGAAATTACTGCTTGTTCTATCTCAGACGGCGTTTTATGAGGAATATTATATGGCGCTCTTGAGTGTTCTTTGAACCATAATTTATCACCTTTAAGATACCGTTTATACCATTTATAAACCCATTGTCTGCTTAGACCAACTATTTCACAGATTTCTTTTACAGGTTTGCCACTAAGCAATAGTTTTATTGTCTTCTTTCTTAGTTTTTCTATTTTTTGTTTCATAATGACCTCCTTCCCAAAATGTGGGATAAGAGGTCATTATTACATTTTCAAAGAACTAATGTAAACGATGTGCCCAAACATTTTTTGTAAACGATGTACCCGTATTTGTCAACTATTTAATTAAAGTGGAAAAGAAGAGGGATTTTATATAACCTAGGATAATTGCAAAGTAAACCTTGCAACTACAAAAATCCCCCTCTATTCCCCCTTTTTCAAAGTGGGAAATAGAAATCCCCCTAACCCCCCTTTTCCAAAGGGGGAGACGAAGAGGGGGATTTAAAAGCAAGGCTAAAGCCTTGCCCTACAAAAATCCTTCTTAATCTCCCCCGACGTTACGTTGGGAGGAGAAAAGAAATTCAAAATCCCCCTATAATCCCCTTTTTTAAAGGGGGAAGTAAAAATTCCCATTGGTACATATTTTGGAAAATGTAATGTAAGAGGAATTTTAATAAGGTAACTTGCAATCCTGAATTTTTTAAGTAATAATAAGTATAAATGATATAATTTTATTATGGTAAAAAAAGTAGAAAAGGAAAGTTTTAATAAACTAAAATTATTTAATAAATTTGAAGAGGAATTGATTAAAAAAGAAAAAGACGATATTAGGAGAAAAATTTTTATTTTTGAGGAACTTCTTAACTTTGCAAATAAGATAAAAAAGATTTCACAGGATGATTGGAAGAATGAAATTGAAAATGATATAAAATATGCAAGGGTTATAAATGGAATTAGAAAAACTTCTTAAGAGAATTTCTCTGGAGTTTGAAAAAAATAAGATTGATTATATGGTAATTGGTGGACAGGCAGTTCTTATTTATGGTGAGCCAAGACTAACAAAGGATATAGATATAATTCTCGGAACTGATATTGATAGATTTAAAGACATTTTAGAGATTGTCAAAAAAATGAAATTGAAAATATTGCCAAAAAATCCATATGATTTTGTTAAAGAAACAATGGTTTTGCCACTCCTTGATGAAAAAACAGCTATAAGGATAGATTTAATTTTTTCCTTTTCAGAATATGAAAAAGAGGCATTAAAAAGGGTTAATAGAGTGAAAATTTCAGGTTTTTATGTTAATTATGTGTCCATTGAGGATCTGATAATTCAGAAAATAATAAGCGGAAGAGAAAGAGATATTGAAGATATAAGAATTGTTATGATGAAAAATAAAAAAATTGATGAAAGATATATTCTAAAATGGCTTTCTGAGTTTGAGAAAACTTTAAATGTTAATTTTAAAGAAATTTTTGAGAGATTAAAAAAGGAAAAGAACAAAGATAATTTTGAGAATAGAGGTTGAAGATTGGGGACTTTGGTTTAGGGACTTGGCATTAAGTTATAAATGTTGAATGATGGATTTTGGATTTTAAATTTTAGATGATGATTTATGAATTTGGGATTTTGGATTAAATTTTTCTTTTAATTATTTTTGACTTTAATAAAAATTTACAAAATAAAGCCGATCGTTTAGATTAAGTTAATTTTTTATTTGTGATATTTATTTAAAATTGAAAAGCAAGATTTGCAACTATAATAAATTCCCCTCTAATCTCCTTTTTCAAAGAGGTAAATAGAAATCCCCCTTAATCCCCCTTTATCAAAGGGGGAAGAGAAAGGGGATTTTATATAACCTATGACAACTGCAAAGCAAGCTTTGCAACTACAAAAAATCCCCCTTTAGTCCCCCTTTTCCAAAGGGGGAGACGAAGAGGGGGATTTAAAAGCAAGGCTAAAGCCTTGCCCTACAAAAAAATCAACCTAATATTTTTTTATGGGAAGGTAATAAAACAGAAAATTAGATTTTGGATTAGGAATTAACTTTAATGCTTAAGATTAATGGTTTTTTTGTAACTTTCGTATATTCCCATATAGAAACTTAAAAAGCCCCAAATAACAAATGTGGCAAAGTTATACTCACTAAGACCTGAAATTGCTATGTTTATAAAACTTCCAAATAATGAAATTGAAAATGCTTTTGAAAAATTATCCTTTGATTTCATAAATTCATTGTAATATTTTTTTATGAAGTATATTAAAATCCATAAAAGAATTCCAAGCCCAATAATTCCTGTCTCAGCAACTAAAGTTATGTATATATTGTGGGAGTGAGCGGTGTTATCTATTAGTCCTTTCTCCAAATATGGTTTTAAATAATTGCTAACTTTTCCATCGCCAATGCCATATATTGGATTTTTTGAAAATATATCAAGACCTGCTTTCCAGAAGTTTTTTCTAAGCTCCATATGTGATATATTATTTTTGCTCTCAATATGTGATATATTATTTTTGCTCTCAATAGTTTTTTCGACTCTATCACGATAGTTTCCAAAAACGCTAAAAAAAATTAATAGAAAACCGAAGATTGAAAAGAAAGTTGTAATTAGAAACTTTTTGCTTTTAAGAAAAGAGATTATTAAAAAAGTTATTATTGTGCTAAACCAGTATGTTCGTGAAGCATTAAGCATAAGTCCAAAGAATAAAAAAGGAAAAAAATAAAAAAGTTTTTTTGAGTAAAATGATGCAAAACTAAATGCAATTATACATACAGTAGAAAAGTATCCTGCAAATCTTAAAGGATGTGAGTGAAATCCTTTAAATCTTAACATGTCTTGGGTAAATAAGCTTTTAAAAATTATAGGAAATCCTAAATATTTTTGAAGAATTGCATATATTACTGTTATTGTGTTTACCCAGATAAGTATTTTTATGAATTTTTCTATTTTTTTTGCATCTATATCAAGATTTGAAGCGGTTATATATCCTAACTTATCCCATATTCCATTAAAAAATCTTGGAATAACACTTGAAAAAAATTTGTTTAGAATAAGAGTTATCGCTTTCCATAAATAAAGAAAAAAGAAAAGTTTAAAATCACGGGGGATATATTTTAAGTTTTCTTTTATATTCGTTAAGTAAAAGATCAGAAATAAAGAAAGAATTATTGTTGATGCTGATATTGATATTGCAGATGTTAAAGCAAGAAGATAAAAAAAATAAATCCAATATTTTTGCCAGAAAAGATTTGTGTTAATTATTAGATTTTTCATTCTTTATATTATAACTTTAATTTTCCCTATTGACAAGGGTTTAGTTAATTACTATTATTATATTATGATTTTTAAGTGAAGAGGAGGTAAAAAATGGCAAAGAAAACAGCAAATGCAAAGTTTATGGCACCTGTAACACCAAATGAAAAACTTGCTGCAATAGTTGGGAATAAACCACTTCCAAGAACTCAGATTGTTAAAAAAATATGGGATTACATAAAGAAGAATGGGTTACAGGACAAAAAGAACAAGAGAATGATAAATACCGATGAAAAACTTGCAGCAGTTTTTGGTGGGAAGAAACAAGTAAGTATGTTTGAGGTTGCAAAGGCAATCAAGAAGCATACAAAAGAATCATAATCTTGCACTTCTAAATAAAAAGAAAAAGGGAGTGTTTTTGATAAACACTCCCTTTTTTATTTCTCTTAAATTTTTTATAATAGTATTTGAAGTTTTTAGGATTTAATTAAAAAATTTTTAGTTATTTTAGAAATGGAGAGGAGATAATTATGAAAAATATAAACAATCAAGTAAAGAAGGCGGAAGGGAAACTTGCAGTACTTGTTCCTGGAATGGGAGCAGTTACATCAACATTAATTTCCGGTGTTGAGATGTTTAAAAAAGGACTTGGAAAACCATATGGTTCTATTACTCAGATGCAGAGAATAAGGCTTGGAAAAAGGTATGAAAATAGAAATCCTTTAATAAAAGATTTTATTCCTCTTGCAAAACTTGAAGACCTTGTTTTTGGTGGATGGGATATATATGAGGATAGCATTTATGAGGCTGCACTTAAATGTGAGGTTTTCTCAAAAGAACAATTGCTTCCTGTAAGAGAGGAACTTTCTCAAATAAAGCCAATGCCTGCTGTTTTTGATAAAAAATATGTAAAAAACCTTAATCCTGTTATTTATAAAAAAGCAAAAACAAAAATGGATCTTGCAGATATGCTTGTTAAGGATATTGAAAGATTTACAAAAGAAAACAATGCGACAAGAAGAGTTATGGTATGGGCTGCTTCAACAGAGGTTTATATAGAAGAAAGAGATGTTCATACTTCAATTAAAAAATTTGAAGAAGGTTTAAAGAAAAATTCTCCATATATCTCTCCTTCAATGATATACGCTTATGCTGCTATAAAAACAAAAACACCTTATGCAAATGGAGCACCAAATTTAAGCGTGGATATTCCTGCTCTTATTGAGTTTGCGGAACTCAACAAAGTTCCTATTGCTGGAAAGGATTTTAAAACTGGACAAACACTTATGAAGACAATTGTTGCTCCTGGGCTTAAAGCAAGAATGCTTGGTATAAGAGGATGGTATTCAACAAATATACTTGGGAATAGAGATGGGCTTGTTCTTTCGGATGAGGGCTCTTTTAAAACAAAAGAGAAAAGTAAAAAATCCGTTCTTGATACTATACTTGAGCCAGAAGTTTATCCCGAACTTTACGGCAATATTTATCATAAAGTAAGGATTGATTACTATCCACCAAGAGGTGATGCAAAAGAAGGATGGGATAATATAGATATATATGGATGGATGAATATGCCAATGCAGATAAAGATAAATTTCTTATGCAGGGATTCTATTCTTGCTGCTCCTGTTATGCTTGATATACTTCTTTTCCTTGATTTTGCACAAAGAGCAGGTCTTAAAGGTATTCAGGAGTGGTTGAGCTTCTTTTTCAAATCACCAATGCATAGACCAGATCTTAAACCTGAAAATGACCTTTTCATTCAAAATATGAAATTGAAAAATACGTTAAGATTAATTATGGGAGAAGAGGTTATAGATCATAGTGGGCTTGATTATTATGAAACAAAGTTTAAACCGATACAACCAAAACCACCAAAGAGATTTAAAGCAGAATAAGATGCTATTCAAAAATATTTTGATATTTTTGTTTTTTTTGAGTAATATAAATCTTTTTAGTGAAAAATTCAAAGGATATGAAGTAGGTGATATAGAGGTTGTTGGGCTTAAAAATATAAAAGAAAAACTTATTCTTAAAACTGTTAGAGCAAAAAAGGGAAAGATATACTATGAAGAAGACAAGAAAGAAGATATAGAAAATCTGATAAATCTTGGAAGTATAGATAGGGCATCTGTTGAAACAGTTTCTCTCGATAAAGAGGTTTCTCAAAAAAATTATGAACTTGTCCTTGATACAAGAACAGTAAAAGTTATATATACAATATATGAGAAACCCTATATAAAGGAAATAAAAATAAATGGAGCAAAAAAAATCTCAAAATCAAGTGTTAAATCAGAGATAGGTATAGATAAAGATGATTTCTATGATGAGATGAAATTAAAAGAAGGTATTGATAAACTTTATTCAAAATATAAAGAAAAAGGTTATATAAATGCTGATGTAAAATACAAAGTAGAGGTGGACTCTCAAACAAATAAGGCAACAATAACAATTGATATAGTTGAAGGTGAAAGGGTTAGTGTTGGAAATGTTTATATAGAAGGAGTAAAGTCGTTTAAAGAGAAAAAGATTAAAAAATTAATGAAGAACAGAGAAAAAAAAGTTTTTGTAAAAGATGGGTTTGAAAATGACATAAAAGAGATTGAAAATTTTTATAAAAATAATGGGTTTCTTAATTTTAAAATTCTTGCTTCAACATATACAATAAAGAATAATAAGGTTGATATAAAAATTACAATTGATGAGGGTGGAAAATATTATTTTGGTGATTTTGTTTTTAGTGGAAACACACTATATACACCACAGGAACTTAGTGAGAGTGTTGAGTTTGTTAAAGGAAAACTTTTTAAAGAAGAGAAGTTAAATGATACAATAAAAAATATTCAAGAAAAATATGCAGATAAAGGATATCTTAAAGTTTTTGTAAGTACTATTACATCTATAAAAGGGGATTATGTTGATATAAATTTTGTTATTGAGGAAAACTATCCTATTTTTGTTAGATACATTGATGTTGAAGGAAATAAAGATACAAAAACTCATGTTTTAAAAAGGGAGATTATTCAAAAGGAAGGAGATGTTTTTTCGCTTTCAAAGATAAGAAGAAGTCAAGAAAAAATATTTAATCTTGGTTTTATAGATAATGTTGAGTTGATTATAAATCCAACATCAAAATATGATGAGGTTGATCTTGTTTTTGATGTTACAGAGGGAAAACCGGGTATGCTTACTGCTGGGGCAGGAGTTTCTTCAAAAGAAGGGCTTATGGGGATGCTTTCGCTTTCTCATATGAATCTTTTTGGGCTTGCACAAAGGCTTTCGCTTAATTGGAATTTTGGGAAAAGGGTTTCAGATTATTCCATAAACTGGACAACACCTTGGATTTATAACAAACCAACATCACTTGGTATAAGTCTTTTTAACAATAGAAGATATAAATCATACTCAACTACTTATTCTGCATATACTGAAAGAAGAACCGGAGGAAGAGTAAGCATCGCGCCAAGGTTTGAAAATGATAAATATAGTTTAAATTTTGCATACTCATATGAAAGGATAAAGGTTTATGATGTCAAGGAAATATATAAAAATGATATAAAAGAAGGGACAAGTATTCAGTCATCTATTTCTATGGAGTTTACTCGTGATACAAGGGATTATATATGGAATCCAACAAAAGGAACGAAATTTAGCCTTGGACTTAATTTATATGGAGGGTTGCTTGGTGGCGATATAGATATATACAAGCCATATGTTTCATATTCTTACAACAAAAAACTTTTCTCAATAGACGAGTATCCTTTTGTTTTTTCGATTGCATCAAGATTTGGTTGGGTAAAAGAGTTTGGGCAAACTAAAGAAGTTCCGGTTTATGAAAGATACTTTCTTGGTGGTGCAGATAGTATAAGAGGGTATAACTCAAATGGACAAATTGGTCCCTTAAATGGTGGAACAGTTTATTATATAACAAATATTGAGTTTAAATTTCCACTTGCAAGGGAGAAGAAAAGAACAATAGTTCAGTGGGCTTTCTTTTTTGATATAGGAAATAGCTGGGATAGATTTAGGGATATTAATTTTAAGATTGGTTCAAAAACAGAGCAGTTAAAAACAGGTGCAGGTTTTGGAATAAGGTTTACAACACCTGCTTTCCCAATAAGGCTTGATTGGGGTTATGGATTTAATCATAAACCTGGTGAGAGTTTATCGGATATATACTTTACAATAGGAAACTTTTTTTAATATGATATGGATAATTTTTTTGTCATTGATTTTAAATGCTAATCAAGATAGTTGTGATAATTACTATGATAAGTGTAGTTCAAAAAAAACTGATATAATTAGTTTTCTTGAATCAAAAACTAATAAAAAAAGAAATTCAGTTTCAGATTTAAAAGAAGAAAAAAATACAAAAAGTTCTTTAGAAAATTTCGCTGAAAAAGAAACTTTAGATTCTTTTCCTACTGAAAAGTTTGAAAAAGAAAATAATAAGAAAGGTGGGTTTGAAAATCCCTTAGTTTTTTTGTTTGTTGTTGGTGGAATTATTTTTCTTTATTATTATCTTAATACAAATAAAAGAGCAAAAAAATGGAAAAAGAAATCTTAAATCTCTAATGATACTTATAAAAAATGGTAATGTTATTGATGGGATTTCAGATAAACCAAAGAAACTTGATATACTTATTGATGGCGAAAAAATTGTTGATATATCTCAAAAAATAGATTTAAAATCCGCTATCACTATAGATGCATCAGGGTTTTATGTAGCACCTTCTTTATTTGATATCCACACACATTTAAGAATTGGAAATGAAGAGGCAGAGGATTTTCTTTCTTTTACAAAAGCAGCAATTAAAGGTGGGGTTGGAAGCGTGGTTATTATGCCAAATACAAAACCACCACTTGATAGATATGATATTTTAAAAAATGTTATTGATGAGTCAAAAAAATATCCATTAAATTTTTTATTCACATCTACTATAACAGAAAAAAGAGAAGGTAAAAAAATAAATGATTTTAAAAGTGTAGCTGATCTTGTAGTTGGTTTTTCTGATGATGGAAACTGGGTTTCTGATGAAAGTATAATGAAAGAGGCATTAGAAAAAGCAAGATTTTATGGTAAAAAAATTTTTTCGCATTCACAAATGCAAGGAGATTTTAAAGATCCAAAAACAGAATATCTTGCTGTAAAAAGAGATATTGAACTTGCAAAAAATTCTGCTATACATTTTCAACATATAACACTTAAAAAATCTCTTGAGCTTATAAAAGAGGCAAAGAAAATAAATCCTTATATAACCTGTGAGACATGTCCACATTATTTTTGGTTTACCTCAGATGATGAGAATAATGATCCAGATTTTAAGATGAACCCACCGCTTAGAAGTAAAATAGATAGAGATTTTATTATTGAGGCAATAGATAATGATATTATAGATGTTATTGCAACAGATCATGCACCGCATACAGAGAAATCAAAATCTGTTGGTTTTAATAATGCACCTTATGGTGTTATTGGGCTTGAGACACTTCTTTCTGCAATAATTACAAAACTTGTTATTGAGAAAAAAATGAATATATCAAAAGTTATAAAAAAGATGAGTTCTCTTTGTGCTTTGATATGTCAGATAAAAGATAGAGGAAGTATAACTAAAAATTATTACGCTGATATAATAATATTTGACATTAATAAAAAATGGAAGGTTGAAAAAAATGGTTTCTTTTCAAAATCATCAAACTCACCTTTTAAAGGAAAAGAATTAAATGGAGTTGTTTTAAAGACAATAATAAATGGTAAGATTGTATATGACGATGGTAGATTTTTTATATAAAAAATTATTTCAAAAGATTTTATTTAAAATGGATCCAGAGGATGCTCATAATATAGCAATCTTTTTTTTAAAAATTTTTTCACAGATAAACTTAGATTTATCACCAAAAAAATCAAAACCTTTTGAATTTATGGGAATTAGGTTTAAAAATCAGATAGGTATTGCTGCTGGGTTTGATAAAAATGCTGAAGTATTTAGAGCACTTGGGAATTTGGGATTTGGTTTTGTTGAGGTTGGAAGTGTTACATTAAGACCGCAAAAAGGAAATTCAAAGCCAAGGGTTTTTAGGATTATAAATGAAAAATCCATTATAAATCATTTTGGACTTAATAATTATGGCGCATATGAGGTCTTAAAAAATATTGAAAAAGTGAATAAAAGAAATCTTGTTCTTGGAATAAATATTGCAAAAAATAATGATGTTGATTTTAATGATGCACATAAAAATATTGCTGATTGCTATAAGATATTAAAAGATGTTGGAGATTTTTTTGTTATAAATATAAGTTGCCCAAATGTTGGTATGTTTGAAGAAGATATTTCTAATTACATAAGAAAGATTATTGAAGAGGTTAAAGGTATATCTGATAAAAAACCACTTTTTATTAAAATCTCACCAGATCTATCTGATTGTGATATAAAAAATATTGTTGATGTTTGTGTTAATATGAAATGTGGCATTGTAGCCGCAAATACATCAAAAAGAAGGGATATAATTAAGGATGAGAAATTTAAAAAAATAGAGGGTGGGGCAAGTGGTATTTGCTTAAGAGATCTTTCTTTGAGTATTCTTAAAAAAATAAGGTCCTATTCATCTGATATTCCAGTTATCTCTGTTGGCGGTATATTTGATAAAAATGATATAGAGGAGAGAAGAAAACTTGGGGTTTTTCTTTTTGAGATATACACTTCATTTATTTATGAGGGTCCTGGAATAATTGAAAAACTCTTAATTGATTAAATTTGATATAATAAGGTAGTAAGAGTTTATGAGTATTGATAGGAAAAAATTGATTTATTTATTATCTATTGTTATTGCAGTTATTGTTGGTCTTGTTTATTATTATCTTGATACAAAATATTTTAAAAGGTCAGTTGAGATACCAAAAAGAGAAGTTGATTATGCACTTGAGGCAAAACTTAAAGCACAGCAATCAATTGATAGTATGAAGACAATGTATCCAATGAAAGAGATAGATAAATCAAAGATTAGAGTTTTTGAGACCCAAGCGATAAAATTAGTTAAGGATAGTAGATTTCAAGAGGTCTCAGAAAAGCCAGTAGATCCATTTACTCAACTTGCAGAGATGGCAAAATCAAAAAAGAAGGTTTATGTAAATTTATCTGAGAAGGACCTTGATAAAAAAATAAATCTTTATGATAAAATCGATAAATCAGAAAAAATAAAAACTGTTAATGTTCCACCTATGGGTGAGAATTATGGATCAAGTATAACACCTGTATATGCACCGTGCAAGTGGCAGGTTTTTAAATCATCATCTTCTTGGGCAAGTTTTATAGAGCATCATATGGTTAGAGAAAAACCTGAGGTTGATTTTTCAAAAAATTATTTGCTTACAATAGTTTCTGATTCTGAACTTCCGCCAGGTATATTTAAGATTGATTCATATGAACTTTTTGGTGATGTATTAAGGATTAAGTATAGAGTTGATATCTTTGAACTTGCTGAAGAAAATAAAAATGCAAAAAGAAATTTCTATAGCATTATAAAAATACCTAAAAACTATAAATCCATTGAACTTATACAGATACAGTAAGTGAGTGAATAAGGTTTTAATTTTTATATTTTAAAAAAGTATAGAAAGTATGTAAAAAATATTTTTATGACAATGAAGGATTATCAGCAATTCAAAAAAGTCCAATATGTTATGTACGTCTACAGTTTATATGCTATTCCCCTAAAATAGTATAATATTATCTATGGTAAAGAAAAAGGGTAAAACAGTTTATTTTTTATACAAAAACCAGGAAAATATTTGTTCATAAGCAAACAAAAAATTATTATAGTTTTCAGGGGGATAAGTATGCAATATTTGAATAGGGTGTTTTATAAAGACTCGAGGGATATGAAAGAGGTACCGGACGGAGTAGTGGATCTGATCATAACAAGTCCTCCGTATTTTAATATAAAGGATTATTCAAAAGATGGTTGGCAAAAAAATCAACATTCAGAAAAAATACCAGGACAAATTGGAGATATTAATGATTATGAAACTTATATTGAGGAATTACTTAAAGTTTGGAAGGAGTGTGAACGTGTACTTAAACCAAATGGGAAATTAATCATCAATGCTCCACTTATGCCAATGTTGAAGCGAGAATTAAATACCCACCATAACAGACATATTTTTGATATAGCAGCAGATATTCAACACTCCATATTGAAAAATATTAAAAATATGTTTTTATATGATATTTATATATGGAATAGGACTAACTGGAGTAAAAGGTTGATGTTTGGAAGTTATCCTTACCCACGAAATTTTTATGCACAAAACACAATAGAGTTTATAACTGTATATGTTAAGGAAGGAACACCTGACAATAACATTCCTAAAGAAATCAAAGAAAAAAGTAAACTCACAGAGAAAGAATGGTTAGAATATACTAAACAAATATGGAATATTCCAATACCAAGTAAGAATGATATTGCTTTTGGAAAACACCCCGCTATTATGCCGGAAGAAATTGTTAGGAGGTGTGTTAAATTATTTACATATATTGGCGATATTGTTTTAGATCCATTTGCTGGGAGTGGGACAACTTTGAAAGTTGCAAAAGAACTAGGAAGACATTTTATAGGTTATGAAATTTGTAAAGCTTATAAAGAAGTAATAGATAAGAAACTTGCTCAAATTACTTTTGAGGAATTTTGGTATGCAAAAACTTACGATAAACAAATTATACGTGATGGATTGTTTTGAATTTTTACAATTATTACCGGATGAATTTGTAGATTTAATAGTTATTGACCCCCCTTATAATATGAACAAAGATAAATGGGATAAATTTAATTCAAATGAAGATTTTTTTAAATTTACATACTCTTATCTAGATATGTTAGTCCCGAAAATGAAAATTACTGGAAGTTTTTATATTTTTAATTCTCCGTTTAATTGTGCATTTATCTTGAAATATCTTCTAGATAAAGGGTTAATTTTTCAAAATTGGATAACATGGGACAAAAGGGATGGTTTATCTGCTGCTAGACGGAAATATACAAATGCGCAAGAAACAATATTATTCTTTACAAAGTCTCATAACTACACATTTAACGTAGATGATATCAGAATTCCTTATGAATCTGTTGAGAGAATAGAACACGCTAAAAAAAAGGGTATAATTAAAAATGGTAAAAGGTGGTTCCCTAATCCGAAAGGTAAACTTTGTACAGACGTCTGGCATTTTTCAAGTGAAAGGCACAAAAATAAAATAAATGGCAAAACCCCTAAATTACCCCACGTAACACCTAAACCTCTTGATTTAATTGAGAGAATAATTAAAGCAAGTAGTAATCCCGGAGATTTAGTATTGGATTGTTTTGTTGGTATAGGCACAACTGCTATTGCTGCGAAAAAGTTAGGACGAAACTTTATTGGTTGCGATATTAATCTTGAATACATTAAAATTGCTAATCGAAGGCTAAGAATGATAAAAAAATGAATAACAAATTTTTTGATTATTTAAAACAACGTATTAAAAGACCTGACTATAGAGGTTATCATCTTTCTCAACATAATAGATTACCTTTTGAAAAAATTTGTTATTTGTTAGAAACAATCTATAATAACATCAAAGATAAAAAAATTAAAATTCACGTTGGTGACTGGAAGGGAATTAAGCAAAACTGTAGTGAATATTACAAAATAATTGATGAGATTAACAAAAGTAAGGATTTCTCTTGTACTGTTAATTCTTTGAAAAAGAATATATTTCCCGATTTAGCCGTAATGGGATTTTTAGATAGATTTGATAAAAATAATACATTAGTATTGGGAGACAAAAGAAGTGAAATCTATTACGTTAAATTGAGTGATTTAGCAGTGAGTTTTGCAAACGAAAAAAGTTTATTAAAAAAGTATAAAATTTATATCAATGCAGTAGAAAAATTAGTTGAGCCAATTTTGGAAGAACTATTTATGATACTATTTAAAGAATTTGACTCTGTTAATATTTATGAATACACATTTATATTATCTGATCCAAACTTAACTACAGACCAAAAAATAGATCTTATCAAAGAATATAGAAGATTAAAAAAAATACAACAAACAAGTCTAATTTCTCATATAGAGAAAAAATTTCAAGAGATCAACAAAAGAGCAAAAAATAAGACAGAAAAACGAGATTTTATGAATTGGTATAATGAGTCATTACAAGTTTTCAATCTACTGAATCAGACGATTTATTTTAAAACCTTTAAAAAGACAATTTTAATGTTAAGTATCTCACAAGAAATTTTAGAATTTGTAGCATCAAGAAGTCAAAAAGAAAAAGAATTATATTTTGAATATCACAATGTACCTAAAAAAGATGGTTATCAATTACACCATATTTATCCAATTTCTTATGCTACATCAAGAAAAGAATTAGAATTAATTGATAATCACAAAAACCTTATATATATTTCTGATAAAATTCATTCTAAAATACCGCGAAATAATACTTTCGTAAAAATAGAATGGATAAAGAATAAATTGTTCTTAGTAGACCCCGTAAGTAAAGAAAGAATAGATATTACTAATGATTGCTTATTAAACAGAACAAAAATTTCTGAAATCTTAGAGTACAATAATAAGTTAATTGAAACTTTACAATAAAAAGCAAGATAGAGTTTTTGTTATTTATGGAAATTAGATTAATGCTGATTAAACGGTATCAAAAAGTGTAACTTTATTTAAACCTCTTTGTTTTGATTGATGAATTGTATTTGATAGGATTTTGAAAAATCGTATTCCTAGTCAAGATGAATTGGGTTTAGTTTATGAAGTTATCAACAACTCAAAAAATTCCAATATGTTATAAACGCTTACACCTTATTATTCATTTTATTGTGATATAATATTAAGTAGGTTTAGGTTTGTGTAGGGGTTATGGAGTTAATTACTGAGAAAAAGTTGAAGTTTCCATCTATAAGTGTTATACACTCATCTGCTGGCTCTGGAAAAACACATCAACTTGTAGAAAGATATATAGATTTTATACTTTTGGGAAATAAAAATACTGATTTTTCAAATATTGTAGCAATAACATTTACTGAAAATGCAAGTAAAGAAATGAGGGAAAGGATAATCTTAAAACTTAAAAGTTTAGCAAATAACAATGATAAAAACGATGAATTTTCAAAAAAAGCATTATCTATCATAGATGAGATACTTGATAAATATTATTATTTTAATGTAAGAACAATTGATTCTTTTGTTTTAAGCATATTTAGAGCAAAGGCAATTGACCTTAATTTTAAAACTGATTTTGAAGTAGTTTTTAATTATAAAGAAGTACTTAATGAGGCATTTCCAAGGTTTTTAAGTAAAGTTGAGGATGATAAGAAACTTTATATGGAATTTGAAAATGTAGTTGATTTTTTAAATTCAACATCAAGGGATTTTTTCTTAAATCCATTTCCAAAAATTGAAGAGATATTTTTATATTTTCTTTTAAATGAGGATAAGTATCTTCTTGATATAAAACCTTTTGAAGAAAAAAATGTTTCTGAAAAAGAAAAAATAGAAAAGAAAATTATTAAACTTGTTGGTGAGGTTATTAAGAAAACTTCTGGTAGAGGAGTTTATGTTGATATTTTAAAAGGTTATGATTCAGGAAATGTTTATGATATAGCTTCAACCGTTGTTGAAAAAGAATCTGTTTTTGTTAGAGGAAATATTCCAGAGGGGTTTGAAAAAATAAGCAATGAGATAATAAAACTTTCATATAAATGGCTTATTTATGAGATGATTGTTTTTTATCAGCCATATGTAGAGTTTTATGAAAAATTTAGGAATTTTTTTGATGATTATCTTAAAAAATCCCAAAAAATTGTTCTTTCAAGAACAGCAAAAGATGTTTATAATGATCTTTTGAAAAACAAAAGCGTTGTTGATATTTATTTAAAGCTTTCTTCTTTTATGAAACATTTTTTAATAGATGAGTTTCAAGATACATCTTTAGGTCAGTGGAGTGTGATAAAACCTTTTGTAGAAGAGGTGATATCATCTGATGGAAGTGGATTTTTTATAGGTGATATAAAACAAGCTATATATATGTTTAGAAATGCTGATTATAGAATAATGTTTGAGTTTTTAAATAAGACATCTACCAATTCATATATAAATACTAAGTCAATTGGAAGTATTGATGTCTATGATATAAAAAAGAATTATAGAACAGATAAAAAAATTCTTGAGTATGTTGATAGTATTTTTTCTTCAAATATTTTTAAAGAGTATCTTAAGAATTATCTTCCTGAAAAACTATCTTTGCTTTATCAGATAAAACATATTCCGAATTCTAAAAATGATGGGTATTATAGAACAATTTTAATTTCAAAAACTGATAATTTTGAAGATGAAATAAAAGAAAAGATTTTAGAAATTATGAAAGATGTAATTAAAAGATATCCATACTCATCTGTTGCAGTTCTTACTTATAAAAATGAGCAGGTTGAAAAAATATCATCTTGGATAAGTGAGATTGCCCCTGTTGCATCATATAGTTCATTGGATGTTAGAAAAAATTTAGTGGTTTCTTCTATAATATCGTTTTTGAAGTTTCTTGATAGTGGTAATTATTTTTCATTTTTTGAGTTTATAAACTCTGATGTTTTTAAGAAAAAATATGGAGATTTTTATAAAAATATTTTAGAGATTTATTTTAATTTGAGGGATAAAAAAGAGAGAAAATATATTTTTGAAAAAGAGTTAGAAAAATTATATCCCCAGTTTTATAAAGAACTTATTTTGCAGTTTAAAAATGACTCTTTGGTTTTAAATGTTTATGAACTTCTAATAAAGATATATAGATTTTTTGAGGTTTATAAAAACTTTCCAGAGTTTTCTTTATTTTTATTAAAATTTGCAGAGATAATATATGGGTTTTCAATTGAAAATTACTCATTAAATAAAACGATTAAAATGCTTAATAGTGATGATGATGAGAGTTTTTCAATAGAACTTTCGCCATCGGTTGATTCTATTAAGGTTATGACTTTTCATAAGGCAAAGGGTCTTGGATTTGATGTTGTTATAAATGTTTTCTGGGAAGGGAAAAGTGGTTATGATGAGGGGATGCATTTTGTTCCAGCAGAAAATTTATATGTTTTAAAAATAAATAAGTCCCACTCAAAAGCACTTGAAAAATCTGATTATAAAAATATTCTTGATGGTTATGAGAGCGTTAAATTTGATGAGGCGATATCAAAGATAAATCTTTTTTATGTTGCAATGACAAGAGCAAAGAAAGAGTTATATAACATTGTATATATAAAATTAAAGGATAGCATACTTAAAGTTTTTGAAGATGAGGATATAGAAAAAGAGGGTGGCAGAAAATATGAAGAAAGTATATCTAAAAAGAAGGATTTATATCTTGATATAGATTTTGCACCACTTCCTGTATCATATCCGTTTGTAAAAGAGCCAGATACTGATGATGAGATAAAAATTAAAGGAAGAGTTATTCATAGTGTTCTTTCAATGGTAAAAAAATCATCTGATTTTAAAGATATTTCTTTACTTATTAAAAAATCATTTTTAATGGAACAAGTTTCATATAATGATGATATTTTTAATGAGATTTATAAAATAATTTCTGAGGTTTTAAAAGATAAAAACTTTATTTCATTTTTTGAAGGAGATATAAAAGATGTCTTAAATGAAAGCGAAATAATTTCAGATGATGGAAAGGTTTTTAGACCTGATAGGGTTGTAATTAGGAAAAAAAGTATTGATATTGTTGATTTTAAAAGTAGTGTTTTTGATGAGAAACATTTAAAACAGGTTAAAGATTATATTAAGGAGTTTTTAGGAATGTATCCTGATAAAGAAATCTATGGATATCTTTATTATGTAAATGAGAAAAAATGTATAAGAGTTTATGAAAAAGATTGAAATAATAAATGATGATATAATTGAAAAAACAGCAATTAAAATAACTGAAAATGGTGATATAACAAGAAAGATAGTTGTTTTTCCAAATATAAGGGCAGGGTATTATCTTAGAAAAAAAATTCTTGAAAAAAATAAAAAAACATCGCTTCTCCCAAAGATATACTCAATTGATGATTTTGTAAAAGAAAGATTAATTCTAAATATTGATTTTGAGTTTATTGATAGCGTTGAGATGTTATTTTTGTTATATAGAAATTTTAGAGATGATGTTTCAAAACTTTTTTCAAAAAAACTTACGACTGATGAGTTTTTTGATTATGCAAAAATTATTATAAATGATTTTGAAGAACTTAGGATAAATGCTATTAAGAAAGAAGATATAAGGCCTTATGATTTTTTAATAAGAGATGAGATAGTTTTAAAAGATGAAGATAAAAAAATATTTGATAGATATAATATTTTTTCAGATTTATATAGCAATTTTTATGATTTTCTATACTCAGAGAAAAAATTTTCAAGAAGTATGATATATGAAAAATACTTTGAAGTTGATGATGATTTAAAAGATTTTAATGAAATTATTCTTGCTGGTTTTTTTGCATTAACTGAGGTTGAGAAAAGGATTTTTAAAAAAGTTTATGAAAATAAAAAATCATATTTTTTATTTTTTGCTCATCCACTTTTAAAAGAAAAGATTTCTTTTCTTGGTTTTAATTTGGATTTTGAAGATGATATATATGAAGGATTTAGAGAAAAAAATATTGAGGTTCTTGGAGTTTTAAATAAACATCATCAAGTGTTTTCATTAAAGAAAAAATTAAAAGAGATTGGGGATTTTGATAATACGGCTATAATTATTCCAGATACATCTGATATAATAATTCTTCTTGAAAATTTTTTAGGAGATGTAGATAAGTTTAATATATCAGGTGGGTTTTCAATAAAATACTCACCACTTTTTTCAATAATAAATGACGTTAGAGAGATTTTTAAAAACTCAGTTGTAAAAAACTCTAAGCGGTATTTCAATGTAGAATCTTTTTATAAGTTTATTTCAAACAATTACTTAAAAAAAATTGTTCCACCTGATTTTAATAAAAAAATAGAAGATAAAACTGAGTTATATTTTGATATATCTATTGTTAAAGAAATAGGAACTCTTGGAGATATAATTATTAGATTTAATGAGGTTAGAGATTTAAATGAGTTTATTTTAGTTTTTAAGGATTTTATAAATTTTATTTACGAACAAACAAATCTTAAATTTCATCCATACTGGAGGTTTATGTTTGATGAGGTTAAGGAGACACTTGATCTACATTTGAAAAAAAATTTTACTGATATAAATTTCAATGAAACATATACTTATTTTGATTTTGTTTTAGAAATTCTTTCAAAAATAAATCTTTCTTTTATATCAAGTCCAGTTGAAGGTGTTCAGTGTATTGGTTTTCTTGAAGCAAGAAACTTAAAGTTTAAAAACATTATTTTACTTGATGCAAATAATGGTGTTTTCCCACCACTTCCGGGTCCAAACAGTTTTATTTCAGATTATATAAAGAAATCTTTAAAAATCCCAGATATGAGAACAACAAATGATATATATAGGTATTATCTTGAAAGTTTAATTTATCAAGCAGAGAATGTTTTTATATATCATATTGATACTAATCAAACTGTAAAAAGTCCTATTGTTGAAAAAATAATATGGGAGATGGAAAAAAGAAAATTTCAAATCAAAAACTCTCCAGATCTACTGCCACAGATTTCTTTTAAAACATCAAAAGCCAAAGAAATCAAAAAAGATGAAAGAATTAAGGAAATCATTAAAAATATTGATTACTCTTATACTGCATTTTCAACATATGCTATTTGTGAGATTATGTTTTACTATGAGTATGTTGTTGGTGTAAGTGTTGATGATGAGAGTTATAAAAGATTTGAAGGAATAGATATTCATAAATCTATAAATGAGTTTTTAAAGAATTTTAAAGATAAAAAGATAAATTCTATTGATAAAGATAAAGTTGATAAATTAATTGATAAAGCAGTTAAAAGTGTCTTTGGTAATAAAAATGATATTGAGACAAGTGTTATTAAAAAACAAATAAAAAAACGCCTTTTAGATCTTTATAATTTTTTGGTAGATAAAAAGAAAGATAGTATTCTTCTTGAGACAGAAAAAGAAGGGGAAACATATTTTAAAGTTGGTGAAAATAAATTTAGAGTAGTTGCAAGAAGTGATTGTATTTTTAAGAATAGTGATAAAATTGAAATAGTGGATTTTAAGATGTCTAGTGATATAGATAGACATCTTCCAAAAATTAAAAATATTTCTGATTATAAAAAAATTGGCTCACTTCAACTTCCTTTATATATTGAGATTTTTTCAAATTATTATGATGGAGTTTTTAATGCTTCTATAATTACACTTGGAAGCAAATTCATTCAAGAAAAGTTTTTATACAATGGAGATGATAATGTATCTCAAAAAGAATTTAAGGAACTTATCTTAAAAATGCTTTCTGATATTTATGAGAAAGATTTTTTTGAACCACCAGAAAATCAAAAAAACTGCACAGAATGTCCTTATAAAAACTTATGTTTTGGAAGTTAATTTAAAACTTTCACTTGTAATACAACTTTTCCTTTTATTCTTCCTCTTATTTCAACAACATATATTGAGTATTTACCTATCTGAATTTTATCTCCTGCAACTACATCAAGGTTTTTTTCTCTGGCTTTTCTTCGCTGATAAATAGCGAAAGCCTTGCTACAAGAGTATTTTTTAACTTCCCACTATCAGATTTATTATCCAGTTTGTCTATTCTTATAACTCCAATTTTGAGTTTCCCAATATTAGCAACAGTTCCTTGTTGGATTTCAATTATTTTCTCCTAATTTAAGGTATTTGTTTTATTTTCTTTTATGTTTACTTTATCTGCTGGATAAATTAATTTATTGTCTTCTGTTATTATAAAAGTACCTTTTCCAGGTATACAACCTGGCGAAAAAATTTCAAATCCATACTTAACATTTTTTTCTAATTTTTTAGCCCTTACTTCTGTGAAAAATTCTTTTCTTTCTTCACCATATTTTATTTTATCTAACTCAATAGATTTATTAGCAGTAGATTGTTTTATCGACCATACATCTAAATCTAATCCATTAAAATTAAAACAATTTATTTTTTTATTATTTATCTCTATTTCTGATTTTCCTAATTTTCTACATTTTTGAATTTCAGGTTTAATCTTTTCAAATTCATCATATAGAAATACTCTTATTCCAATAATTTCCTGTGGTTTATTGAATACGAAATATAGTTCATTATTTATTAATACTAATTTATCAATCCTACAAATTTTTGACCAGGAATGGGAATAGTAAGGAAAAACAAAAATCAAAATAAACCCTAAGATAATCTTATTCCATTTTATTATTTTCATATTTTATCCTCCTTTTTATACAATCCCTCTTTATTTAATATTTCTTTAATAATCTTTATCTTTTCCGGAGTAAAAGTATTTCCATTTCTTCCCTCTTTTTCACCCATTAAATAACGAAAATAATCCCCAACCATAACAGCTTGTTGTTCAACACCATAATCAGAAAAATTTTTGTCAGCGGATAAATCTTTATCATAATTATATGCATCTTTGCCTTTTGTTATCTGCTCCAATACAGATTTAAGAGCATAACCCCAGCCAGATTTTTGATAAGGATGGGTTGTGTTTCATTTAAATATTTGAACTCAAGACAATATTTTTCCTCTCCCCACATAATCTTTTCTTGATTATCATCAGGGCTTAAACTCCCAGAAAATAAAATGATGCTAAGTGTAAGCATTACTAAAAAAACTTTGTTTTCATATAATTATCCAAAATCACAAATTTTCATTATAAAACAGCTTTAAAAGCCGTTTATAATGCCTTAATTATGTTATAGCAGATTATTACAAAAAATCAAGGGGTTGAGGAAATTGAATTTCTAACATTAAAAAATATGGTAATATTATTATTATGAACGAGATAAAAACTATTGAGAATATAGATACACCTTTAATGAATCAATATAAATCCGTAAAATCGCAGTACAAAGACGCGATATTATTTTTTCGTCTTGGTGATTTTTATGAGATGTTTGATGATGATGCAAAAATAGCATCAAGAATCTTGGGGCTTTATCTGACAAAAAGACAAGGCGTTTTAATGTGTGGGGTTCCTTATCATTCTGCAATGAGTTATATATCAAAACTAATAAACAATGGATATAAGGTTGCAATATGTGAGCAAGTTGGTGAAGAGGATAAAAAAACAAAACTATTTAAAAGAAAGGTTATAAGGGTTATTACACCAGGAACTGTTGTTGAAGAGGAACTTTTAAACTCAAAATCATCCAATTATCTTTGTGCTGTTGTTATGGATATAGTTGGATGGGGAGTTTCTTGGATTGATGTATCAACTACAGAGTTTTTTTCTATAAATAAACTTGATGATAAGAATTTGAGTCACTTTTTTTCTCTTATTTCAAGAATATCTCCAAGAGAAATAATATGTGATAAAAAAACATTTGAGTATTTTAAAAATAATCATATAGATATCTTTTCAAATATAACAGTATCAGAAATCACTGAGACGGATTTTCCTTTTAAAGATGATGTAGTTTGGAAAAACAATAATCTTGCATATAAAAGTGTTTGTTTGTGTCTTTCATATTTAAAATCGCTTGAGACCGATATAAAAAATCTAAAACCTATTTATTATGATGATAATATAACGCTTAAACTTGATGATGTTGCTATAAAAACACTTGAACTTGTATCAAGCGATTATGAAGGTGGGTATTCGCTTTTTGATGTTATTGATGGTTCAAAAACAGCAATGGGATCCCGACTTGTTAGAAAATGGATTTTAAATCCTTTGAATGATATTTATCTTATAAACAAAAGAATTGATGGAGTTGATTTTCTATATAGAAACGATGAGATTAGAGAAAAAATTTCAAATCTTGTTTCAAAGATTCCTGATATTGAAAGAATATGTGGAAGGATTATAAACTTAAGTATAAATCCGCAGGACCTTATTTCTTTGAAAAATTCAATAAAATGGATGGATGAACTTTTAGAAATACTTTTAGATGATGAGGTTAAAAAATATTTTGGTGATGTTCTTATAAAACTTAACTCGCTTGAAAAATTAAAAAAACTATATCTACTTATAGATAAATCAATAGATGAAAACTCATCGCTTAAAGTTGGTGAAGGAAATCTTTTTAAAAAGGGTTATAACCATGAGTATGATGAGATTAAAAATCTAATAGAAAACTCGCAAAGCATTATCAGTGATATAGAGAAAAATGAAAGAGAAAGAACGCAGGTTCCATCGCTTAAGATTGGATATAACAATAATTTTGGCTATTATATAGAGGTTACAAAAACACATTTATCCAAAGTTCCATCAAATTATATAAGAAAACAAACACTTGTATCATCAGAGAGGTTTATTACACCTGAACTTAAAAGTATAGAAGAGAAAATTCTTGGCGCAACTGAAAAGATACAGAAACTTGAATCATATCTTTTTGGAGAACTAAAAAAAGAAGTTCTTTTATATCTTGAGGAAATAAATATCTACTCTGGGCTTATTGCATATATTGATGCTTTATGTGGATTTGCAACTATTTCAAAGAAAAATAATTATGTAAAACCAGAGATTGTAAAGGAAAATGTTTTGATACTTGAAGGGGCAAGACATCCTGTTGTTGAGAAGTATCTTGCATATAGTAATTTTGTTCCAAATGATTTAACATTTGACAAAGAGACAAGAACAATAATTCTTACAGGACCAAATATGAGTGGAAAGAGTGTTTATTTAAGACAAACTGCGCTTATAGTTATAATGGCTCAGATAGGATGTTTTGTTCCTTGTGATAAAGCAAAAATTGGGCTTGTTGATAGAATAATGACAAGGATAGGTGCTCATGATAGACTTGTTAGAGGCGAGTCAACTTTTATGGTTGAGATGAAAGAGACAGCAAATATTCTTAAACTTGCAACTGACAGATCCTTAATACTTCTTGATGAGATTGGAAGAGGAACATCAACATTTGATGGAATATCAATTGCTTATGCTGTTTGTGAGTATATTCATAAAAAAATAAAAGCAAAGGTTCTTTTTGCAACACATTTTTTTGAAATAACAGAGCTTGGTGAAAAATATGAAGGAATAGAAAATTATAATATTGCGGTAAAAGAGTGGATTAATAATGAAGGAAAAGTTGAGATAGCATTTCTACATAAGGTTGTAAAAGGTCCTTGTGATAGATCTTATGGAATACATGTTGCAGAGATTGCAGGACTTCCAGATGAGTGTATTAAAAGAGCAAGAGATATACTTTTAGAGCTTGAAAAGAGAAATGTTGATAAAAAATTTGAAACAAATATGCTTCCTTTCCCAGATGATAATCCAGTAATTGAAAGGTTAAAGATGATTGATACCAATAATATAACACCAATTCAGGCATTAAATATTTTAAATGAACTTAAAAAACTCTGTTAAAATTGATATAATAGAATATTATGGCATACAAATGTAAAATATGTGGAAAAGGACCTAAAAGTGGTAGAAGTTATAGTCATTCAAATAAATCATCTTTGAGAAAATTTAGACCAAATCTTCAGAAGCAAAAAATTATTCTTGATGGGAAAGTGACAACTTGCTATGTTTGTACAACTTGCATAAAGAGCAATAGAATAGTAAAAGCTGTTTGATGGCTGTAACCTTCTACCCTTGATTTTTAGTGAAAATCCTGCTATAACATAAATAATCCGTTATAAACGGCAGTTAGCCGTTTTATAAGGGAAAGTTTATGTTTTTGGGGGGTTTATGGAAAGTAATAAACCTCAATTTGATAAAGAAGAGAGAAAAGGAGTAATTTATGCATTTGAAAATTTTTCGTTTAAAAAAGTATTTAGGTATAATCTGTTGATTTTAGTAGTTTTTCTTTTTATTATAGGTATTGTTTCTGTTTTTGTGTTATCAGACGAAGCATATAAACTTGTTGGCGGGAATAGGTATAATGAGTTAGTAAGAGATAGTGGTAAGAATATAAAATTTTCAGTTTTTGAGAAGATAAAATATCTTTTTTCAGATGAGGAAACAAAAGAAAAGATGATAGCAGAGAAACTTGGTGGAAAGGGTATTGATAAAGAAGGTGATTTTGATAACGAGAAAGATGTTTTAGAAGGGAAAAGTGGAGTTGGTGGTCAAGATGATAGTTATAATGGGGGTGATAGAGGATATTTAGCAGGTGGTGGAGAGATGCCATATAGACCAAGGGGTAGTATGAATGCAAGTTTGAATAGTCCTAATACATATTTATATGGTGGCGCATCAAACACATCAGCATCTATAAGTTCATCAGAAAGTAGTGTTTCAAGTGTATCGAGATTTAAAGGGGTTGGTAGTGGTGTTGCAAGAATTAAAAATATGGATACTAAATATTCGTTTTCAAAGTCAGGAGAGAAGAATTCTAATTCAGCTCTTGATATGCTTAAGAGTACTTACAAGACAACACTTTATGCAGCAAGAGATGCATCAAATGATACAGCAAGACACTGGACTGCAAAAGCATTTGATGGAGCAAGTGATATTAAATCTTCACTTGAATATAATGAGAAACTTAAATCTAAACTTGACAGAATTAATCCAAATGCAATTCCAGCATTTTTAAAAGATCCATCCTTAGATAGTGAAGAAATGAAGTCACTTAAAGAGGCTCGTGTTGCTGGTTTTTCTAAAGATGATGAGGAAACAGAAAAACTTAAAAATGAGATTAAGAATGAAATGTCTGATATGATTAAGAATGCTATGAAAGATGCTGCAAAAGGTGCTTTAAATCCAATGTTTAATTTTGGGGTAAATACGCAAGAAAATAACACTGATAAAAATGAACCAGATAATAAAGGATTTAGTGTAGAATCTCCTTCATCCCCCCGCTCGCTTGGTAATTCTACATCAAATGTTACTGTTGATGAATACGGTTATATAAGAGTAAATAATGGAGATGTAATTCAAATATTTGATCCAAATAGTGGAAAAATTCTTGGGTGCGAAATGCCAAGTGAAGGTATGTGTGCTTTACCTGGAGCAAACGAGAAATGTCCTGCTGATTTATACTTTGTATAAGTTCGAATTCAATGCCCTGAAATTTATGCATAAATTTTTAACTCCTTTGCTATTATTTTTTTACTATTTTTGTTCTCTTTTAACCTTATAAGTTTTTATATAAACTTTTTCTTGAAGATAAAATAAAACAAATCAAAATCCCATTATTTAAAATCCCCCTACATCCCCCGACGTAACGTCGGGGAAAAATAAGGGGGTTTAGTATTATTTTGAATAATTGGAATATTTTTGGGGGAGATAATTTTGATCTATTCAGATTATCTTCGGGGACAAAAATTATGATATGATGCGATATCTCGTTTAACGATTTTAAATTTAATATAATCTTTTTATATGAGAATTAAAAGATTTTTTATTTTTGCTTTAATTTTTGGAATAATTTCCTGTAGTAAGAAAGAATACAGTGAAAAAGATATTATTGAAGCTTTTGTAAAGCATGGATATTTTGATTTTAAAGAAGAACAAGTAAGAAATAATCTTAAAAAAGGATTAATTAACTTAAAAAAACTTGATAAAAATTTTGAGATAATGAATCTTAAAGGTAAATTAGTAAAATCACCATCTAAAAAAGAACCAAGAGAGTTTTATTATCCTTTTGTTCTTAAAAAATTTAGGAATGATTATTTAATAGTAAAGGTTTTTGATTATAGCATAGCATATGAGTCAGGACTTAGAAATGGAATACTTAAAACAATAAATGGAAAAATTCCATCACAAAATCCATGTGAGTTAAACAAAGAAATAGATGAAAGTAAAGATTTAAAACTTTCATTTAATGATGAAAAAGCAGATTGGAGTATTAATTTAAAAAAGGAAATTAGTGTATTTCCTTTTGTATGGAGTAGTATTGTTGATGATGGTATTGCTTATGTAAATTTGGTTAGTTTAGCAAAAAATTCTTCAAAGTTTTTTTTAAACAACTTAACAAATTTAAGAAAAAGGGGTATAGAGAAGATAATTCTTGATTTGAGAGATTTAAGCGGAGGTGATTATCTTGAGGCCGCAAAAATTGCAGGTTATTTTTCAAAGAACAAAACCACATATCATATAAAATCATCAAAAAAAGAATATACAAGAGATTTTGATATTGATGAAAATATATTTTCTGATATGAATGTTGTAGTAATAGTTAATAAAAAAACAGCACTTCTTGGGGAAATAATAGCATGGACATTAAAAGAAAATGGTGCTATTGTCGTTGGAGAAGATACTGCAAATCAATTATATATAACAAAAATGTTTAAAGTTGGAAAAGATACTGCAGTTATAATTTCTGTTGCAAAATTATTTCCTCCATCGCTTACTGATATAAATGGACCTATTATTACTGATTATAGAGCTGTTTATAGTAATTATAAAAAATATGGTCTTACCTATGTTTTTGATTGTGATGAGGCATTTTTAAAAGCATTTGAGGTTATAAGAAAAATTTAGAATTTTCAAGGATTTTTAGATCTGATATATCATCAACATCAAAACTTTCTTCTACTATATGATATGATACATTCTTAGAGTTAAAATCTATTGATGATAAAAATTCTCTCAGTTTTGAGTATTTAATTGGTTTTATATCAGATATAGCATCATATGAAAGAACATATATCCCATTTGTTGCATAATTTCCGTTTATTCCAATAGATTTTATCTTTTCTTTTTGTCTATCTATCTCAACAAGAAGAGGTTTTTCATCGTTTATAAGAAGGGTTATTCCAAGCGTTAGATATGCATCTGAGTTTATATGATTTAAAACAAGTTTCTGGATATCTAATTTTTTTAATATAGTATCTGTTGTTGAAATAACAATAGTTTTTGATTTTTCTTTAAGATAATTTGAAAGTGTGTAGAAGCTTTCAAATGATGTTTTTGAGTCAAGCATTATTGCATTTATAGAATATCTGTTTTTAAGATAATTATAAACTATCTCACCTGTTTCTGAGTTTAGAAGGACTGCAAGTTCTTCGGGATCTAATGATAAAAGATTTTCAATAGCATAATCTATAAGAGCTTTTTTACCAACTTTTATAAGTGGTTTTGGAATATTTGGAAAAGTTTTTTTAAAACGCTTGCCTTTTCCTGCTGCAAATATTCCACATTTTATGTTTTTAAACATAATTTAAAATATCCTTAGTTTTTGAAATTATATAAAGTTTATCGCAGCATTTTTCAGTTGGTGGTTCTTGTGTAAGATAAAAATGATATATTCCATAGTTATGGCTTGATCTGATATCCCTTTCAAATGAGTCACCAACCATTGCGCTAAATTCTTTTTGAGCGTTTAATTTATTTATAGCATAATCAAATATTTCTTTTGATGGTTTTATATAACCAACAACTCCTGAGTCAGCAACTGCATCAAAAAAGTCGTATATTCCAAGTGATTTTAAAACACTTTCAAGGTTACCATAAAAATTTGATATTACCCCAAGTTTTATTCCTTTTTCTTTTAATTTTTGAAGGACATATTTGTTTCTATTTATATAATTTTTTGATTTATCTATAAATTCTTTTGCAATTGATTTAATTTTTTCTTCATCATCTATTTTTAAATATTTAAAAACATCTCTTACCTGTAAATAAACTGTTTCATCAAAACTAAGATTTTTAAGATTATGTCTTAAGTGTAGATTATCATCGGAATCAAAAAAAGCTTTTGAAAAATCCTCGTAAGTTAAATTAATTCCATTTTTTAGATATATCTCATAAAATCTTTTTCTCCAATGTATCCCATCAGAGTCAAGCGTTCCACCAAAATCAAAAAATATAAATTTTAGTTTCATAATAATTATTGTATAATTTTTTGTGAAAGTATTATTTAGAATTTTGAAATAAAAGTTCTCTTTTTTCGTTATAAATATTAAGAGTATGAAATTATGGAGTTTTTATGAATAAAATTAAAAGTATTTTTGCGTTGCTTTTTTTGTTTAATTTACTTCTTTTTTCCCGTGAAATTACTCTTAAAGAAGCGATAGATCTTACATTTGAAAACAATCCAACACTTAAAACAAAACTAAATGATTTTAAATCCGCTGAGTATTCATATTATGTTTCTCTAAATTCATATTATCCAAGAGTATCTCTTTCTCATGGTTTTTCAAGAAGCGGTGGGGAGAGACGAACTCCATCAAATTCTTTTTCTACTTCAATTTCTTTTTCACAAAGTTTGTTTGATTATGGTTCAATTATTTCTATACAAACTGCAAAACTAAATTATGAAATTGCTGAACTTCAATTAAAAAGTTATCTTATTGAGCTTAGAAAGAATTTGTATACTGCTTTTTATAATCTTTATTTTGCTTACAAAATTGTGGAGGTTGGGGAGAAAATTGTTGATATAAGAAAATCAAATGCAGATCTTATAACTCTAAAATATGAGAGTGGAATGGAGTCAAAAGGTGATATGCTTTATGCAAAGGCACAGTATGAGATGGCAAAACTAAATCTTGAGAAATCAAAAAGAGATCTTAAAACTGCCTCAAATGCACTTAAATCTATAATTGGAATATCTAGCGATGATATGCTTATTGCTCGGGTAGATGAACTTAAAGAAATTGATAGAGTTGATTTTAATCTTAATGAAATTGATAATCTTATTAAAATTAATCCAAATTATAAAATATATGAGAAAAATGTAAAACTTGCAAAGATGAAACTTGAAAATGCTAAACTTGATTGGCTTCCAAAACTTAGTTTTTCTGCATCTAAGAGTTATACTGGAGATAGAGAGTTTCCTGATAGAGAAAGTTGGTCATTAGGTATTAGTATGAGTTTTCCTATATTTTCATCTGGTATTACTTATAGAAAAAATAATGTTTTAAGTTTAGAAAAATCGCTTGAATCATCTGAGGAAAAACTTAGAGATTATTATATAAACTTGAGAGAACAGATTAAAAGTGTTTATCTTGATCTTTTAAACGCAATAGATACACTTAAAACTTATAAGATACTTCTTTCTGCAAATGAGGAAAGATATCGAGAGTCATTAATAAAATATATGGCTGGAAGGATGAGTTATGTTGATCTTGAAAATATGGAACAAAATCTTATAGATTCAAAACAAAGTTATATAAATTACTTAAAAAATGTTTATATAAAAAAAATTAACCTTGATTATCTTCTCTCTGAAAAACTTGAGAAGATTTAAAACTATGGAGGCAAAATGAAAAAGATTATAATTTTTATTTTAATTATAATTATTGCGATAGGTCTTTTTAGTTTTTTTAAAAAGAAAAAGACAGAAGAGGATTTTATTTATAAAGATATTGAAATAAAGATGATAACTATTGATGATTATGTTGAGGTTACAGGACAGATTGAGCCATTAAATAGGGTTGAGGTTCTACCACCTTCTGGAGGAAGAATAGAAAAGATTTTTGTTGAGGAAGGTGATTATGTTAAAAAGGGAAGCGTTTTATGTTTGATGTCTTCAAACGATAGGGTTGCAATACTTGATGCTGCAAGAGCAATAAGTGAGGAAGAATATAAAAAATGGGAGGATTCTTATAAACCGATAAAGGTTCTTGCACCAATAGATGGTAGGATAATTTTAAGAAATATTGTTGAAGGACAAACTATTGGCGGTGGAACTGTTCTTTTTGCAATGTCAGATACATTGATTGCTGTTGGAAATGTTGATGAGTCGGATATTGGTAAAGTTAGAGTGGGGCAATTATCTTTGATAACTCTTGATGCTTATCCTGATACTTTAATTAAGGGAAATGTTTTTCAAATACTTGATGAAGGTAGGAATGTTAGTAATGTTATAATCTATAAAGTAAAGATAAAACTTTTTACTATTCCATCATTTTTAAAATCACAAATGAGTGCTAATATAAAGATAATGATATCGAGAAAAAAGGTTCTTGCCATTCCATCTGAAGCACTTGAGTATTCTAATGAGGGAAAAGTTTATGTTATTACTGGTTTTAATGATAAAAAAGAACCGATAAAAAAAGAGATTAAGATAGGAAAAGATTACGATAATCTTGTTGAAATAAAAGAAGGCCTTAAGGAAGGAGATAAGATATATTTTAAGGTAAAGAAATATCAAAAACAGATGATAGACAGTGGTTCAAATCCTTTTATGCCAAAAAAAAGTTCGAAGATGACAAAAGGGGTTATGAGAAGGATTTAAAATAAGAGTGAAAAGTTAGAATTTATGATAAGACTTGAGAATATAACAAAGATATATAAACTTGGAGAGGAACTGGTAGTTCTTAAAGGAATAAATCTATGCATAGAAAAAGGTGAATTTGTTGCTATAATGGGGCCTAGTGGTTCCGGTAAATCTACTTTGATGCATATAATAGGTCTTCTTGATAAGCCAACATCTGGTAAATATTTTCTTTTCGGTAAAGAAATTACAGGACTTAGTGACAGTGAACTTGCATATCTTAGATCCAGGGTTATGGGTTTTGTATTTCAGCAGTTTAATTTGCTTCCTAGACTTACAGCCCTTGAAAATGTATGTCTTCCACAAATCTATATTAAAAAAACTGATTTAGAAAAAGGAAAAAAACTCCTTGAAAGTGTTGGACTTGGTGATAGAATAAATCATAAGCCAAATCAGTTATCTGGTGGGCAGCAACAAAGGGTTGCTATAGCAAGAGCGATCATAAACGATCCTTTTATAATACTTGCTGATGAGCCAACAGGAAATCTTGCAAGCGATCAAGCAAAAGAGATAATGGATATATTTGTAAAACTAAACAATGAAGGAAAAACTGTAATAATAGTAACTCATGAACCGGATATTGCAGCATATGCCAAAAGAGTGATAAAGATAAAGGATGGAGTTATATATGAAGATAGTGGTGTTTCTAAAAATAAGTGTAATAGTGAAAATATTAATCTTGGGAGTTCTAAATTTAACATTCAAGAATTTATTGAGAATATAAAATCATCATTCAAATCAATACTTTCAAATAAAATAAGGTCTTTTTTAACGATGCTTGGAATTATAATAGGTGTTGCCTCACTTATTGCTATGCTTGCTGTAGGTTATGGAGCTCAGAAGGTCATAGAGCAGAGTATGTCATCTCTTGGAACAAACCTTCTTATGATATTTCCTGGTCAAATGACAACCGGAGGAGTTAGTTCAGGGAGAGGTGAAGTATCAAGATTAAAGGAAGAATATGCAAAATCTCTAAAAAAGAGACTTCCTTATATAAAAAGATATGATTTAAATGTACTTGGAAATGTTCAGGCAATATATAAGGATAAAAATACAAGAACAAGTGTTATTGGGACAACAACAAATTATCCTTTTATGAGAAATGCTGTTCCTTATTATGGTAGATTTTTTACTGATGAGGAAAATATATCTTTAAGAAGGGTTTGTGTTTTAGGACAGACTGTAGTTAATGACCTTTTTGGAGATGAAGATCCTGTTGGTAAGGTTATAAAGATTAATAGAAAAAACTTTACTGTTATAGGAGTACTTCCTGTAAAAGGTGCTGCTGGTATGAGAGATCAGGATGATGTTATAATTGTGCCTATAAACACTGCGAGTAAAATTCTTTTTGGTAAAGATTATATAGATCAGATATGGGTTGAGGTTACTGATACTTCTTATGTCGAAAAAGCAATGGAAGATATACCAAAACTTATGAGGGATATTATGAATGTTCCACAATTTAAAGAAGATCCTGTTACAGTTTTTAATCTTTCCGATATAAAAAAGATACTTACGCAAACGACTCAAACCTTTAGTTTGCTTCTTGGTATAATTGCTGGAATATCTCTTATAGTTGGTGGTATAGGGATTATGAATATTATGCTTGTAAGCGTTGTTGAGAGAACAAAAGAAATAGGACTTAGAAAAGCAATTGGGGCTACAAATAGATCTGTTCTTCTTCAATTTCTTATAGAAGCAGTTATACTCTCAGTTCTTGGTGGAGTTATTGGAATTCTTCTTGGAAGTGGTTCTGCTTTTGTACTTGGAAAGTTTACCGGATGGAATATATATATTCCACTTGTTGCTGTTATTATGTCTTTCAGTTTTTCATTTATTGTTGGTGTTGTTTTTGGTTTTTGGCCAGCTAAAAAAGCATCCCGCCTTCAGCCAATAGAAGCACTTAGATATGAGTGATATAAAAAAATAGCAATCATTTCATCTTATTTTTTTATAAAATATAAATTATTGAAAAGGAGGAAGGATGAAAAAAGTTAATGCAAAAATAGGTGTTATTGGTGGAAGTGGTCTTTATAAGATGGATGAGATTAAGAATAAAAAAGAACTTAAAATAAAAACACCTTTTGGTAATCCTTCTGATGTTTTAATATATGGTGAGATAGAAAACACTCCTGTTATTTTTGTACCAAGACATGGAAGACATCATACTATACTTCCAACAGAAATTCCTCATCAAGCAAATATGTGGGCTTTGAAATCTCTTGGTGTTGAGGTTGTAATTTCAGTAAGTGCGGTTGGTTCGCTTAAAGAAGAACTTGCTCCATCACATTTTGTTTTTCCAGATCAATTTGTAGATGAAACTAAACTTAGAAAAGCAACATTTTTTGGAAATGGTGTGGTGGCTCATATACCAATGGCAAGACCTTTTTGTATGGATTATTCTAAATTTATGTATGAGAAATCTAAAGCGCTTGGAATAAACTCACATCTTGGTGGTGTTTATATATGTATGGAAGGTCCACAGTTTTCAACAAAGGCAGAAAGTGAGTACCATAGAAGGCAAGGATATTCTGTTATAGGAATGACAGTTGCAACTGAGTGTAAGGTTGCAAAAGAGGCAGGCCTTCACTATAGTGCAGTTTCGCTTGTAACTGATTATGATTGTTGGAAAGAAGAAGATGAGGTCAGTCAGGATAAAGTTATAGAAACATTAAATAAAAATATATCTAATGTAAAAAAACTTCTTCTAAAAACAATTCCAGAAATCTCAAATGTAAAACCATCTTGTAAATGTCAGGATGTAATGAAAACATCTCTTCTTACATCAAAGGATCATATAGATAAAAAAACAATTCAAAAACTAAAACTTATAATAGGATAATATGGATAAATCCCTTATTTCTAAACTTATTGAGATGGCTAAAAAAGCTCAAAAGAATTCATACTCACCTTATTCAAGATATCCAGTTGGTGCAAGCGTTGTTGGTGAAAGTGGAAAAATATATACAGGAACAAATATAGAAAATGCTTCCTTTGGACTTTCCATATGTGCTGAAAGGGTTGCGATATTTAAAGCAATATCAAGTGGCGAGAGAAAAATAAAAGATGTTTGTGTTGTAGCAAAATCAGCAACTCCCTGTGGTGCTTGTAGACAAGTTATAATCGAGTTTGCAGATAAGGATGCAAATGTTATATGTGTTGATTATCATCCACTTGAAAAAAACAAAGAAAAAATTACAATTATTCCAATAAAAAAACTTCTTTTTAAACCATTTGATCCTTCAAAAGCAGGTCTTTAAAAATTGGGAGGTTTAATATGAAAATGGATTTTATTAGAGAACTTAAAGAATGGTTTGATAAGACAGATCTTATAGAAATTGGATATAGAAAAGGTAATAAAAAAATAGGTTTTGTCAAAAAAGATTCGTTTTCTAACAAAAAGATTTCTTCTAATTTAAAAAGTATTACAGCAGATGAAATAGGGTTGTGGAGTTTTTCAAAAAAAGGTAAGAAAATAAATATAAAAGAAGGAGATGAGATTAAAAAAGGAAGTGTCCTTGGATATATAATACTTAATGAAAGAGTAAAAGAGGTGGTTTCTCCTTATGATGGTAAGATAAAAGCGATATGTGTTAATGATAATTCTATTGTGGAGTGGGGGCAATTACTTTTCATAATTGAATAATTATGGGTGATATAAAACCAAGTAAAATTGTTTGCAAAAACTGTGGCTATGAATCCAATGTCATAAGTGATGTTTGTATTAAATGTGGTGGTAAACTTGTAAAAGTATGTGGGAACTGTGGATGGGAGAATTCTGTTGAGAAGATGTATTGCGATAATTGTGGTTCACTTCTTGCCTTAACTCCTCATAAAAAAATAGATCAAGATGAAGAAGATGAAAAAAAAGAAGAACTAAAAAAGTCAAATATAAATATAGAGTTTGAATCAATAACTGAGACAATATTAAAAAAAGATGAAAGCTATAGAAAAAAGAAAGAGGAAAATGAAAAATCAATAGTTAAGGAAGAAAAAAAAGAAGCATCATCTGTAATTGAAGAAAAAAAGAAAATTGAAGAATACATTTCAAAAAAAGAGAACGAAAATACTGAAGTAAAAGACGATAAAAAAGAAAGTAATCTTTCTGATAAGAAGAAAACTAAATTAAATCTTTATATAATTGGTTCTTTTGCTATTGTTTTTGTGTATTTGCTTTATTTTTTTGTTTTAAAAAATAGCATTTCAAAATATAAGCTATTGTTTACAGCAAAAAGTTATTTAACATATCTAAGAGATGGTGATTATGAAAAAGCATATTCATATCTTTCAAATAATTCAAAATCCCTTATATCTCTTGATGATTATATAAAAACTTCAAAAGATTATTATTCTAATGTTGGGAAATGGGATTTTAAGGATGTGAGTATTTATTACTATTCTGAAAATCAAAGCATAATAAAATATCGACTTTTTGAAAAAGGTGAGTGGAAGGACGATTATATTAATTTTATTAAGGAATATGGATTGTGGAGAAGACCATATGTATGGAATCTTTTTGAAAAAATAGATTATTCTTTTTCTAATAAAGATTTTTCAAAGGCATTATATTATTCACAACTTCTTTATCTTATAGATCCTTTAGACCCAAGATCTTCTGGTTATCTTTGTTGGAGTGAGTATATGAATATGCTTTTTGATAAGAGTGTTGATAGTTGTAAAAGGGTCATTGAGATTTCATCTCTTTATCCTGTAAAGTATTATAATAATGAGGATCTTTTTTGGTATAAGTTTAATTATGCAGATAGTTTAAGATTTTTAAATAGAGATGATGAGGCTCTTAAAAATTTTAATGAACTTACTGAATACAATGAGGTTCCACTTGCCAGTAAATGTGGGGTTTATAGTGCAAGATCGGATATATTTGTACACAAAAAAGATTATGAAAAAGCACTTGCCGATTTAAATATTGCGCTTAGCATATGTAGAGATGTTTCTGTTGTAAATGATGTAAATAAAAGAATTTCAATGTTAAAAGGAATTGAGTGTCAAGGGGCAATAGATTTTTTAAAAAATTATAAATACAACAATTTAAAGTTTAATGATTTTGTTAATCAAATTGATCCAAATCCCAACTATTTATGTAAACATATAGAGGGACCTGTTTATGAGGTTAGAGTTATTTTAAAGAAAAAGAAAAAGATTGTTTCTGAATATTCTTCAAATATTGATCTCTGGAATAAAACAATAAATATAGAGGAGGTCAAAAGTGAAAAAGAAATTTAAAAAAGTTCTAATAGCAAATAGGGGTGAGATAGCAGTAAGAGTTATACGAACACTTAAAGAGATGGGAATTAAAAGTGTTGCTGTTTATTCTCAAGCAGATAAAGAAAGCCTTCATGTAAGACTTGCTGATGAGGCAATTTGTATAGGTGATTCAAGAGCATCTGAAAGTTATCTTAATATGCAAAGAATAATTGATGCATCTATACTTACAAAAAGTGATGCGATACATCCTGGATATGGATTTTTATCAGAAAATGCTGATTTTTCAAGATTGTGTGCAAGGAATGATATAGTTTTTATAGGTCCATCTCCAGATTCAATAAAACTTTTGGGACATAAAGCAACTGCAAGGGATCTTGCAAAAAAATCAGGTGTTCCGATAGTTCCAGGAAGCAATGGATGTGTTAAAAAAGATTATTTAAACATTGCAAAGAAGATAGGTTTCCCTATACTTATTAAAGCAGCAAGTGGAGGTGGTGGAAAAGGAATGAGGGTTGTTTTTAAGGAAGAGGATCTTTTAAAAGAGTTTGAACTTGCAAAAAAAGAAGCACTTGCAGCGTTTAAGGATGATGATGTTTTTTTTGAAAAATATATTGAAAAGCCAAGACATGTTGAGATTCAATTTGCAAGAGATTATTATGGAAATGTTATAACATTCCCTGAGAGGGATTGCACACTTCAAAGAAGGCATCAGAAACTTGTTGAAGAAACCCCATCCCCAGTAGTTAATTGGGAGATAAGAAAAAAACTTTGGGATGTTACAAGAAGACTTGCAGATAGTGCTGATTATCATGGAGTTGGAACAGTAGAATTTCTTATGGATGAGGATAAAAATTTTTATTTTATGGAAGTAAATACAAGACTTCAAGTTGAGCATCCGGTAACTGAATCTATTTGTGGAGTTGATCTTGTAAGAGAGCAGATTCTTATAGCTCAAGGTTATGAAATGGATATAACACAAGATTATGTTAGTTCATTTAAAGGACATTCCATAGAGCATAGAATAAATGCTGAGGACTGGAAAAATAATTTTGTGCCATCTATATCAGTTATAGAAGAGATAAATTTTCCACTTGGAAGAGGAGTTAGAATTGATACACACATATATCCTGGTTATCAGATACCACCTTATTATGATAGTATGATAGCAAAGTTAATAGTTTTTGGATCAACAAGAGAAGAAGCTCTTTCAATATCAAGAAGAGCCTTATCTGAGTTTGAAATAAAAGGACCAAAGACAACTATTGAACTACATAAAAAAATTGTTGAAGATGAAAATTTTATAAAAGCAGATGTTTGGACTAAATATCTTGAAGATTTTATACCAAGAATTATAAAGGAAGAAAATGATAATAAAAATTAATAATCTTTTAGAAAAAATTAAGGTATTTAGAGAAAATGGAAAAAAAATTGTTTTTACTAATGGATGTTTTGATATAATTCATAGCGGACATATAAGGGTTTTTAAAAAATGTAGATTGCTTGGTGATATAGTGATAGTTGGATTAAATTCAGATTCATCGGTAAGAAAATTGAAAGGACCTAAAAGACCAATAAATAATCAAAAAGATAGAGCAGAGGTTGTTGATTCAATTAGATATGTTGATTATGTAGTTATTTTTAACGAACTTACTCCTTATAAGATTATAGAAATGATAAAACCAGATTTTCTTGTAAAAGGCGGAGATTATAAAAAAAATGAGGTTGTTGGAAGAGAATTTGCAGGTAAAGTCGTAATAGTAAAGATGCTTAAAGGAAGATCCACAACAAGAATAATTGAAAAAATTTTGGATAAATAATATAATTTATATTATAAGTTTATGAAAGACATTTTTCAAAAGATAGATGAATTTAAAATAGTTGATGAACTTAAAACTAAGGGGATATATCCTTATTTTAAGGCATTGGAATCAGAACAAGCGCCTGAGGTTGTTATAAATGGAAAAAAATTTATAATGTTTGGTTCAAATAATTATTTGGGGCTTGCTAATGACCCAAGAATGAAAAAAGCAGCAATAGAAGCAATAGAAAAATTTGGAACAGGGGTTGCTGGCTCAAGATTTTTAAATGGAAATACAGTTCTTCATGAAGAACTTGAAAGAAAACTTGCAAGATTTAAAGGAAGAGAAAGAGCATTAATATATGCCACAGGTTATCAGATGAATGTTGGGGTTGTTTCGGCATTAGCAGGTCCTGGTGATGTTGTTATAGTTGATAAGCTTGATCATGCAAGTATAATTGATGGTTGTAGAATGAGCGGGGCTGAAATAAAAAGATTTAAGCATAATGATCTTTTAGATTTGGAAAAAGTTTTAAAATCTATTGATAAAAATAAGGGAAAACTTGTCGTAGTTGATGGTGTTTTTTCAATGGAAGGAGATATTGCTCCACTTCCAGAGATTTCAAAAATATGTAGAAAATATGGTGCAAGATTAATAGTTGATGATGCACATGCAACCGGTGTTCTTGGAAAGAGAGGAAAGGGAACTTGTGAGTATTTTCGACTTGAAAATGGAGAGGTTGATCTTGTTGTTGGAACTTGTTCAAAGAGTTTTGCAAGCGTTGGTGGTTTTGTCGTTGGTGATAAGAAAGTTATAGATTATATACAACATGTATCAAGATCAATGATTTTTTCAGCTGCACTTCCACCAGCCTGTGTTGCTTCAATTTCAAAAGCAATAGATATAATAGAAGAAGAGCCACAAAGGATAAAACAACTTTGGGATAACTCAAAATATCTTTTAAAAAGATTAAAAGATATTGCTTGCAATATTGGGCCAACACAAACTCCAATAATACCTGTTTTAATAGGTGATAATGAAAAAACATTTATGTTATGGAGAATGCTTTTTGATAATGGGGTTTTTTCAAATCCTGTTATAAGCCCTGCTGTTCCACCAAAAAGAACGCTTATAAGAGTTGTTGTAACGGCAACTCATACAAAAGAACAACTTGATAGAGCATTAAATATTTTTGAACATTGTTATAAATCTGTTATAAAGGGAAGAACTAAAACATCACTTTGATGAAGATAAGGGACCCAATAACTGAAGAGGAATTTGTAGAACTTCCATATATACTTTCAAAAAAAAATCCATATTGGGTTTGTGAACTTAAAAAAGATGCACTGAAACTTATATCTTTGAGTCATCCTTTTTGGAGTTTGGCAGAGAGAAAACTTTTTGTATGTGAGGATAAGGGAAAGATTGTTGGAAGAATATGTGGAATAGTAAATAAAAAATATAATGAGTTTCACAATGAAAATGGAGCATTTTTTGGTTTTTTTGATTGTATTGATAATGATGATGTTAGTAGTATGCTTTTTGATGCTGTTGAAAAATGGGCTAAAGAAAAAGGATGTGATTTTATAAGAGGACCAGCAAATCCTTCAAGCAATTATACTTGGGGACTTCTTGTTGAAAATTTTAATGAATCAAATGTGATAATGATGCCATATAATCCACCATACTATATTAAACTTATTGAAAATTGTGGATATAAGAAGGAAAAAGATCTTTTTGCTTTTAAATGGAAGTATGATGATGAGATAATACAAAAAATGAAGATACTTAATGAAAGAATAGTTTCACAAAATAGAAATCTTTATTTTGAGTTTATAGATCTAAAAAAGATTGATCTTGCTTTTAATTATGTAAAAGAAGTTTATAATTTAGCATGGGAGAAAAATTGGGGTTTTGTTGCGATGAGTGAAGAAGAGATAGAAAATATGGCTAAAGAAATAAAAATGATTTTAAAAAAAGAGTATGTTTTTTTTGTAAAAAATGGGGATAGAGCAGTTGCTTTTTGCTTTATGCTTCCAGATTTTAATTTAGCACTTAAAAAATTAAATGGTAGTATAAATATCTTTAATATTATTCCATTTTTATATTCCCTTTTAAAAATTAAATCAGGAAGAATGCTTGCACTTGGTGTGGTTGAGGATTATAGAGGAAGAGGAATTGAGGTTATGATGATACTTAAAGCAATAGAGATTGCAAAAAAACTTGGTTGGGAGTGGGGAGAACTTTCATGGACACTTGAGGATAATATAAAAATAAATAAAACAATAGAAAAGTTTGGTGGGAAGGTTTATAAAAAGTATAGAATTTATAGAAAGGATTTGTAATATGGCGATAAAAAAAGCGGTTTTAGCAGGTGGATGTTTTTGGGGAGTGGAGTATTTAATTGCAAAACTTGATGGCGTTATTTCAACAAAGGTTGGATATTGTGGTGGAGATTTTAAAAATCCAACTTATGAGGATGTTAAATCTGGAAAAACTGGACATGCTGAATCTGTTATGATAGAGTTTGATGATGAAAAAATAAAATACTCAGATATTCTTGATTATTTTTTTAAAATACATGATCCTACTACTTTAAATAGACAGATGAATGATATAGGAACACAGTATAGAAGTGTTATATTTTACATTGATGAAGAGCAAAAGAGAGAGGCATATCTTGCAATAGAAAGAGCAGAAAAAAACTGGAAAAAGAAAATTGTAACAGAGGTTGTAAAATTTGAAAAGTTTTGGGATGCAGAAGAATATCATCAGAAATATCTTTTTAAAAATCCTGGCGGATATATTTGTCATTTTGAAAGAAAATTTTAATTTAGATTTAAAAAATTGAAATAAAAATTTAACACATCTAATATATAATTTTTATATGAGATTTTCGGATCTAAATAAAAAAGTTGATAAGAAAGCTATTCTTCCAAAAAAAGAAGAAATATTAAATTCTAATAAAGATTTAAAAAAGAAAGAAAACGAGTTGCCTAAAATTGAAGATGTTAATGAAAAAAAGCAAGATAGTAATGTAAAATCTAATTCTTTAACTAAAAAAGAAGGTGAAGAAAATAAAGATATAAAGAAAAATCCAATAGATGAAAAACGAGATGTTAGGTTTTCAATTCAAAGAAAAGTTGAAGAAAAAAGTATTAATTTTAATGAAGAGATTTATTTAAAAAGATCTGAGAGTTCATATTCAATTATGATTTCCTCAATGAAAAATATAATTGAAAGTTTGGCTGATTTAGCGTATGTTACTGCTTTTAGAGAAATTGAAATTCTTTCAGATCTTATTCTAAAAGAAGTTTCTGAAAATAGATATATATTGAATTTTATTAAATATCTTACTCCAAGAAATTATATAATTTCTCATTCATTAAATCTTTCAATTATTGTGGCTGGAATAGCAAATCAAATGGGAATTGATATTGAAATTACAAGAAAACTTGTTATATCTTCTTTATGTATTGATTTTGGTATGTTAAATTATAAAGATATTTTTTCACTTGAAAGAAAATTTCAAAGAGAAGAGTTTGAAATTATTAAATCTCATATTAATGATGGGCTTCAATATGCTGATAAAGTATTTGCTTTTGAAATAGATCTTAGAAATTTTGTAAGAAATGTTATAAAAAATTCTCATGAAAGATATGATGGAAGTGGATATTTTGGCTTAAAAGGAGATGAACTGGATATTAGACATCAGATAGTTGCAATTGCTGATGTTTATGAGGCAATGACTCATAAAAGACCATGGAGAGATGCATATGAAGAACCATATGTAGTATCTTTTATAATAAAAGAGTATTCAGATAAATTTGAAAGAAATTCTATAAAGAGTTTTTTAAGGTTTATATGTTTGTATCCAGAGTCATCAATTGTAAAACTTAGCACAGGAGAGATAGCAAGGGTTATATTAAATAGGCCAGCAAGTCCTACAAGAGCTATTGTTAAAGTTATTATGGATGAAAATTTTAGAGAGATTGAACCATATAATATTGATCTTTTTGAGTTTCCTTTAACACATATAGATGGTTGGGTTAGTTTAAAAGAAATGAAAATAAAAAATCCAGATTTTTATAGAAAAGAAAATTTAGAAAGGTTATGGCTGGAGTTTTAAAAAAAATTTTAATTATTGAAGATGAGATATATGTTGTTGAAAGAATTAAGAGTATAATTGAAAAATACAATTTTTCATATGATATTGCATCTGAGGCAAAAAAAGCAAGAGAGTTATTGTTAAACCATTATGATATTGTTGTTACAAGTATTTATGTTTATGGAATAACATCTCTTGAGATAAATAAACTTGCACATGATAAAAACAAAGATGTTCTTGTAATAGTTACCACAAATCTATCAAACATTGATCTTGCTCAAAAAACGGTTAAAGAAGGTGCTTTTGATTATGTTATAAAACCACAAGAACTGGAAAAGATTGAAAGTTTTATTAAGTTTTATCTTCTGACAAAGGCTTAGTTATGGATAATTCAAAAGCGCTTATATCAAAGGAAAAAGAGCTTATAGCAAGAATAAAAGAACTTAGAAAAGAGATTTTAAAAAAAGAAAAGATGCTTGAAGATGCTGTTGAAGAATATGTTACATTTGAAATCAGTATAAAAAATTTTTATAAAAATTATTATCTTTTAAAACTTGGTGAGTATATTTCAATTCTTGAAAGTTTGAAAAATAAATTGCTTGGGGTAGAAAATTTTAGTGAAAATAAAGAAGATAACAAAAAAGATGAAGACAAAGATTTTGTTGATGAAAAGAAATTAAAAGTTTTGTATAGAAATCTTGCAAGAATATATCATCCTGATAAGAATTTAGATGAAGATGAAAGAGAATTTTTTAAGATAAGAATGGCTGAGATTAATAAGGCATTTGAAAAAAGAGACATAAAGGAACTTGAAAGACTTCTTAAAAAAGCATATATAGAGGTGGGGGGAGGGGATATATCATCTCTTGATAGAATAAAGTATATGGAGGAAGATATATACATTATTACAAAGATGGTGGAGATATATACTGAAAAAAGAAAAATTCTTGAGGAAAATGAGATTGCAAAACTTATGAAAAAAGATCCTAAAGAAAGAGAAGAAGCAATTCAAAAAATTAAGGAAAGAATTTTGTCTGATATAGATATGTATTATAAAATCTATCTAAAGATTGGGTATTAAGATTTAAAAATATTTATATTTATCTTCTAAAAATCATTGCAAGAAAGAATGCACCAAGTATTAAAAAACTGATATATACTATTATATTTTTGAGATGAGTATTAGTTTTACATTCTTTTAATGGTATATCTTCAACGATAAAATTGTATTCATTAAGGTTTAAAATTGATTTTATTTTTCCATCAGGATATATTGCCGCTGATATTCCATTGTTTGCAGCTCTTATTAATGTTTTTTGATTTTCAACTGCTCTAATTACTGCTATTGCAAAATGTTGGTATGGGGCTGATGTATTTAGATACCATCCATCGTTTGTTATATTTACGATAAAAGATGTTTTTTTATCTGAGTTAAAAAGATAATCAAAAGCTGTTTCATAACATATTGTTTGAAGTATGTAAATATCTTTGAATTTTAATGGTTCTTGATTAAAGCTTCCACTTTCAAACTCTCCAAGAGTTGAGACAACATTTATAAATTTCCCAAGAAGATTTCTCATTGGGACATACTCACCAAAAGGAACAAGAACTCTTTTGTTATAATGTGATACTATTCTGCAATCAGTATCAATCAAATATGCTGAGACATATTTTCTATCAAATTTGGATACTGAGCCAACTATATGATATGTTTTTGTTTTTTTTATGTTACTACATAACCACTCAAAGACATCAGGATCATCTATCCAGCCATAAAGTGCATTTTCAGGCCATATTATTATATCTGGTTTCTTTAAAGATACTTCTTTTAAAAGATTTTCAATTTTTAATTTTATTTCTTCTATATAGTTTATGTTCCATTTCTTATAAAAATCTATAGATGGTTGGATTGTTGCAATTCTTAAGGTTTTATTTGATTTTTCAATACATTTTTCTAAAAAAAGATATCTCTCCCTTCCATAAATTATAGATGCAAAAATTATAATAATTGCAGTTATTAGTTTTTTTAATTTTTCCTTTTTTGTTTGATCAAGAAATATGAGAGCAAGAATTGTGTTTATAAATACAATTAAAAATGTTATGAAATAATTTCCAAAAACTCCACTAAGGTTTAGTATATACGGATTGTTCCACTGGGAGTATGAAAGCATAAACCAAGGGAAATATGCAATATACTTTGTTATTGTAACTTTTAGAAAATCAATAGTTACCCATATAGATGGGAGAACAAAAATTAAAATTTTGTATGAGCATTTTTTTGTTGCATATGAAATTAAAGTTATTATTATAAATTCTATTGAAAGTATTAATGAAAGAAGAATTAAAGAAATTGCTGAGAAAAAAATGTTTACATCAGATGCTCTCATTGTATAATATATCCAATAAAGTATGCCAGTATATGTAGCAAAACCGTATATAAAACCATATTTTAAAGCTTGTTTATGATTCTTTATATCAAATATAACGATTATATATGGGATAAGAGAAACAAAAACAAGTGGTGAGAAAGAATATTTTGGATATGAAAGAAAAATAAATAAAGAACTAATCAATAGAAAAATCAAATTTTTGTATTTTTTTATAAAATCCATTATCATAGATAAATTATAACAATTTTTATTTTTTAATTTTCGGTATTAGATCAAAAAAATGTTTCCAAAATTTATGCATAAACATCTAACTCCTCTACTATTGTTTTACTATTCTTATTCTCCTTTAACCTCCTAAGTTTTTCTATAAACTTTTTGTTTTATTTTTTGCATAGCAAAACAAATTGAAATCCCACTTAAACTCTCCTCCGACGTGACGTCGGAGGGGAAACAAAGAGGGGGATTTTAAAAATCTTGCTTTTTTTTCACTTTCCCTAAAAATTAGTGAGTTTGGGTTAAAAAAGAAGGAATTTAGGGGGATTTAGTATTTTTAATAATTGAAATATTTTTAGGGACATAATTTTGAACTATCCAGTTATCTTTAGGGACAAAAATTATGATCCCATGCGTTTTCCCATTCAAGTTTTGTTATATTTAGTATAATATTTTTATGATTACAAAAGTTATAGAACTTCTTTTTGGGACAAAAAGTGAAAGAGATATTAAAAAAATAAAACCAATTGTTGATCAAATAAACTCGCTTTCGTACTATTATGAAAAACTTACAAATGATGAACTTAGAAAAAAAACAGATGAGTTTAAAAAACAACTTGAAAGCGGAAAAACACTTGATGAAATACTTCCTGATGCATATGCTTGTGTTAGAGAAGCAAGTAAAAGAACGATAGGTCTTAGGCATTATGATGTTCAACTTATAGGTGGAGTAGCTCTTCATCAAGGGAAAATTGCTGAAATGAAAACTGGTGAGGGAAAGACACTTGTTGCAACACTTCCTGCATATCTAAATGCTCTTACTGGAAAAGGTGTTCATGTTGTTACAGTCAATGATTATCTTGCAAAAAGAGATAGATTTTGGATGGGACCAGTTTATGAGTTTCTTGATTTGAGTGTTGGATATATCCAGCATGATATGGAAAATGAAGAAAGAAAAAAGATGTATGCTTGTGATATAACATATGTTACCAATAATGAGATTGGTTTTGATTATTTAAGAGACAACATGGTTATGGATAAAAATGATAGGGTTTTAAGAGGTTTAAATTATGCAATTATAGATGAAGTTGATTCAATACTTATAGATGAGGCAAGAACACCTTTAATAATATCTGGTCCAAGCGAACAATCCACAGATAAATATTACATAGTCGATAGAATAATACCATATTTGAAAATTAAGTTTATAACAGAGAAAGAGGAAATAGAAGCAAAAAGAGATGGTGTTGATATCGGAAAAGGTTTTGATTCAATAATTGATGAGAAAAATCATTCTGTTGTTTTAACTGATGAAGGAGTTTTAAAGGTTGAAAGGTTATTAAAAGTTGATAATATTTATAACGATATAAATGCTGAGTGGGCGCATCATGTTGTTCAAGCAATAAGAGCGCATTACCTTTTCAAAAAAGATGTTCATTATGTTGTAAAGGATGGGGAAATAATTATAGTTGATGAGTTTACCGGAAGGCTTATACCTGGAAGAAGATGGTCTGATGGGCTTCACCAGGCAATAGAGGCAAAAGAGCATCTTCGGATAAAAGAAGAAAATCAAACGCTTGCAACAATAACATTTCAAAATTTTTTCCGTCTTTATAATAAAATTGCTGGAATGACTGGAACAGCAATGACTGAGGCACAAGAGTTTTGGGAGATATATAAACTTGATGTTGTTGAGATACCACCAAATAAAAAATGCATAAGAAAAGACTGGCCTGATAGAGTTTATAGAACTGAAAGAGAGAAATTTAATGCGATAGTTAAGGAAATAGAGGAAAGATGGAAGAAGGGACAACCCATTCTTGTTGGAACAAGATCAATAGAAAAATCAGAAATGCTTTCTCAGATGCTTAGAAAAATAGGAATACCACATCAGGTTTTAAATGCTAAATATCATGAGATGGAAGCACAAATAATTGCTCAGGCTGGAAGAAAAGGGACAGTTACTATTGCTACAAATATGGCTGGAAGAGGAACAGATATAATACTTGGAGGAAATCCACCAGATCCTGAAAATCAAAAGTATGTTATAAGCGTTGGTGGTTTGTGTGTTATAGGAAGTGAAAGACATGAGTCAAGAAGAATAGATAATCAATTGAGAGGTAGATGTGCAAGACAAGGAGATCCTGGAGAATCTGTGTTTTTCGTTTCTCTTGAAGATGAGTTAATGAGGCTTTTTGGCTCTGATAGAATATCTGCGATAATGGAAAGATTAGGGATGAAAGAAGGGGAGGTTATAGAGTCAAGGATTATTACTAAGCAAATAGAAAATGCTCAAAAAAGAGTTGAAGCAATGAATTTTGATATAAGAAAGCAGGTTCTTGATTATGATAATGTAATGAACAAACAAAGAAGTGTTATATATGAACTTAGAAATTCAATACTTGAAAGTGATGATATATCTGAAAGAGCTAAAATGATGATAGAAGAAAGAATTAATTCACTTTTTGATGAGTATTTAAATCCAGAAGAAAAAATATGGAATTTTGATACATTCAATTTAAATATAAAAAGAATCTTTGGATTTAGTGTTGAGGAAGATAATGATCTTGAAAAATTAAGAGAAAATATAATTTCAAGAGTAAATGAAATTTATAAAAACAGAGAGTTTGATTTTGTTCAAAGAGGAGTAAATTTTAGGGAACTTGAAAGAATTCTTCTTCTTCAAATAATAGATCATAACTGGAAAAATCATCTTTATGAACTTGATCATTTAAAAAAAGGGATTTTTTTGAGAGCTTATGGACAGAAAGATCCTTTGATAGAGTATCAAAAAGAATCTTATTCTCTCTTTGAGAGAATGCTTAATAGAATAAGAGATAATTTTGTAGAGTATTTGTTTAAGATCCAAATTCCACCTACACCTCCAAGAATTATAAGGAAAGAGGATAATCAATCAGATAAAAAGAAAGAACAACAAAAAAAAGAAACTCAAAACTCTCCAAAACCAACAATATCATCTGTAAAAGTTGGAAGAAATGATCCTTGCCCATGTGGAAGTGGGAAAAAATATAAAAAATGTTGTGGAAGAAATTTAGATGAAAAATCTAATAATGAGAACGAGAAAAAATAAAGTTAATTTTTTTGAAATAATTTTCTAACATCTTGTTTAGTAAAATTACTAGTATATGAAACTTACGGTTAAATGGAGTATTTGGTTTATAGGCATAGGTATATATGTAATGACCCTTGGTGGGGTTTTTTATTATAATCTTTTTAAATGGACATTTGATGAAAAACTTAAAGCTGATATAATAGATACAATAAAAGTTCATGCACCAGTTTTAAGAGAAGGACTTTTTAAAAATCCAAAAACAATAACTATGGAAGAGTTTTCTCTTCTTTCTGATACACTTTCAAAAGATGAAAGGATTGCATCAATTGTCTATCTTAATAAAAATGGTACTATAAGATGGCATAGAGAACCAAGATTTATAGGAATGGGATGGGATGAGTATATATCTCAAGTAGGGGCTTTTACGGATGCTATTAACCAAGCGGTTACATCAAAAACTCCAAAGGTTAGACCTGTTCCAAGACAACCTTATTATGAGATAGCGATTCCTCTTACAGCAAATAATGAACTTATTGGAAGTATTTTACTTCTTGTTTCAAGAGCTACCTCGGAGGCTCTTGTAAAGTCAGCAATGGCTAAATATATTGTTGGTGCGATAGGAGTTCTTGTTCTTCTTGGAATTCCTTTTTACTGGTTTTTTTATCATTATGTGATAACTCCACTTGAATCTCTTTCAGAAGCTATAGAAGTTGCTTCTTTTAAAACATTTGAACTTAGATTTGAACCAAGAAATGATGAGATAGGACTTGTTGCTGATAGTGTGAATATTCTTTTGAAAAAATTCAAAAAAGAGATTGAAGAATATGAGAAAAGAGATAAGTATTATAGGGAAATAGAAGAAAAATGGTGGAAGACAATACTAAAGACAATAGTTCCATTAAACGAGTATGTTATAGTTGTTGATGAAAACAACAATGTCTTGTATGCAAATTTTGAACTTAAGGCTGTTGATGGTGAGCAGATACATCTTCTTGATGTTGTTGATGCAGCACAACAAAATCTTTTAAGATTGGTTGGTCAAGCATTTGATAACCCTGGTGAGATTATTGAAGGAGAGACCATTTTTAAAGGTCAAAATCTTGGGGTAAAGGTTGTTTATGTCGGAACAACTTCTGAACTAAACAGAACACTGATACTTTTTTATCCGAAGAAGGTCTATTAATATTTCATCAAATTAACATAAAATCAGAATAATGGGTGTTATCAAAAATAGATGTCCATGAAATATATGTTCGTTAGATAAAAAAATGTCCCCGAAATCTATGCATAAACTTTTATCCATTTTAATATTTTCTTTTACTCTCATAAGTTTTTCTATAAATTTTTTACTGCAAATAAAATAAAAACAAATTGAAATCCTCTTATTTAAAATCCCCCTACTTCCCCCTTTATCAAGCAGGTATGTTGTCAAGTTATGTTTTTCATATCAGTTTTTCTATCATTTTCTTTAAAAAAATTAACATCACTTAAAACACTATTATAAGTTGCTTCATTGTAATTTAGTTCTTGTTGCTTTATTT
>Ga0209691_1000142_pt1 | contig 50423 bp, 49 predicted proteins | sample YNPMSBMetaG_FD_187120 | JGI IMG/M metagenome (GOLD analysis project Ga0209691, IMG submission 187120) | Anoxygenic and chlorotrophic microbial mat microbial communities from Yellowstone National Park, USA - YNP MS-B MetaG (SPAdes) (version 2) ... | reverse complement strand
GGCAGAGGTAGGCATAATCGCAAATGGTATAGTCTTCCAGAACAAAATTTGACTTTTTCTATCGTACTGAAAGATAAATTTGTTAAAACTTATCCGCCTCTCATTGGGTTTGTCGCTTCTTTATGCGTCGCTCAAACAATTGAAAATTTATATCAACTAAAAGTAAATTTAAAGTGGCCCAACGACGTTTTAATCAATAATAAAAAAATTGCCGGTATATTATTAGAATCTAAATTTGAAGCAAATAAAATAAAAAAAATTGTTGTGGGAATTGGCTTAAACGTAAATCAAAAAGTTTTTCAAGGAACATATATAATTCCGCCTACCTCAATTATACTCGAACTAAAAGCTAAAGATTTTATAAATCGTGAAAAAACGCTCGCCGAATTCCTAAACCTATTCGAAGAAAAATTATTGTTAATGTTAAAAAATCCAGATGATATTTTGAACGATTGGAAACTTCGTTGCAATTTAATCGGCGAAAAAATTACTTTGGAAAACGACGATATTGAATTAGTCGGAATTTTCGAAGACATTGATAAAGATGGGAGCTTGATTTTAAGAACTAAAGACAAAATAGAAAAGATCTCTTATGGAGAGCTAAGCATTCGATGACAAATAAGAGTTTCATCGGTTTAGACGTCGGAAACAGCGCAATAAAAGTCGGATTATTTCAAACGGAGAATGACAAATTTTTTTATATCGATAAAAATAATTTACTAAATTTTCAAATTGATATAAGCAATTATGATTTTTGTCTTGTATCCAGCGTTAACGATTTAAATTACGGCATTTTCAAAAAAAATTGCTTTTATACTTTTCAGGGAAAAATTTTCTCAATCGATCATACTTTTCCTTTTTCTTTTGAAATAAAAATCGAACATCCAGAAAAAATTGGAGCCGATAGATTATGCTTAATAGAAGGCTCTCTTTATTTTGCTCGTCTTAAAAAATTATCTTTCGACTATTTAATTTCAATTGATTTTGGAACCGCCACTACTATTAATGTTTTAAACCAAAAAAAAGAATTTATCGGCGGATTAATTATGCCAGGCTTGAAAACGATGATTAAATCGCTTCACACTGACACGGCTAAACTTCCAGATATTTCGCTTGATAATTACGATGGAATAATCGGCAACGAAACTAAAAAAGCTATAGCGTCGGGAGCTTTAAATTCTACTTTAGGGGCAATTGAAAGAACAATAAATTATTTGAAAAAAAGTTTTAACGCAAATCATTTGTTAATTTTTGCCACCGGCGGAAACTATAAAAGTATTATGAACTTTTTAGAATTTGATAAAATTATATACTATGAAAATTTAAATCTTTATGGAATAAAAAGTTTAGCTGAAAAAATTCTTTAATGGAAAAAAAATTAGTCTACTTAGACAACGCGTCAACGACTCAAATGTATCCTGAAGCAATAGAGGAGCTTCAAAAAGTCTCTCGAGAAATTATCGGAAATCCAAGCTCTCAACACTACTACGGAAGAAAAGCTAAAATATTATTGGAACAAGCAAGAGAAATCATCGCATCTTCAATAAACGCAAAACCTAACGAAATTTATTTTACCAGCGGTGGAACGGAATCTTTAAATTTTTGCATAAAAGGAATAGCAAAAGCTTTAAAGAAGGAATTTAATTCTAACATTATAATTTCAAGCAAAACGGAACACAGCGCGACAACTGAATCGTTGGAACTGCTTATAAAAGAAAATTTTAAAGTTTTTTACTTAAATTCTTCCCCCATCGCAAAAATTGTATATCCTTTAGAAAAATATGAATTTAATTCAATATACAATTGCCTTGCAACTTTGATTCACGTCAATAACGAAACTGGAGCAGTTTTGGACGAAGAAATTATAAAATACTTAAAAAGCGAAGGAGCGTTTATTCATATAGACGCCGTTCAGTCATTTTGCAAAAATGAAATAGACGTTTCTAAATTGCCTATCGACGCGCTTTCTATTAGCTCTCATAAAATTCACGGACCTAAAGGAGTCGGAGCCGTATATTTAAGAAATGGAACTCCAATTGAAAGTTTAATTGTCGGCGGATCCCAAGAAAGACAAAAACGAGGCGGAACTGAAAATTTAGCTGGCATTATAGCGTTTGCAAAAGCCGTTCAAATTGCTTTTAAAAACTTAAAAAATAATTTTGAATATGTAAGCAAATTAAAAAAAAAGTTCGTCGAATATATTTTTCAAATCGACAAAGAAGGAATACGCATAAACTCCGAAGAAAATTTTTCACCTTATATACTTAATATTACTTTTCTTCCAGAATTTTATAAATGCGATGTTGAGAGCGCTTTAATTTTTTTAGATTTAAAGGGAGTTTGCGCTTCCGCCGGTTCCGCTTGTGCCTCTGGCATATTTAATTTTTCAAAAATGTTGGTTAAAGCTGGAATGACGGAAAAAGAAGCAAAACAATCGATAAGATTTTCATTTTCAATTTTTAATACTTTTGAAGACATAGAAATAGCAGCCTTAGCTTTAGAAGAATTAAAAAAAAAATTTAGAGTTATTTAATTTTTTTTATTATTTTAGATTAAAAGCATATAAAAAGAAAGAAACATATGTCAACGAATACAATTACGAAGAACTTTATAAATTTTAAATTCTTGCTTGAGGAAGGCAAAGAAATTAAATTCGAGTTGCAACTTGACGACAACTGGCAAATTGTCGAATGGCAAAAATTAAAAAATTTTCACGAGGATTGGACAGATTTAAATTATTTTGCTTGTCCTAATTGCCCATTAGATAAAACGACTGTTCGACATTGTCCTTTAGCTCAAACGATTTTGAGATTTGTCAAAGTCTTCGCCTTAAACCTATCAACAGAAAATTGCGTAGTATTTGTAGAAACTCCTACAAGAGGATATTATAAAAACGCCACTTTGCAACAAGGCGCAAGCGCTTTGTTGGGAGTCTTAATGGTCTCTTCAGGCTGCCCAATTATGGCTAAGTTAAAACCATTATTAAGATTTCATTTGCCTTTTTCAACATTAGAAGAAACTCAACTTAGAGCTTGCGGTTATTATTTAGTCGCGCAATTTATCAAGTCCAAACAAAATTTAAATCCAGATTTTGAAATGAAAAATTTATTTAAATTCTATGAAGATATAAAAACCTTAAATCAAAACGTAGCTCAAAAAATTGCTGATTTAGTTCAAAAGGACGCAAGTTTAAATTCTTTAGTAATTTTAGACACTTTTGCCAATTACATCACTTTATCTCTGGAAGAAAACGAATACGAATCTCTTTCGGAAATTTTAAAAGAATTTTTCTAATTTTCTTAGATTCCTCTTGACAAAAGATAAATTATGCAATATTTTTGAATAGTGGTTCATTTATTATTTTAGATTTTTATTATGAGACTTAAATCAAAAGAAAAAGAAGAAAATATATTACAAGCCGCAATAAAAGTTTTTGCTCGCGAAGGTTTTTTTAACGCTAAAGTTCATTCTATAGCGGACGAAGCAAAAGTAGCGGCTGGAAGCGTTTATTTGTATTATGAAAATAAAGACGCATTGTTGCTTGCAATATTTGAAAATATATGGAGAAAACTATACGAAGGATTATACAAAATATATCAGCGAGACGATTTATCCCCCGTCGATAAATTTGATTCTATGATCGACTTAGTTTTTGACGTATTGATAACAAATCGCGAACAAGCGATAGTTTTTGTCAACGAGCAACATCATTTTCAACTTAAATTTAAAGACAAGTTTACGAAGTATTACGATAAATTTTTAGATTTGGGCGAAGAAATTGTAAAGGAAGGAATTCAAAATAAATTGTTTAATTCTAATTTTAATATAAAGATTTTAAGATCTTTTGTTTTTGGCGGAACTCGCCATTTGATTCGCGCTTGGGCTCATAATCCAAATGAACATAACTTAAATGAAGTTCGACAAACAGTAAAATATATTTTAAAATACGGACTTTTAAAAAGATAATTTTTTTATTTTATTTTTGAATAACGATTCATTATACATTATAAATTTTGAGGCTCCGATGAAAAATATTTTTTTTCTTCCTCTTTCATTTTTTGTCTTTTTTTTATTTGGATCAAATTTGTTTTCGCAAACAATTAGCTTAGCCGAAGCCGTTTCTATTACTGTCGAAAATAATGAAAACTTAAAAAGAGCAAAAGAAAGATATCTCTCTAAACAAAATCAATACTATGCAAGCTGGGGAAATTTTCTGCCTCAAGTTGGGATTGATTGGTCGTTTAATAAAATTAATGAAGACTTAACTATTGACCTTTCTTCAATTCGGTTGGCTATGATATCTTTATCCGCAAAAAATCAAACCGATATACATTATCTCAAGAATCCAACGTTAGATCCATCGCTTTTTCCTGTTATTTATAATCAATACTTTAACGTATTAAACTCGCAAATTCCTCAATTTAAAGAAATCATAAAACAAAATGAATTTAAATCAAGCTTTATAACTGGCATTCAACCATTATTTTTAGGCGGCAAATTAATATTCGCCAAAAATATAGCAAAGGAAGAAGAAGATATAGCATATCAAGAATATTTGTTCGCGCTTAACGAAGCTGTTTCTGAAACTATTTCTTCTTATCTTGCTTGCGCTTTTTTAAAAGAAGTTATAAAAGTTAGAAAAGAAGTTTTAGATGGAATATCAAAGCATAAGGAAGAAGCTGAAGCGGCATTTGACGCGGGTCTAATACCTCAAGTCGAAGTATTGAAAGCTAAGGCTGCTCTTGCCGAGGCTGAAAGAAATCTTCAGGAAGATCAAAATAAATATGAATTGGCTCTTTTGTCTCTTAAAAAAAATCTCGGAATCAACTTAGCTAATTCAGTACAAACTAAAGATTCTCTCTATTATAGAAATATATCGTTCGACTATGATTCTCTTTCTTCTTCAATTCAATCGAAAAATTATTATTTAAAGATCATTGAAAGCAAAATTTCTCAAGCTAAAAATAAGTATTGGATAGATTTTTCTAATTTTCTTCCACAGGTCATCGCTTTTGGGAAATATGAATTTTATCCTGAATATCAATCTGCGATTGAGCCGCGTTGGATTGTAGGCATTCAAATTAAACAAAATATCTTTAATGGATTTAAAGACTATCTCGCGTTGCAATCGGATAAAAATGCAATCAAAGAAGCAAAATATGCGTCGGATTACTTAAAGAAAAATATCGAACTGGCGTCAAGAAAAACTTACTTGGAATTTGAAAACGCTCGAGTAAAGTATTTGAATATTTTGCCTAGTCTAGAACTTTTTGCCGAAAACTTAAGAGCAAATGAAAAGAGATTCGAATCTGGATATGGAAGGTCGCTTGACGTTATCGATGCAAGATTGTCGTATGAAAAAGCTCGAACCGAAGCTTTGTCTGCTCTTTACGATTACTACCTAGCTATCTCTTATCTGTATTTCTTGAATGCAGAAAGCGTTGAATTTTTAAAGTTGTGGAAATAAAAAAAGGTTTGAAAATGAAAGACATAAAAAAAATTATTATAGCTCTTTTTCCTATTTTACTTCTTTTTGTCGCTCTAACAGCTTTAGCATTTGAAAATATTTTTGAAGAAGAAAAAATAATTCAAGGCTATATTGAGCGCCCTAGAACTGACGTTTCTTCAAAAATTCCTGGTCGCATTTCTACAATATTCGTAGACGAAGGCAAATATGTTAATAAGGGGGACACTCTCGCAATTATTGAAAGCAAAGAGATTATCGCAAAACTTGAACAAACTAAAGGAATTTTGGAGGCTGCTAAAGCTAAATATGAGATGACTCTTAAAGGAGCTCGAGAAGAAGAAATTAGAGCCGCGGAAAATTTATATAATCAAGCAAGACATCAATTTGATCTGGCGGAAAAAACATTCAATCGAATTGAAAAATTATATAATGAAAAAGTTGTTTCGCAACAAGAGTATGATCAAATTAAGTTTAAATATCTATCGGCTAAAGAACAAATGGAAGCGGCTAAAGCAAAATTTGATATGGCTCTAAACGGCGCTAGAAAAGAAGAAACGCGAGCGGCATATTATTTATATTATCAAGCTTTAAACGGATATAACGAAGCTAAAGCGTATTACGACGAACAATTCATCGTTGCTCCTATTAATGGAGAGATATCAAAAAAATATATAGATTTGGGAGAAATTGCGACGCCAGGCTATCCTTTATTTCAGATAATAGACACAAATAACGAATGGGCGACTGTTTTTGTTAAGGAAGATAATTTGAAATATTTTGAAAAAGATAAAATTGTAAAAGTCGATATTCCAGCATTAGATATTAAAAGCGCGGATTTTAGAGTATATTATGTCTCAACACTTGGCGACTTTGCAGTCTGGAGAGCGACGAAAGATAAAAATTCTTTTGACATAAAAACATTTGAAATCAGAATGAAGCCGGAAATAAAAATTTCAAATTTGAGAAATGGAATGAGCTGTTTAATAAAATTAAAATGACAAATTTAATATGAAAATATCAAGTTTTTTAATTTCAGTTATTAACGTTTCTAAAAGAGAATTTCACAGAATTTTTGAAAGAAAAACTTTATATTCTTTTCTAATTTTTTTACCGCCAATTTTATTCTCCTTTTTTATTTATATTTATGATAAAAATTCAATTAGAGATATTTCTATCGCAGTATGCGACGAAGATAATTCAGAATTGTCAAATCTTTTTATAAATTATTTAAATGCTTCTCCTTCTTTAAAAGTTAACTTTAGAGCTTCGAATGAAATTGAAATAGAGAAATTGTTTAAAGACGGAAAAATTCAAGGAGGAATTTATATTAAAAAAGATTTTGAAAAAAATATTAAAAAAGGAAAATATTCTTCGGTAATTGTCTATAGAAATTCAAGAAACTTGATAATTTCTAATTTGCTTTATAAAGAATTGAACTCAATTTATAGAACTATATCGACTGGAATTTTAATAAAAAAAATAGCCGCCCGCGAAAAAAATTACGATATCGCTTTCGCTATTTCAAATCCGATTATAGTTCAAAATCAATACGTCTTTAATCCATATTACAATTATCAAATTTTTTTAATGCCAGGTCTTTTACCCGCAATGGCTCATATGATTATATTAGTAATCTCCTCTTTGTTGATTAGCTCGGAAAGATTTCATAACACTTTTAAAGATTTAAAACAAGCGGCCGCTTCAAGCTCTTTGGCGATTTTTTGCGGAAAATTCATCTCGCATTTTTTTGTCAATATTCCTATGGCATTATTTTTAACTTCTATTATTTTTGCTTGGCTTAAATTAGATTTCTCTTTTGCGTTTTATTATTACTTAGTTGGAATGCTTTTGTTAAATGCAGTTTCCATTTCAGCCGGCATTTTCCTGTCAAGCTTATTTGACAATCAAATGCTTTCGTTAGAAGCTGCAATTTTTATTTCAACGCCAGTTTTTATTTATAGCGGCTATACTTTCCCAACTCAAGCAATGCCCGCATTTCATCAAGCAATTTCATATTTTTTGCCATTTTGCCACTTTATGAATTTTCAATATAAGCTTTTCTTTATTCCATCTAATAATTTTTATTATGGCCTTGAAGAACTGTCATTGTTGATTTTCTTTTTCATAAGCTTTTCTCTTTCGTCGATTCTTTTATTAAGAATTAAACTGGAAGAATAAAATGAGATTTACAAAAAGAATTTTAAGCGACATCTATAGAATAGCCTTAAGAGAGTTAGATATTATTTCTGAAGATTTAGATTTGATTATCATATTAATTTTATCGCCAATTTTTTACGCTTTTTTTTATTCGTCTTTCTATATTAACAAAATCGAACAAAAAGCAAATGTAGCGGCTGTAGATTATGATAAATCCGATATTTCTAAAAGATTTTTATATGTGCTCTCGGCTACGCAAAATGTAAATCTAACTTATATTTTCGACGACGAAGAATCGGCTAAACAAATATTTTTAAAGAACGAAACTTTTGCAATTTTAATAATTCCAAAAAATTTTTCTAAAAATTTGGCGACAAAGAAAGGAACTCAAGTCTCTTTAATTTTAAACAATACAAGATTTTTAGTATCAAACGACATAAACAAAGCCGTAAATGAGATTGCATATAAACTAATTCAAGATTATCGCGAAAAATACTTATATTCGAATGGAATATCTCCCTCGCAAGCGTCTCTTGCCCTGGAGCCTATAAAAATAGAATTAAGAAATAATTTTAACTCATACGATACATATGGCGATTTTTTAATACCAGGAATATTGTTGCTTATAATTCAGCAAACATTATTAATCGGCATAAGCGAAAGCGTAGCTAAAGAAAGAGAAGAAAATCTATTTCAAGAAGTTTTTTCATCTTCTCATTCAGTTTTTAGTTATTTAATTGGAAAAAGCGTCTTTTATTTAACTTTATATTTTTCATATTTCTTAATTTTCTTTTTTGTTATATCGAAAATTATTTCTATTGACGACTCTATGCATATAAATTTTTTAACGATTCTTGTTCTCCTTATTCCTTTTTTAGCGTCAATAATTTTGTTTGGTATGTTTATAGGCTCGTTTTTCAAAAGAAAAATTTTAGCTTTGCAATTTTTTGTTTTTACTTCTTATCCATTCTTTTTGATTAGCGGATTTAGCTGGCCCTTTGATTCTTTGCCAAAGCCTTTAAAGATTTTCTCTTTAGCTCTGCCGACTACTCCATTCTTTAATGGAATATGCAAAGCGCTTTACGCAAACGCCAACTTGTCAAATGTTTTATTTGAAACCTTAAACCTTTTTTTAATAATAATCGCATTATCGCTTTCAGCTAATTTTCGTTTTCGTCTAATAAAAGAAAGCTTTAATAAAAATTACTAAATCCAGTCGTTTTTTTTCTTACATTTATTATACATTTATGCATTTATTAAAAAGTATTTTTAAAAAATATTTAAACGAACAAAAGTAAAATAATAAAGTTAATATATATATTTTTTTAGCTTTAAAACTTGATTTGGAAAATTTAAAGTTATTTTTTCAATAACTTTTATTTAATTGTGATTTGTTTAACCGTAATTTTATTTTGTCGATGAAATATGTCGCTATTGAAATAATTATACCTTATGCCGTTTTTTAAGCTCTTCGATTATTTCAGAAAAATTAATATCTTTTATTTCAAGCATTACAAGCAAATGAAAAATCAAATCGGCGGTTTCATAAATGATTTCTTCGCGATTATTATTTTTAGCTGCAATTATTGTTTCAACAGCCTCTTCGCCGACTTTTTGAATAATTTTATTTTCTTTTTGGTCAAATAATTTTTTAACATAAGAACCTTCGGGAGCTTCTTTTTTTCTTAGACGAATAAAATTTTGCAAATAATCGATAAAATTTTCATCGATAATTTTTTCTTCCTCAAAACAAGAATATCTTCCTAAGTGACAAACGTCTCCAGTCGGAATTGATTTAAATATCAAACTGTCTTTATCGCAATCGGTCGCAATCTCTATTACTTTAATAAAATTGCCCGATGTTTCCCCTTTCGTCCACAAAGATTTTCTCGATCTGCTATAAAACGTAGCTAATCCCGTATCGATTGTTTTTTGCAATGCTTCTTTATTGACAAAACCTAACATTAAAATCAATTTTGTATTTATATCCTGAACAACGGCGGGCAATAAACCGCCCATTTTGTCAAAATTTAATTCGTCGATCGCGAAATTTTTCAAAATCATATTCTTACCTTAATTTCATTTTGTTTCAAATATAATTTTAAATCTGATATAGACAAAGTTCTAAAATGAAAAAGACTTGCCGCAAGACAAGCTGATACGTCAGCTTCCTTAAAAGCTCTCAAAAAATGCTCTTTATTGCCAGCTCCGCCTGAAGCAATGATTGGAACTTTAACTAATTTTCTCAGTCTGCTTAAAAAGTCTAAATCATATCCCGATTGCGTTCCATCTTTATCCATAGATGTGGCGAGAATCTCCCCCGCTCCGCGATTAACTGCTTCCAAGCACCAATTAAAAGCATCAAGCGACGTTTCAACTCTACCGCCTTTAGTAAATACTTTAAATATTCCGTTGACTTTTTTATAATCAATCGCCAAGACAATAGCTTGACTGCCAAATCTTTTAGCTCCTTCAGAAATTAAGCTTGGATTTTCCACAGCTGCGGTATTTAAAGTTATTTTATCCGCTCCAGCCTTTAATGTTTCTTCTATATCGGAAATTTCAGAAATTCCGCCTCCGACTGTAAACGGAATTCTTAAATTTTCAGATATTTTTCTAACCAATTCCAACCTAATTTTTCTTTTGTCAGCGGAAGCAGTTATATCTAAAAAAGTCAACTCATCGGCGCCTTCGTTTTCATAAAATATCGCATTTTCAATCGCGTCGCCAGCGTCTGTTAAATTAATAAAATTAACCCCCTTTACTACTCGCCCGTCTTTTATATCAAGACAAGGAATTATTCTTTTGCTAAGCATATTTTTTTAACTCTTCTAATTTTATTTTTTGTTCATAAATAGCTTTTCCAACTATTGCAGCGTAAGCTCCCTCTTTTTCAGCTTTCAATAAATCTTCTAAAGAACTGGCTCCTCCGCTTGCTATTAATTTTATCATTGGAAATTTTTCAATTACTTTCTCATAAGTTTCTATTCCATATCCAGAAAACGCTCCATCTCGCGATATATCGGTACAAAGAAATTCTTCTATTCCTAAATCATAACAATATTTAATATGCTCATACAAATTTTTTTCTGATTTTTCCGTCCAACCTTTCGCAAATATTTTTTCTCCTTTAAAATCTGCCGCTACAATAATTTTATCGCAATATTCGCTTGCAATTTTTTCAAATTCAATTTTATTATTAATCGATATAGAACCGACTACAATTTTATCGGCGCCTTTGCTTAAAAGAGTCTGAACATCTTCAAATTTTCTAATTCCCCCTCCAACTTGTATTATTAAATTTGTTTCGCTTTTTATTTTTTCAATTATATTCAAAGCAGTAAAAACTCCAATCTTAGAAGCCATTAAATCTACAATATGAACTCTTTTGAATCCTTCTTTTGCAAAAATTTTTGCATAATCGACAGGAGATAATTCGTAATAAACCGCTTGATTAAAATCGCCTTTAAATAATCTGGCGGTTTTTCCATTTAATATATCTATCGATGGTATTACAAACATTAAATCTCCAAAAAATTTTTTAAAATTAAAAGCCCTTTTTTTGACGATTTTTCCGGATGAAATTGAACGCCATAGAAATTGTCTTTTTTAATCGAACTTGAAAAGTTAACGATATTTGACGTTTCGCTCAAAGTTTCTTTTATAATTGGAATATAATAAGAATGAGCAAAATAAAATTCGTCTTTATCTTGAATATCTTTAAATAATTTATCATCCTTTTTAATCTTTATCGAATTCCATCCCATATGCGGAACGACGCTATTTTCGTCGTTAAACTTCAAAACATTCGCGTCAATAATTCCTAAACATTCGACATTACCCTCTTCGCTAAATGAACATAACAACTGCGAGCCTAAACATATTCCAAGAAAGGGTTGTCTTACATTTCTAATAGTATCAATCAAATTTAATTCTTTAAGTTTTTTCATAGCAAAAGAAGCTTCCCCCACGCCTGGAAGAATAATTTTTTCAGCTTCTAAAATTTTTTTACTATCGTTCGTTAACTCTATTTCGACATTTAAAGATTTAATTGCATTAAAAACGCTAGCTATATTTCCAGCGCCATAATCAATTATCGCAATCATAAAGCCTCCTTTGTCGACGGCAAAATTCCTTGCGACCGCTCGTCCAATCTGCATGCTTCGTTGAGAGCCTTTGCAAACGATTTAAATATCGCCTCAATTTTATGATGATCATTTCTGCCTTTGCATTTTATATGAATATTTGCCTTCAATCCTTGGGATACTCCTTTGAAAAATTCTTCCACAAGCTCTGTTGGAAAATCCCCGACTTTTTCTCTTTTAAACTTAGCTTTAAACTTCAAATAAATTCTTCCGCTTAAATCTATTGAACAATATGAAAAACTCTCATCCATTGGAACGCCGAAACCGTATCGCTTAATTCCCTTTTTATCTCCTAATGCTTTCAATATACATTCGCCTAAAACAATTCCGCAATCTTCGACAGTATGATGCTCGTCGACAAACAAATCCCCTTCGCATAATAACTTTAAATCCATATTTCCATGTCGAGACACTTGCTCGAGCATATGATCGAAAAAGCCGACGCCTGTATTAATTTCGCTTTTGCCGCTGCCATCCAAAACAACTTCGCAGCTTATTTTAGTCTCTTTTGTTTTTCTTTCCGACTCGCCTCTTCGAAAATTTTTTCTTAAAAATTTTAAACATTCGTTAAAATCGTATACGTCGTCATGCTTATTAAAATAAAAACTCCTTTTAGAATTAAATCTTTCATCATTTATCAAACCTATAAAAAAAACCTCGTCTTTAAATTCGTCTATCTTCTTTATTTCTATTCCTTCTTTTTTTAAAAGCAAAGATAAAATTCCTACATCATCTTCTATTTTTTCATCGCTGTAAAATTTGACTCCAATATTCTTTAAATTATAAATCAAATAAAAGAAGCTAACGATTTTATCTTCGTATCTTTTTAACAATTCTTTTTGAAAGACTACTTGCATAATTCATCCGCCGCTTTTTTTAGCTCGGTTAAAAACAAATCGTTTTGTTCTTTAGTTCCAATCGTTACTCTAATCGAATTCTCTAAATTTAATTGAGAGCTTCTGTCCCGCGCCACAATGCCTTTTTCAAGCAATCGCTTGAGAATTAATTTTGAATTATTAATTTTAAATAAAATAAAATTAGCGTCGGAAGGATAAATCGCATAAATTTTATCAAAATTTTTAAGTTCTTTATACACTCTATCTCTTTCAGAAATTATAATATTTTTAATTTCATCTTTTTTACGACAATTTTTTATCGCTTCAAGAACTACTTGTTCAGTCAATTTATTTATGTTGTAAGGAGCTTTTACTTTTAATAGGAAGCTTATAACTTTTTCCGACGAAATACAATAGCCTAATCTCGCGCCAGCCAATCCCCAAGCTTTAGAGAAAGTTCTTAATATGGCGATATTCTCATATTTTTTAATCAAATTGGCCGCGCTGCCTTCCTCGCAAAAATCTATATAAGCCTCGTCTACAATTATCATCGCGTTATACGATCGAACAATTTTTTCAATATCTTCAGCATTTATCAAATTTCCAGTTGGATTATTTGGGGAACATATAAATATTAACTTAATTTCCGAAGAAAAATTTTCATTTAGCGATTGAAAATCTATTTGAAAATTATCATTCAACGGAACGGCGATAGTTTCAATTTCGTTAATATCGCAAGCGACTTTATACATTCCATAAGTTGGCTCTAATATAATCGCTTTATCTTTCGAAGGAGAGCAAAAAATTCTAATCAACAAATCTATAAGCTCGTCGCTTCCAACGCCGCAAAGAATATTCTTATAATTTACGCCAATCATTTCTCCAATCGATTTTCTTAATTTTAATTGATAAGGATCTGGATAGCGATTTAAATCTTTCGCCAAATCGGTTTCAAAAGTAGAGCCGATAGCGTTTTCATTTGCGTCAAGCAATATTCCATCAAGATTTTGACTTCGCGCAGAAGTATACGGCTTTAAGTTTATAATATTTCGCCTTATTAAATTTTCTATATTCATAAATCGCCTTTTTTTATTGTTTTAATCTTATATCAGCTGCAAATTTATGAGCTTCTAATCCTTCGGCTTCCGCAAGTTTTTGAATTGCAAATATTATTTCTCTCAACCCTTCCTTGCTAAGCTGCTGAAAGGTTATCGATTTCATAAAAGAGTCGAGCGAAACGCCGCCATAAGCTTTTGCTCTTCCATAAGTCGGCAAGCTATGATTTGTTCCGGAAGCGTAATCGCCTGCCGATTCGGGCGAATATTCGCCAATAAAAACAGAACCGGCATTTTTTACTTTATCGATATATTTTTCAGCCTCTTTTATTTGCAAACTTAAATGTTCAGGAGCATATTCGTTAGAAAAATCTATCGCCTCTTTGATAGAACCAAATACTATCGCGAAACTATTTTCAAGCGAACTTTTTATATTCCCGAATTTGCTGAAATTCTTGCAATACATATCTACCTTGTATAAAGTTTCATCGGCAAATTTTTCGCTTACGCAACATAAAATAGATTGCGAATCTTTTCCATGCTCAGCCTGAGACAACAAATCAGCAGCCACAAAATCCGAATTGGCGTTGTCGTCCGCAATTATTAAAATTTCGCTTGGTCCAGACGGCATATCAATCGCGCAGCCGTCAATATCAGAAGCGACTATTAACTTTGCAAGATTGACATATTGATTGCCTGGACCGAATATTTTATAAACTTTTTCAAAATTATTTTTTTCATCGCCATATGCCAACAAAGCTATAGCTTGAGCTCCGCCAATTTTCAAGACTTCGTCTACTCCGCAAAATTTTGAAGCGTATAATATCGATGGATGAATAAAATTATTCTTAGCTGGCGAAGCTATTATTATTTTTTCACAGCCGGCTACTTTAGCGGGAATGGAAAGCATTAAAACGGTAGAAACAAGCGGAGCCTCTCCGCCTGGAATGTATAGACCTACTTTTTCAATCGGCAAATATTTTTTTTCGCAAACTACTCCTTTGCGAGTTTCAACTTTAACATTATAATGTTTTTGAGAAATGTGAAATGAATAAATATTTTGATATGCTATATTAATCGCTTCTTTTAATTCATCCGATACCTCTTTTTCCGCGTTAAAAAATTCTTCCTCTGTCGCTTTAATATTTTTCAACGAACAGTTGTCATATTCAATTGAATAACTCAAAGCGGCGTTTAAACCATTTTGCTTTACGTCGTAAACTATTTTTTTTACTTTCTCATAAGCCTCTTCGCCTAACAAAGCTGGTCTTTTTAACAATAATTTTTTTTCCTCAACGCTCAAATTTCGATAAATTATTTTTCTCATTAAAACCTCCCTCTAAATTATCATATTTTCTATTGGCAACAATAATATTCCGCTTGCTCCATACTTCTTCAAATCGTCAATCATAGACCAAAATTTATCCGTTGGAATAACGACATGAACGGCAAGCATATCAGGATCCGCTAAATTTAAAATAGTTGGACTTTTCAACGCGGGCAATACTTTTATAATTTGCTCGAGAGAAGATTTTGGGATATTCATCATTAAATACTTTGAATTTTTAGCGGCTAAAATCGAACGAATTCTTTTTTGCAACTCGGCAATTATCGACATTTTTTTTTCGTCTTTTGTCGTACTTTCATTGGCAATTAATACAGCTTGCGATTCGAAAATTGAAAAAGAAGGCTTTAGTTTATTCATCATCAAAGTAGTTCCCGTAGACACTATATCGCAAATACAATCGGCAACCCCTAAAGATGGAGCTATTTCGACTGAGCCGCTTAATTCAACAATCGAAGCTTTTATATTATTTTCAATTAAAAAATTCTTTAAAATATTTTTATACGATGTGGCAATTCTTTTCCCATTTAAATCCTCTAGTTTAACAATCGGATGATTTTCCGGATAAGCAATCATTAACTTACAATTTCCAAAGCCTAATTTTTCGACAACGTTCAATTCAATTTTTTTTTCTGCAATCACATCTTCTCCGACAATTCCCAAATCCGCGACTCCGTCTCTAACATATTCGGGAATATCGTCGTCGCGTAGAAATAAAACATTAATCGGAAAATTTTTTGCGGATATCGCAAGTCTTTCAGCGTAATTTTCTATTTCTATAGAACATAATTTCAACAGTTCCAGAGACTTGTCGGAAAGTCTACCTTTCCTTTGAATTGCTAGATTTAAATTCCCGTTTATCATTTTTTCTCCGAAATTAAATTTTAAATAAAAAAACCCCGACTTTTTGGGTCGGGGCTTAATGTAAAAATGTATAAAATAACTGCTATATTACATCCCGACCCTCCGTAAAAGAAACGCAATGGGAATTATGCCAACTTAAAACGATATGTGAGTTAAAAGATTTCATGATTTGAAACTTATTCAAAATAATTAATAAAAGCAAGAATTTTTTAAATTTTCGACATAATGCAAGTTTATTAAAATAAATCCTTCAAAAATTAATAAAAAATAATTTTATAACGATATAAAATATTTCACAAAAATCTTTAACTTTAAGGTTAAAAAAAATTTTAATCGACGAACTTTGCGAAAAATAATCTTTATAGTTATTGGATTATTAATAATAACACTTATCGCTATATTATTTCTAAAAAATTATATTTTTAACTACTTTGTCGAAACCAAAATTAAACATTATAACTATCAACACATAGGACAAATCTATATACAAAATTACAAACTAAACAGCATCGACGAAATTAGCTTTAACAACCTATATTTTATTTCTTCAGATGATACTATTGCATTTATCGATACGCTAAATCTTGTTTTAGATCCTCTTGAAGCCGTTATAGGAAATTTTGTCGTAAAAAAAATATATAGTCAAAATATTTTTGTAAATTTCAACATATACGACTCCACAGACAGCTTTTTAGCTTTCTTTAAACTAAAAAAAATGGATCAAAAAAAAATTGATAATTATATAAAAAATAATTACGCTGAACGTTTTTCAATTATCTTTAAAGTCTTATTTGATATTTTGCCAGAAGAAGGACATATTTCAAATATTCAATTTGATATTAAACCCAATGAAAACAAAATTATTCTCATTAAAATTCCTAATATTAACATTCAAAATTACAAAACTAATTTCTCCTTAAACATATCAGACGAAAAAAACGAACAAACTTTTTTATTTTTTAACAATATATTCCCCGATAAAAGAACCATTTATTCCAAAATTATTAACAAGTCAGACGAAAAATTCTTTTTCCCTTGTTTTGAAGAAGCAAAACTAAAAACGTATTTCGATTCCGCTTTCTTTTCAATAAGTCAAACAAAAAAAGGCAAGAAAGTTATTCTTAGCGGAGAAAGCAATCTTTCTAATTTTTTGATTAATCATCCAGCAATATCTTTTGCCGACGTTAAATTCGAAAAATTGTTTTTTAAGTATAATATGATTATAACTGAAAATGCTTTCATTTTAGACAGCTTGAGTCAAGTTTATTTTAATAAACTTAAGTTTAATCCATATATATATTTTGAAAATAACAATTCTATTCGCTTAATACTAAAAATAAACAAGTTTTTCTTCAACGCGCAGGATTTATTTTCATCTCTGCCCGAAGGGCTTTTTCCAAACGTCTCAGAAATCATAGCAAACGGAAAACTTTCGTACAAATTATATTTCGAAGCCGATTTTTCCACAATTGATTCGCTAAAATTTGAATCAGATTTGAAACCTATTTCTTTTTCTATACAATCTTTCGGCAAATTAAATTTATCAAAACTCGATAGCGATTTTGTTCATATTGTTTATGAAAACGAAGAGCCAGTCGAACAAATCTTCGTAAGTTATTCAAATCCTAATTATGTTCAATTACAAAATATATCTCATCATTTAAGAAACGCCTTTCTTTGCGCGGAAGACGCTGGTTTTTACTGGCATAAAGGTTTTGCTTCTGAAGATTTTAAAAATGCAATTATAAAAAATCTGAAACTCAAAAGATTCGCGTTAGGCGGCAGCACAATAACAATGCAACTTGTTAAGAATTTATATTTAAACCGTTATAAAACTATTTCGAGAAAATTAGAAGAAATGCTAATTGTTTGGTTGATAGAAAACTTTCGTTTATGTTCCAAAGATCGAATATTTGAAATTTATTTAAATATTATTGAACTAGGACCGGGCATTTATGGAATTTCAAAAGCAAGTCAATTTTATTTTAATAAAAAACCAAGCGATCTATCTTTATCGGAAGCAATATTCATAGCTTCTCTTGCTCCGAAGCCAAAACATTTCGCTTCATCTTTTGATTCTACAGGAACGCTAAAACAGTCTGTTCAAGACTATTTAAGATCTATTGCAAGCATTATGTATGGAAGACAAATGATCAGTCAGGAAGAGTTTGACGCATTTGAACCTTGCATAGATTTAAAAGGACCGGCTAAAGAATTTTTAAGAAAAAATCATGCTGACGCTGAAAAATAATTCAATCTATATATTTTGTTTTATAAATTTAAGCAATTATTGTAACTTTTAAGGCAAGAATCATTTATAGATTAAGAAAATTTGATATATTACAATTAAAAATAAATCATTGGCATATTTTTTTAATCAAATAAAAATTATTTATAAATATTAATAAACGAATATTATTATTTGCTTTATTGATAAATCAAGTTCTCTTACGTTATTTATAGTATTAAATAGAAAATTTTGCGATTTATTATTCAACAGAAAATATTTTTCACAACAAAGCAATTCTGGTAGCTATATTTTTTATAAAGTTGAAAAAGATATTTATTATATTAATACGAATTGTAACTCAAAAAAAATTTACGATTTATAAAGTTTCTATTTTTTGCTAATTATTTTATAGGCGGAAGGCAACTAATATAAATTTTATTAATATATGAAGTAATTTTTTAAATTAATGTATTATATTATATTTTGGCAAGGATAAAATGAAAAGAAATAAGTGACCCTAAGGGGATTCGAACCCCTATTTTTGCCGTGAAAGGGCAATGTCCTAACCTTTAGACGATAGGGCCTCAAAAACTTAATACAGCGGGTGAGCGATGGGATTTGAACCCACGGCCTTCTGGGCCACAACCAGATGCTCTAACCAGCTGAGCTACGCTCACCATCAAGCTTCAGGTACGCCAGAGTGGACTCGAACCACTAACCCTCAGCTTAGAAGGCTGATGCTCTATCCTGTTGAGCTACTGGCGCATTTTTTCAAATTTGTTTTTCAAATATAAACAATTTTTTTTTATTTTCAAGTCGCTCAACCACAAAACTTAAAGAACAACTTTACGTCGGGGCGGCAGGATTTGAACCTGCGACCTCCTGCTCCCAAAGCAGGCGCGCTAGCCGGGCTACGCTACGCCCCGTATTCATTTACAAAATTAAAATAACTTAGATTTTAAATTTAATACTTATTCTTTCTCTTGTCAAGATTCAATTATAATATTTTTTATTTTTTTATTCAAGTTTTTATAAAACTATTAAAAACTAATAATAATATTTCAAAATTTTTCTAAAAAATTTTAAGCTACCATTAATAAATATTAACATTTGTTTTTATTTTACATCCTTATAAATTATTTTTATCGATTAAAACTACCTTTAATTTATTCTTCTTTATCTAACTATTAAATTTGTTCTAATACTATTTTACGATTTTTTTAAAAAGCTTTTGTATCTAATATTAATATTCAAAGTTTTATTTAGATATACTTTCTATTTGTTAAAAAATTTGAAAAAAAAAATTTCATCAAAAACGCAATCATCTTTTTTTAATTCCTTTAAAAATTGAAAGAATAATTTCTTTATACGAAAATTTTTTTTAACTTAAAGAAAAAAAATTAAAAATTATGCATCCATTGCTTTCAAAAGAATTTGTTCAATTGATTTATCATTTGTATAATTCTAAAATTTGGCCATCCCAATTGCTTCTTCTTTTTTTTGGGGTTATGGGCTTTTATTTCTGTTTCAAAATGAAAAGATATCGAGCTCATTTTATTTCAATTACATTGGTTATTTTATGGTTCTGGTGTTCCCTTTTCTTTTTTCCAATAATTTCTGAAAAAATTGGCTACATAGCTTACTTTTTTGTCCCAATTTACCTTGCATATGGCATTTTTATATTTTACTACGTTTCTTATAAAAAATATGTTTTATTCAAACTCGAATTAAGTTTAAAAGGAATAATTGGAATATTTTTCATTTCTTACGTTTTAGTCCTTAAAATCATTTTAGGGGAAACATTTTTAAATTTAAATTATTTAACTAGCTCATCCTTTGGAACTCCGTCTTTGCTTTCTATTTATTCGCTTTCCATTTTTTCAAATATTTATGGTAAAAAAAATATTGCGTTTCTTATCCCGCCCTATCTATGGTTTATATTAGAATTGGTATTTGTAGGTTTCTACGAGCCAATTGATATGACAATTTTTATTTTAACTGTAGGTTATTCTCTTATTTCCTATAAAACTATTAAGCCTCTGTCTGAATAAAACGCTCGTTTTTTTTCTTTATAATTTTTTCTTCATCTTTGCTTTCAAGCAAATTTGAAACTTTAGCGTATAAAGCTGCGAATTCTATAGGTTTTATAATATAAAAAATATTTTTATTGTCAAAAAAATTAAAGTTTTCTTTTCCTTCGCCAATTATTATGACGTATACTTTTTTACTGCAGTTTGAAAAAAATTCAGGCAAGACTTCTAAAAAAGTTGAAATTGACGCATTGAATATAATAATATCTATATTTTGGTTTAAATATTCATCCTTTAATCCTCGATAATCAAAAACAATTGAGCTTTTGATGTTAATAAAATTAAATAAATCATTTAAATTTTCCGCAATCATTTTGTTTGCTTCATAGATTATTGCAACCTTTTTCATAAACAACTCTATTTTTCTAACGAAATATAACTCTCATCTATTAAAATACGAGTTAATTTTCAACAACCGAGTTGATAAGTCGATAAACGCGACATAATTGAGGATGAAATTAACTTTTAACGGCTAATTGTCCGCAAGCAGCAGTTATGTCTTGCCCTTTCGTTTTTCTCACAAATACCGTTATATTGTTTTCTCTTAGCTTATCGGCAAATTCCTCGATTTTTTGAAATGAGGAAGGCTTTAAATTTTTTGAAATATCGTCTTTAGCAATATGTGAGATATCGTTAAAAGGTATTAAATTTATTTTAGATGGGAGCTGAGAGCAAATTTTTGTCAACGCTTCAATATCTTCTTTTCTATCATTTATATTTTGAAATAGCGAATACTCAAAAGTAATGCGCATATCCTTCTTTATGCTATAATATTTTAAGGCTTCAAGATTTTCTTTCAATGGAAATTTCTTATTGATAGGCATTAACATCGATCGAACGTCGTCAAAACAACTATGCAAAGAGAAGGCTAACTTAATTCGCAAATCTGACTCGGCAAGCTCGATTATTCTATGAGGCAAACCTGCAGTAGAGACAGTTATTCTATGTCTGCTTATTCCTAAAGCTTTTTCGTCTGTCAAAATTTTTATGCTCTTTACTGTATTATCGTAATTAATTAAAGGTTCGCCCATTCCCATATAAACAACGTTAGTAATTCTTTTCTTAATAAAAGCGGACGATATTATGTATTGGTCTAAAATTTCTCCAACCGTTAAATTTCTTTTATATCCCATTTGTCCTGTAGCGCAAAATTTGCAATCTAATGGACAACCGGCTTGAGTCGAAACGCATAAGGTCGTTCTATCTTCGTCATATAATACGACGCTTTCAATTTTATTTGAATCGGGCGTTTCAAATAAAAATTTAATAGCGTCTTTGTCTCTTGATTCTTGAACGTCTATTTTTTTTAACCAGTGAATTTTGTAATCTGTACTTAACGCTCTTCTTAAATCTTTTGATAAATTTATCATTTCTTCAAAATCAAAAGCTTTCTTGTTGTAAATCCAATCAAAAAGTTGATCTCCTCTGTAAGTAGCTTCGTTTTTTGTTTGAACTAACTCTCTCAATTCTTCTTTTGTTTTTCCAACTAAAATATTTTCAGTAAATTTTTTCATCTTTAATAAGGCTTTCAATTAATTTTTTTGTCGCTAAATATAACATTTTTTGGGGAGATTTAATTTGATTGCTTTCTATTGAACTCATTTCGATTATATAATCAAAAGGAACGATTGAGTTCTTAGGCAATTCGTTTTTGCCTGTTAAGATCGCTGAGATTTTATTGTTATTCTTTGCTAACAATCCAGCTGCATATGGAGCTTTGCCTTGTAAAGTTTGATTGTCTAATTTTCCCTCGCCGACAATTATTATATCAAATTTATTAATTTTTTCTTGAAACTTTAGCAATTCAAATATAAACTCTGCTCCCGATAAAATAGTAACATTTGTAAAAATTTTCAAAGAAGCAGGTATACCACCAGCCGCTCCGGAATTTGCTAAATAATTTTTATCTGATATTTTATCGCCAAGTAAGTTAAAATAATTTCTAAATCCTAATTCTAAAGTCATCATAGTTTTTTCGTCGGCGCCTTTTTGAGGACCATACAAATAAATAGCTCCATTTTTTCCAAAAATTGGAGCAAAAACATCGCAACATACAACTATCTTTAATTTAAGAAAAGCGTCGTCTAAATTAGATAAATCGACTCTTCTTATTAAAGTTAAATTTTCAGCTAAAGGAGTAAGTTCTTTATCATCATCGTCAAAAAAATGAGCTCCTAACGAAGATAAAACGCCAATTCCCGCGTCTATTGTAGCTGTTCCGCCTAGACCAATAATAATTTTATCTACTTTAAGTTTTGCGGCTTCCTTAATTGCAATTCCAAGACCATAACTGGAAGATTTTAAGGGGTATAATTTTTTTGATGCTAATCTCTTTAAGCCTATTATCTCAGCGGATTCAATGAACGCAATATTCAAGTTTTTTTCAAGCAACAAAAAAGATTTTATAGGATTTATATAAGCGTCGAAGGCGTCAAAATAAAACCGCTCGCAATTAAAACAATATTCTAAAACGGAAAGAAAGTCGTCGCCTCCGTCAGAAAGCGGCATTTTCTGAATCGCAAAAAGCGAAGAAAAGTCTCTGAAAGCTTCTTCAATAATATTAGCGGCTTCAATTGAATTTATTGTTCCTTTGTATGAATTTGGAGCAATTAAAATTTTTTTCATAAAAAAATTTTTTTATATTTTAATGTAAATAAGCAGATTTTAAGTTAATTATCAAATTCATAAATACATTCACATTATGATTTATACAAAAACAGGCGAATATGCAATTAGAGCTATACTTTACTTAGCTCGCAAAGGTCAAAATAGTTTGTCAATGGCAAGCGAAATCGCAAAAAAGGAAGATATTCCATCGTTTTATCTTTCAAAGATTTTGCAAAAACTTGCTAAATTGGGCTATGTAGAATCTTACAAGGGAAGAGGCGGAGGATTTAAAATTTCTCAATTAGCCCTAAAGAGCACAATTTTAGAAATAATCGAAAAAATAGAAGGTCCTATTATTACTTATACCTGCGTTACTGGCTTTAAAGAATGCTCAGATGATAACCCTTGTCCAATGCATTACGAATGGAAAAAACTTAGAGAAGAAATTAAAAATTTAATATCGACAAAAACTGTCGAAGAAATATCAAAGGAATATTCGGCAATATTAATGAAACCAAAATCTTAAAAGTATGAAATTTAAGTTGCGATTTATCTTTTTTTCGTTTCTGATTGGATTTGTTTGCTCCTCTTTTCTTTTTCTTTTTTTAATTAAAGACAATAAAAAAGAGGAGCATATTATTAAATCGAATGTTATTTTGAGGGAAATAAAAAATTTGAAAAAGTTAGAACTAACTCAATTTATATTTAACGACCTGTTAGAATATTCAATCGATCGAAAAGTTTTTGGGTGGGATTTTTTAGCTCCAGACAGCAAAAGTTTGATATTAGTATATGGCGAGGCAATAGCGGGCGTTAATTTAGAAAAAATAGACTCCACCTCTGTAGAAATTTTAAACGACAAGATTGTCCTACGATTGCCGGCTCCAGAAATATTTTCAATAAGAATAGATCATTCAAAAACAAAAATTATAAGCGTCAATTTAACCGCTAAAATTTTAAATCCAGACATATCCCAAAGAGCTTTTGCAAAATCTGAAGAATTTATAAAAAACGCGGCAATTGCAAATAACATTATAGAAACGACAAAAAATAATGCGAAAAATTTCTTTGTATCCTTTATAAAATTGCTGACAAATAAAAATTGCGAAGTAATTTTCAAAGAGGAAATATCATTGCAATTGAAATATGAACAATAAATATGAAAATATTTACGTTGCTGATTCTAAAATTCATGGCAAAGGAATTTTAGCCAAAAAGAGATTTGGGGCCGACGAGATAGTATGCGAATTCACAGGCGAGATTATCGATGAAAAAGAGTGCGTTCAAAGGGAAAAAGAGGGCAACGTATATATTTTTTGGTACGACGATATAGTTTATATCGACGTTTCAAAAGACGAAACCATAAAATATTTGAATCATTCATGCAAGCCAAATTGTCGAATAGAAGCGAGCGAAAATGATTATCATTTGTTAATAATCGCAAATGAAATAATTAATCAAAACGACGAAATAACTATCGACTACGGATACACTGAAATTTATATAAATTGTTTATGCTCATATTGCAAATCAAAAGCTAAGCGGCAAGAAAATCAATCAACTTTTTTTTAGCCGCGGGAAGCACGGTTTCTTCTATAGGAAATGAAAATGCAAAATAACATTTATATGTTGCTGGATTTGGCAAATCCTTAAACTCCTTTAAAAGTTTAAGCTTTATTTCTGAAAAACTAGAAGGCAGTGGAAATCTTCTTATCATTTGAGTTTTGAAAAATTGTATTGGAATATTTCCAGCTGAGCTTAAGAAGCTAGCGTATCTATAAACCAAAGTTTCGTTCAATTCGTCGGTTTGTAAAAATAAATATCCTTCGTTTTTGTATAACGGCGAAATGCCTACTTCTTCGATTTCTATATTTTGTAAAGCGAATTCGAAAATAGCTTTAGCTTCGTTAAGCAAACTTTCTAATTTTGGCAAATATTTATTAATAATATCAAAAACTTTATCTTCAGGTTTATTTTCTTTTTGTTCAAGCTGGTATTGAGTTAATATTTTTTTAAAGAAGTCTTGGTTTTCTTCTTCGTCGGATATAGATTTCTCAATATGCGAATAATTTTCATTTTGATTTGATTTATCTATTAATTTTTGATTATTTAAAATTTGACGCAAAGAAAAACAAATTTCTTCTAATTCAATAAAATGAGGCATTAAATAGTTTAAATGCAATTTATTTTCAATTTTTTTTAATATTCCAAGTATTTGATATTCAGCTAATTCAAAATCTTCAGCCGCTGATAAAAAAAGTTCTATCGATAAATTATTTTTTCTCATTTTTCGCCTCGCTTTTTAATAAAGTTCGTAAAATATCAATAAAATTAAAGGTCAATTATTATGCCTATAATTATACAATTATATCTTTATATTTATGCGATTAGGTTTTATTTAATGTATAATATTGCGCTTATGATTATTTTTTTGCGCGCGCGTTTTATAAAAAAATATTTTAAAATTGTAGCTTTCATTATCTTAAGAAAATATTGCAGGCATATATATTGATATTTAATAATAAAAAATGGTAAAAAAATGAAACATATTTTCGTTAAAAGAAAAGTTTATTACTATCATTCACAAGAAAGTCGAGAAGAATTTGAATGCATTTTTTGCAAAATGTCTATTTTATGCTCAGAATGGGAAATACGAAATCTGCCGCTTGAATTGGCAGAGTGCTCTAAAAGTCGCGTTCCAATTACAGCGGCAGAAAAACAGTTTGACGTATGCGATTGTTCTTTTGAAAATTATCAAGAATTAAGATTCGTAATATAAGCTTCTTTCGCTTATTTAGAATTTTATATAAAAATTTAACAAACCTTAGAACAATCAAAATAGAATAGAATATCTATTTTATTAAATACGTATAAAGAACTTCTGTCAACTTTCTTGAACCAGAGTTCAAATCAAAGCCGGTCCCATAAAGCGCGTTAAATATAGCGTCGTCGCCTTCGAATTTAACAATGCCATAATTTTTTGCAAACCATGCAAAAGCCGAATAATTTATTACCTGCGGTTGAGAAAATGGATTTTGAGGATTTATAAGGTTAATAGTAAAAGTATACTTAATTTTTAACGCTTTGATGGTTTTTGATTGAGAATTTAAATTTAAGGTTAATTCTTCTTCGCCAAGATTTTGAGCGGAAACGTCTAATATATTAAAAGTAAACGCGCCTACTTTTAAATTAACCTTAAAGACGCTCCATTGGTTAGCTCCCTGCGGAGGTTTGAAAAAAATTACCGCTTCTTTGTCCCCCTCAATTTTAACGCCAGCTTGTTTTAAAGAGTCGGGCAATAAATCATTCAACGAAGAAATATCAGCAAAAAAATAAACGGCATTCTCTCCTTTTCTAAAATATACGCTGTCAACATTTCCTAGCTGTCCATTATAAATATATTGATTTTCTTGAATGAAATATTCGACATTGTCAATTTTTTTTGTTCCTATATACTTTGAAAGTCTGTCATATGAAATTGTTTGATTTGCGCCATTAGAAGTATCCAAAATAGATCCTTTGTATCCAAATTCCGAATTTAGGCCGCCAGGAAAATAGGCGTTAATTTCACTTGTTAAATTTGAGTTATCTTTTTCTTCTTCAGAACAACCTGTAAAAAAAACAGGTGAACATAAAAAAATAAATAAATAAAATAACTTAATCATTTTGCTTTTCATTTTGCCCTCCTAAATATTTAGTTAATAAAAATTCAGCAAAATTCCAAATTGCTTTGCTTCTATGACTAATTTTATTCTTGCTTTTCGAAGACATTTGAGCAAGCGTAATATTCAAACCATTCGGAACAAAAATTGGGTCGTAACCGAAACCTGAAGAGCCTTTAGGAGTTTTAATAAGTTTCCCTTTTAATTCTCCCCAGAAAGAATATTCGTTAAAACCGTCGTAAAAAGCTACGCAACAAACAAAGCGAGCTTTTATTGGATCGTCTAAAGATTTTATTTCGTTTAATAACTTAGTCAAATTAGCTTCGTCATTAGCATTTTCGCCGGCATATCGAGCGGATTGAACTCCTGGCGCTCCATTTAGGGCTTCTACTTCTAAACCGGAATCGTCTGCAAAAGAAGGAATTTTAAATTCTTCAAAAGCTCTTTTTGCTTTTATTAGGGCATTTTCTTCAAAAGTATTTCCATTTTCAATAATAACAATTTTTTTTTCAAAATCGCTTAAACAAACTATATCTAAGTTTGTTTTCTTTAAAATATCTTTAATTTCTAAATATTTATTTTTATTGTAAGATGCAAACAATAAGGTAATTTTTTTATCGATAGAAACTAATATTTTATCTTTTATATGCAGCAAATAATTTAGAGCGGCTTCTCTGGAATTTTCAATTTGTCCATCTATTATAGCTTCTTCGACGGCTTTTTTTAACAATCCAACTTTTGGAGAAGGAGGGATATTGCAAATTTTCATTATCGTTTCGCCGTCAATTGGGCATTTAAAGGAACTAAGTTTATCAGTTTCTTCTACCTTCAAAATTTTTTCTACGACGGCATCGTAATTTTGCAAAAACTTTTTTACTCGATTAGGATTATGAGACGTAATATCGGCTCTGCATAAAGTTATCAAATCGTTTAGATGTTCGCCCGCTTGAGTTATTAATCTCCTTAAAGCTCTGTCGGTAACGACATCGTCAACTAAGGATATGGGTCTCATATGCAATCTGACAAGCTTTTCCACGTAATCAGCTTTTTCAAGAGGCCATCTCATTCTATAAAAAATTTTTTTTACTATACGAGCTCCAACTTCTTCATGTCCGTGAAAAGTCCAACCAATATTTTCTTCAAATTTTTTTACAATAGGTTTTCCAATATCATGCAAAAGAGCGGCAATTCTCAACCAAACCAGATCGTCGCTTTCAGATTTATTCTCTTGTTCTTTAAAATTTTCATTATTTTTTTTTATCGACGATATATTGTCAACAACCATTAAAGTGTGATTAAATACGTCTTTGTGATGATAGTCTTGACGTTGTTCAACGCCGCTTAATCGATGCAATTCGGGAAAAATGATTTCATTCAGACCTGATTCTTGCAACAATCTCAATCCAATCGACGGCTTGTCAGAAGCTATAATTTTAAGGAATTCATCGCTTATTCTTTCTTGAGAAATAATCTTAATTCTTTCTTTCATTCTTTTTATAGCGAAAAACGTATTATCATCAATCGTAAAATTTAATTCTGAAGCGAATCTTATCGCTCTCAACATTCTTAGCGGATCGTCGGAAAAAGTTTTTTCGGGATCAAGAGGAGTTTTAATAATTCTATTTTCTATGTCGTTTAAGCCGCCCAAAATATCAATAATATCTCCATAGTTTTTTTTGTTTAAACTTAAAGCTAAGGCGTTTATAGTAAAATCTCTTCTATAAATATCGTCTTCGAAAGTTCCATTTTCAACGATAGGTTTTCTGCTGTTTCTATTATACGATTCTTTTCGAGCTCCTACAAATTCAAAAGAAAAGTTTTCATATTTAAAATAAGCGACTCCAAAATTTTTATAGACGACAATAGAAGCAACGTTTAATTCTTTAGCTAAATCTTTTGCGAAATCAATTCCCGAACCGACAACAAGCAAATCATATTCAATTTTATTGCGTTTTTTTCCAAGTATAAAGTCTCTTACAAATCCGCCCACTAAGTAAACTTCAACATTTTTATCATTAGATAAATTTTTAATAGCTTCGAAAAAGCTCTTATCGGATGAATATTCTAAAAATTTATTCTTTATTTCTTCTGTTAAATGATTTACCTGCATATTGTAAAACTAAATTTAATGATTTAAGTAATTAATATTCTGGGCTGTCAACTCTTTCAATTTTAGCTCCCAAAGATTCAAGTTTTTTTTCAATAGATTCATATCCTCTATCTAGATGGTAAACTCTAAGAACTTCGGTTTTACCTGAAGCCGCCAAACCCGCCAAAACCAATGAGGCGCTGGCTCTTAGATCTGTCGACATTACTTTTGCTCCTTTCAATTTGGTTGGACCTTTCACTATGGCGCTGTTTTCTTTAACTTCAATATTAGCTCCTAATCGATTTAATTCGGGCACATGCTTAAATCTGTCAAAATATATAGAGTCGGTAACAGTCGATGTTCCGTTAGCTAAACACATTAAAGAAATCCATTGAGCTTGCATATCAGTCGGAAAACCAGGATAAGGCGCGGTTGTCACATTAACAGGTTTTATTTCGTCAATATTTTCAGCGTCAAGTATTATTTTATTTTTTTCAATAGTCAACTTTAACCCAGCGTCTTCAAATTTAGTCAAACACGCGTTTAAATGATTGGGGATAACATTTTTTAAAGAAATTTTTCCTCTTGTAATTGCCGCGGCTGTCAACAAGGTAGCGCTTTCAATTCTATCTGGTATAACCGAAATTTCGGCAGAATTTAGAGCATCAACTCCTTCTATGGTAAGAGTAGTAGTTCCAATTCCATCAATCTTAGCTCCCATTAAATTAAGAAACTCTGCTAATTGCTGAATTTCTGGCTCTAATGCGGCATTTGTTATAATCGTAGTTCCTTTAGCCAAAACTGCAGCCATTAATGCGTTTCCAGTCGCTCCAACGGAGGATATGTCAAAATTAATTTTTGTTCCTATTAATTTTTTTGCTTTAGCGATAATATAACCTTCTTCAATTTCAATTTCTGCTCCAAGTTTTGTCATTGCTTCCAGATGAAGATTAACAGGACGAGGTCCCCAAGCGCAACCGCCGGGCAAAGAAACTTTAGCATATCCAAATCGAGCGACTAAAGGGCCTAAAACATAAATAGAAGCTCGCATTTTTTTTACCAGCTCATAAGGGGCAAATTGATTATTGATTGAGCTCGTGTCAATTTCAACAATATTATTCTGAAAGTTAAAACTGCAGCCTAAATGTTCTAATAATTTGAGCATTGTATAAACATCGCTTACTTTTGAAACATTTGAAATTATCGACTTAGAGGAATTTAAAATACAAGCAGGCAGCAAAGCTAAAACGGAATTTTTTGCCCCGCTTGCATAAGTTTCGCCTTTTAATTGTATGCCGCCGGTAATTATAAATTTATCCATAAACTACATTTATTTAATAATTAACAAATACATTTACAATATTAAGCTATTAATTCATTAAATTCAACGACTTATTAAATAGAAAATATTAAAGAGATTAAATAAAAAAGGCTGTTCTAATCTTCATAAGTTGGAGTTACAACCAGCACGGGCTTTTTTGAGTTTCGAACGACTTTTTCAGCGACGCTTCCAATAAGAGCTCTCATTACTCCCCGTTCCCCTTTTGTCGCAATAATAATCAAATCGATACTTTCTTTTTCAGCAAAACTAATTATTTCTTCGTAATCTACTCCCCTTAACAGAATGGGAAATACTTTCCAACTTGGATCTTCTTTGAGTTGTTCCACAAATTCGTTGAGTTTTTCATTAGTTTCTTTTTCAATTGCAGATAATATTTTTTCTTGATTTAAGTCAATCGATTTAACGGCAAAGTATGGCAATTTTTTTTCAAGAACATGGACTAAATAGATTTCAGATCCAAAATTTTTTGCGAAATATTTAGAATAAGGAAAAGCGGCTTTAGATTCCTCGCTAAAATCTGTCGTTACAAGAATTTTCTTAAAGTTTAAATTTTCTTTCATTTTCAACTAGATCCTTAAATTTATTATTAGATTCGTCGAGATTTTCATTAGTAACAGCAATCGTGTAATTATTGTTTAACTTAAACGCATAAATATAAAAGCTGTTTTTTTGGAGACTTATATAATTATGTTTTTTTAGATAATTCATTAGTTTATTTGAAAGTTTTAAAGTTTTATTTTTTTCTATGCAATCCTTTGATACTTGATAAACGTAAATAAGGTTATCATTTTTAGTTTGATAAATAAAATGTGCGTGTTTTTTTCCTTTAGTTTCAGAAATAACTCCTCCAATTAATGTCCAATTTTCTACGTAAGGAATGAATATTTCATATGCGACGCCGTTTGAATAGAAAAAACTTTTTAATTGGTCGGGTTTTCTGCAGATTATTTGCGGAGAAAGTTTCCCTTCAAGGATTAATTTAAAGTTTTGCGCTGCTTGACAAAAATAATTTTCTGGATCGTAGTAATTTTCTTTAATTTCTTCAAATGAGAATTTATCTATTTTTTCAGAATAAAATCGGAAAGTAAAAAAGGTCGCTATTGAAAAAAAGAAAAAAATAAAAAAAATATATGCATATTTTAAATTGAAACTTTTTGATCTGAATATATCAATAAATGAAAGTTTAATATTTTCCAATAAATTTTGTAAAGAACTGGTTTTATAATTTCGAATTGAAAAAAGAATTTTTTCTTTTAAAACTTCAGGCATTTCAACCTTAAAACAGCTTTTCTTTAATAAATTTTTAATTCCAATTTGTATTTCATATTCATATTTGCATTCAGGATCTTTTTCAATTAAAGTTTCAATTTGATTTCTGATTATAGGATCTAAAATTTCGTTATCTGCAAAAGCGGTTATAAACTCAAATAAATCTTTTTTATTCACTCTTTAATTCCGTTTTTACTCTTTTTTATTTACTAAGCCTTTATTCTTTGCATATTTGTAAAGTTTTGCATACAACATTTTTCTAGCTCTATGCAATCTGCTTCTAACAGTTCCAACGGGAGCGTCGACAAAATCGGCAATTTCTTCGTACGAAAAACCTTCAATATCGCTAAGAATAATTACTGTTTTAAAGTCTTCCGGCAAGCTTTGCAAAGCCGCAGCTACTTCTTCGTCTAAAGCAGAACTAAATATATCTTCTTTATAATGATCTCCTTTAACTTCGCTTGCTTTTATATTTTCATAAAAATTTTCAATATCGTCATAATCTACTTTGCCTGGTTCTTTTGTTTTTTTTCTGTATTCATTTATAAAAGTATTCTTTAGAATTCTATAAAGCCAGGCTTTTATGTTTGTTCCTTTTTCATATTTGTCAAAAAATCTATAAGCCTTTAGCATTGTTTCTTGAACTAAATCGGAAGCTTCGTCGGGATCGTTAACTAAACGCAAAGCAAAATTATAAAGAGCGTTTGCATGAGGAACAACTTCTTTTTCAAATTCAGAATACAAATAATCTTTATTCTTTCCAAATTTGGAAAACATTAAAAAGATTAAATCAATCATAATATATAACTTCTTATTTGCTATTTAAGTTTAATTTATATTTGTCAAAAAAGGATCCCTTTAATTTGACGTTATTAATTCTAAAGTCTGAAAAAAAACCATTTAAAAAGCAGCCGATAATATTTCCGCTTTTATCTTTTATGGCAAAACTCGCGTTTGAACCTTTTGCGATTTCGAAAGATGATTGCTCTCCTACGACAATATTAATTCCATCTCCCTCAATTTTGGAAACTAAATTTTTGTCGATCAAAACAAAACCATACCCCTGCCGCAATAATGATTCATGATCTAAAGATTTCCATTTTTCTAAATCATTAATTTCGAATTCATAAAACTTCAACGGCTCAATAAACAAATTACTGAAGTCATACTCAACGGCTCCAAAAAGTAGAGAAAGATCGCCTAAATCTTCTATATACCCATAAATAAAATTTTTATTTTCCTTATAAGTATCATCAATATTAATCCCAATATCAATTTTATAACGATAATTATTCAAGATAACGTTAGCATTTTTTATTAAAATGTCAAATAAAGAAGTTGAATTGAAAGGTATTCTTTCGTATTCTTCTAAAGGGAGTATATCATAATATCCTTTTGCTATGCATTCCAATGCAGCGATTAAAGCTAAAAAATTTAATTTTCTGATAAATTGTTTTTCTAGATCGTCGTTCCAGCCGCCGCTTTCAATTAATATTGTCGATATGCCTTGACTTTGAAAATAATCTCCAAAAGCTCTGGGCTCGTAATCATCGGGATATTTAGCAATATGTCCGGATATAAACGGCTGCAGCATTCTATTCATTTGAACTATTACGCCTATAGCGTTCTTTCGAACTTCGTTTATATCTTTTTGATAATTAAAAGAAGGCGCTAAGAAAGATAAAGCGGCTCTTTTATTTGATTGTCCGACTGAATACCTCGGATTTTGATCATGCAAATTAAACCCAAATAACGGCTTGAATTCTTTAGCGTAATTTTTTAGCAGGCGTCCTTCGGGAGTTTGTTCTCTAATAGCGTCGCGATTTATGTCGATATTTTGGGCGTTTCTTCTTTGAAATCTTTCCGCTCCATCGGGATTAAGCATTGGGATGAAAACCATTTTTAAGTTTGTTAATATAGTTTCCTTGAAATAATCCATTTCGGGATCCAAAAAATAATTAAATAAATCAAATATTGCCGCTGTTGCAGTAGGCTCGTCGCCGTGCATTTGCGACCATAATAATACTTTTTTTTCTCCCTTGCCAACTTCTATAGCATAAATAGTTCTATTTTCAAAAGATTTGCCAATCTCAGAAACTTTAAATTGTCTGTAGTTTTTTAAATTTAAAATAATTCTTTCGATATCATTATGTTTAAATTTGCGATCCCTTAAGCTTTTTTCTTTAATATATTCATATTTATAGTATAAATTATACATAACTTTTCCCTTCTCTAATTTATCTTTTTGAGAAAACAAAAGGTTTGAAAAGATGAAAAAGTAAAAAATAAAATAAAATTTATTCAACAACATAAGTTCTTTATTTGAAAAATAGCAATTATTTTAAAAAAGAGCAAATATCTTTTATATTACATTTGAAATTATTAACTATATTTTTTAGATAATTACTCTCTATAAAAATATCTCAGTATTGAAAACTTCGGGTCTTACTCAAAAAGCATCAAAAACTTTTAAATCTATATTGGTTATTTTAATACCCATTCTATTTCCCATCAAATTTATTTCCTATTTATTTTTTCAACATCTTTTTGTATGCGCCACTATCAAAAGTATTGATTTATTTTTTTAGAAAACTTTTTATTGTTCATGCATTTTTAAATTTTTTTGTTCTGTTTTAATCCAAATTTGATAAAGGCGAAAGAAATAAAACATTTCAAATATATACAAATTAATATAACGCTTCATCAATAATCCTTAATTGCAATTTAGAGTGCTTCAAAGATTAATGCCAATATGATTTTATTAAAAATCGTTAGGAGTATTTTTTTATAGAAAGTTATAAATTGAATTTTTTTATTGATTCAAGCCGAAAAACTTTAATAAATCTGGATAAAAGCTAGATTAACAATTTGTCGTATTTTTATAAAAATTATAAAAAAAATTAACAATTTCTTCTTTTATATCTTGCAATAAATTTTGATAATTATTAAGTTTTAAATGCTATGAATAAAATTTTAGTAATTTTAAAAAATTTTGGTAATATAGCAGTCGAAGATAATAGTTAAATTAACTAATATAATGCGCTCGTAAATTGAAACGAGCGCATTTTTTTTATGTTTGCAAAAGATATTGTAAATTTTTTGGAGACAATCGCTCCTAAAGGAGCCGCTTGGGAAAACGATAATCCAGGACTTCAAGTAGGCAATTTAGACGCTAAAGTTAAAAATATTGTTATTGCGTTGAATCCTTCATTAGAGGTTATTAATTTCTCTTTAGCGCAAGAGGCTAATTTTATTATAACTCATCATCCTTTAATCTTCAAACCAATACGTTCTATTTCGAGTACTGCATCTAATGTTTCAAATATTATTAATCAGTTAATTAAAAATGATATTTCTCTATATTCCTCTCATACAAATCTTGATTTTGCCAAAGAAGGCGTTAGTTGGACTTTGGCAAGAAAAATAGGACTTAATAAAATAGATTTTTTAAAAGGCATTAACGAAAGCAAATTTAAAATAGCGGTATTTGTTCCAAAAGATAATATAGACGAAGTAGCCGAAGCAATGTTTTCCAACGGAGCGGGAATAATTGGGAACTATAGCAAATGCAGTTTTAGATCTAATGGTGAAGGAACTTTTTTAGGATCAGAAGAAGCTAACCCAGTTATTGGCAACAAAGAAAATTTTGAAAAAGCCGACGAAGTTAAACTTGAGGTCTTGACTGATAAATGGAATTTAGACAAAGTAATTTCTGCTATGCTAAAAGCTCATCCTTACGAAGAACCTGCGTATGATATTTATCCAAATTTGATAGAGAATAGAAATTTTGGTTATGGAGCAATAGGCTATTTAACGGAGCCAATGTCATCAGAAAAATTTTTGGAGAGCATATCGACTAAATTAAACTTAAAAAATTTCAGATATGTCCCTGGAAAAAGCAATTTAATCGAAAAAGTTGCCGTTTGCGGCGGTTCTGGTTCCGATTTATGCGAAATTGCATATAAACTTAAAGCCGACGCTTTTATAACAGCCGATATTAAATATCATACTTTCTTAGATTATCGTGAAAAAATGTGGCTTATAGACGCTGGCCATTATGAAACAGAAAAAATCGTATTAGAAACCTTAAAAAATAAAATTAAAGAATATCTTAATACGCATAATGAAACAAACCTTAATGTTTACGTTTTTGAAAACGAAAAAGAGAAAATAGAATTTTATAAATAAAAAAATTGGAGGTAAAAATTGCTTACAAGATTAAAATCTTTATACGAACTGCAACTGATAGATTTAAAGCTAGATCAATTAGAAGAAACTCGCGGAGATTTGCCAAGACAAGTAAATGAGTTGAGTTCAAAAATAACTTTTTTAGAAAATCAAATAGCAAGCAAACAAAAAGAACAAAAGGATTCGCAACATAAGATTAATAGCAATAATTTAGAAATGGAATCTCTAATCGATAAACAAAAAAAATATAAAGCTCAATTGTATAACGTAAGAAATAATAAAGAATACGACGCTTTAACAAAAGAAATTGATTATATAGACGAACAGCTATCAAAATTTATGGCTGAAAACGAAGCATTAGAAGAAAATATCGAAAAATTGAAAAAAGAAATAGATGATATTAAGCCTCAATTAGAAGAAGCAAAACAAGAGCTAAAAGAAAGACAAAACGAACTTAACGATATCGTAGCTCGAACCCAAAAAGAAGAATCAAAACTTAGAGAAATCAGAACTCAAGTAGAAAAACAAATTAAAGAGCCAGATTTAAAAAACTATATGAGAATTCGAAAAGCCAAAGGAGGGCTGGCAATAGCAACTATTGAAAGAAACGCTTGCTCAGGCTGCGGAACAATAATTCCCCCTCAAAGACAATTAGAAATAAAACAAAATAAGAGAATGTTTGCTTGCGAAGCTTGCGGAAGAATTTTAATTTCTAAAGAAATAGCCGATTCTTTTAACGGAAAATTTTAATTATAAAAGTGGAATGTTAGTAAATCGTTTTTTTTAGATTTATATCATAAAATTTTCGAATTTCAAAAATTGATATTCCGTAAGCTACCGCTACGTTAAGAGATTGTTTAATTCCATATTGCGGTATTTCAAAGCTAAAATCGCATAAATTTAAATAATGTTCCGAGACCCCTTTAATTTCATTTCCTACTATTAAACATAATGGGAAATCTTCTTTATAAATATTATAATATGGTCGCGCTTTATCTGTCAGTTCTAAAGCGGCTATTTTATATCCTTTATTTTTTAATTCTTCAATTTTTTCCATCGCGAATTTCAAATGAGTCCATTTAACGCTTAAATCGGAAGTCAAGGCGGTTTTTTTAACTTCTTTGTTTTCAGGAGTTGGAGTGTAACCCGTTAAAATCAATTCTTCTATCATAGCTCCATCTGAAGTTCTAAAAATTGAACCTACATTATAAGCGCTTCTAATTGAATCTAAAATTACGACCACCGGCATTTTATCAACTTTGTGAATCTTATCTAAAGATGCTCGTTTTAGCGATATTTCTTCATGAGTTAATTTTCTCATATAGCTTTATTTCGTTGATGAGTTCTTCTATGGCTGTTTCTATTTCTTGTTGTTCATTGTAAAAATGAGGCGCAAATCTTATATAATTTTCTCTTAAGGATAAGATTATATTTTTGCTTTCTAATTTTTTTAAAACGACAAACGGGTTTGGAATTTTTATGGAAGTTATGCCAGATATATTTAGATTATCTTCTGAAGCTAAAAATTGAATATCGAAGCGTCTTAATTTTTCTCTTAGAAAAAGAGTGTTTTCTTTTATTTTCTCATAAATTTGATTAAGTCCACATTCTAAAAAAATATTTAAACTTTCGTTTAACGCTATCGCGCAGATAGAAGGCATAGTTCCATTTTGAAATTTTTCTGGTCCTTTTTTCAAATTTAAATCGTAATTTAATAAATTCCACGGCTTAGATACAGAAGTCCAACCGACAAATTTTTGATTAATTTTTTCTAATAAAAAATCGTCAACGTAAAAATAACTCAATCCTTCCAATCCCATTAGCCATTTATGTCCGCCGCCTGAAAGAAAATTTATATTGCATTTTTTGATGTCAATTTCTACAGCCCCAAGGGCTTGAATAGCGTCGACTGAAAAAATTATGCCCCGTTCTTTGCAATAATTTCCAATTTTTTGCAAATCAGCTTTATATCCCGATAAAAATTGAACGGCGCTAATTGAAATTAATTTTACGCTATCGTCAATATGATTTATAATATCTTCAGAGCTAACTATGCCGTTTTTTGATTTTATAAAATCTATTATAACCCCTTTTTCTCGCAACCTTAAAAAGGGATATACATTAGATGGAAATTCAATATCGTTAAGCAAAATTTTATCGTTGGGCTTAAATTCAAAACCATTCGCAAGAATATTAAATGAATTAGAGACATTATCGCAAAAAGCAATATTTTCTGAATCGCAATTTAAAATTATTGCGAGTTTTTCTTTAATACTATTTAACGCGGCTATAGCTTCTTCATAACAATCAATTTTTTCAAAAGAACGACAATTTAAAAAATCATTAATCTTTTTTACCGTCCTTTTAGGCAATGGAGAAACAGAAGCGTGATTTAAGTATATTTTATTCTTTGTTAAATATTCAAATTGTTTGCGCCAATATGAAATGTCCATATTAGATATGATTCATTTAAATATTATATAATATGCTCCGCTTTATTGTAAAAAATAAAGCGGAGCAAAAAGTTTAATCTTCTTTTTTTGCTCGCAATGAGTCCCAAATCATATAAACGAATAAAAGAACAAAAGCTATCAATCCGGCAAGCTCTCCTAAATCGCTTTCCTGCCATTCGGAATTTAGCCAGTTATAGTCAAAATATCGCAACGCGGCGCTAAGAACTCCCATCAATGCCCCGCCTGCAATAAATCCAGAGGCAATTAAAGTTCCTCGTTCTCTACGAGCTGAATTTAATTTTTCATCAGAACTTCTTGTAGAAACAAAATGAGAAATTAATCCGCCAATTAATATAGGCGTATTTAATTCTAACGGAATATACATTCCTAAAGCAAATGCGAGAACAGGTACTTTTATCATTGTAAGAATAAGAGCTATAAAAGCTCCCGATAGGTACAGCATCCAAGGCGCCGGCTCATTATTCATTAAAGGTTGAATCACGGCAGCCATAGCATTCGCTTGCGGAGCCACTAAAGATCCTTCGCCTTTAAATCCGTAAGTTTCATTTAACATCATTATAACCCACCCAACTGTAGCAGCCGATAATATTGTTCCTAAAAATTTAAAACTTTCCTGTTTATACGGAGTAGAACCTAACCAGTAACCAATTTTCAAATCAGTAATAAATCCGCCTGCCATTGATAAAGCTGTACATACAACGCCTCCTATAATCAAGGCCGAAATCATCCCAATTTCTCCGCTTAAACCAACGCTAACTAAAATAAAAGAAGAAAGAATCAAAGTCATAAGCGTCATTCCAGAAACTGGATTTGTGCCAACTATAGCAATTGCGTTAGCAGCCACAGTCGTAAACAAAAAGGAAATTACTAACACAATCGCTAATCCAACTAAAGCTTTTGTTAAATCTTGAACTACTCCAAAATAGAAAAATATAAAGATTAATATCGATACAACTATAATACCTACAGCAATTAAACTCATTGGCAAATCTTTTTGAGTACGCAATTTTATCGATTCATCGATATTTTTTTTAGCCTTAAATATTTCAGAATAGGCAAGAGAAAGAGCGGATTTTATAATTTTAGAAGATCGAATAATGCCTATAATCCCTGCCATTGCAATAGCGCCAATGCCAATTAATCTCACATAGTTTGAAAAAATTTGTTCAGGCGTCATATTTGAAATCAATAATTTGGCTTGAGAGCCAACGGGAACTGAAATGTATTCGCCAAAATATGCAAATAAAGGTATAATCACATACCAGGATAAAAAAGAACCAGCGGCGATAATTGCCGCATATTTTAATCCAACTATATAACCCAACCCCATTACTGCGGCGCCTATATTGATTTTGAACACTAATTTATATTTTTCAGCTAAAACTTGTCCAATTGTAGCAACGCGTGTTGTTACAACTTCGCTCCACCAGCCAAAAGTAGAAATAATAAAATCATATAAACCGCCAATAATGCCGCTTATTACAAGAACTCCCGCTTGATTTCCTCCTTTTTCGCCGGCTACTAAAACTTCCGTAGTTGCTGTCGCTTCAGGAAAAGGAAATTTCCCATGCATTTCCTGTACAAAATATTTTCTGAAGGGAATTAAAAATAAAATTCCTAAAAAACCGCCAAACATTGACGCAAGAAAGATTTGCCAGAAAGTAGCTTTCAATTCTAAGATATATAAGGCTGGTATAGTAAAAATAGCGCCAGCGACAATAACTCCGGAACTTGCTCCAATCGATTGAATAATGACGTTTTCTCCTAAAGCATTTTTTCTTTTAGCGATTGCCGACAAGCCAACGGCAATTATCGCGATTGGTATTGCAGCTTCAAATACTTGCCCGACTTTTAAGCCTAAATATGCGGCGGCTGCGGAAAAAATTATCGACATAAGCAAACCCCAGCCAACGCTCCATAAAGTAGTTTCCGGATATTGTTGAAGCGGACTCATAATCGGGGTATAAATTTCCCCTTCTTTCAGTTCTTTATAAGCATTTTCAGGCAATCCTTTAATCGAGCTAGAATGTTCGGTATTCATATTTCTCCTTTTTTATTTTTTTTATTCTTATCGATTTAACGATTATATAGATAAAAAGGCAGCTTTATAAATAAGTCTTTTTCAATCAAATTTCTTAAATAAATTTCTCCATACAATAAATCTGAGTTATGAAAATAATTATAAGCTCCAACTCCAAAATTTATTTTAAAATATTTAGACGAGCTTCCCAAAAAATTAAACTCTTCCTCGCCGCTTAAGTTTTTAATTTCTATAGATTGCGATTCTTTGAATAAAGTTATTTCTTTTATCTTTATTTCCGCTTTATCTCGCTTTGTTGAGAATCCGCCTATAACAACTAAATAATAATCTTTGCTATCCATTAATTCATCTTTTGATATTTGCATAAAATAATTTGGATAATTTAAACTGATTTTTTTAATAGCTTTGTTATTTATGTCGGCTATATGAACTGAAAAATCCGAGAATTTTATAAAGTCAGTCGGAGGCATCGTTATCGAAAAATTTTTTACCGCCGCGTTATGTTCAAATTTCAACGGGATTTTGGCAGAATCTTTATTGTCTAAGATTAAAACATGTTCCGAAACATATCCCTGAATTACTGCGGATATATTAACAGATCGCATATTTGAATAGTAATTTTTTAATTCGAATATTTCTTCTTCCTTCGAAAAAAGAATGGGATCTTTTTCGGCATTTATGCCGTATAACTTTATTTGCAAATCAATCTTAGAAGATTTATAATTTTTTAACGCGGGCTCTAAAATCATCTCATAAACTCCGCTCTCATTTACGTCGAAATAGAGCTTTTTTTGTAAAGTATCGTCGTTTTCGATAAATGTATTTTCTTTAGTTTCTCCTGAAGGCAAACAAATTCTAAAAGATATAGTCGAATTAATTTTTTCATCAAAAGAAAATATGGTTTCTAATAAATTAGACTTTGGCGGAATTTTAACGAATATTCTTTTTCGATTATAAGGATTTATTACTAAATCATTTAATGAAATCTGGAATGAATTAGTGGAATTAAATTCATGGGGATTTATTATAACGACTAAAAACTCAAAATCGACAAAATCAAAGTCATCTAAAACTCCGTAAATTTTCGACGCATATATTCCTGGTTTTTCAAATATCTTTCTATCTGCCAAAATTGGAATTGTTATTTGTTGTTGGTCGATAACAATTTCTTTCTTCAAGGTATAGATATAATCCCCTTTTGAAATTATTTTTATTTTTCTTGGATTGTTTTTTAATAGCGGCTTAATTAAGACATAGAAAGTATCATTGGTACTAAAAGATGATATGTCTCTTATATATAAGTTTTGATTGTAACCAAAAGGTTTAGTTTGAGAGAAGGATTGAATTTGATACAACTGATAATTTTCGTGAAATTTGTTTCGTAAATAATATTTTAGTTTTTCGTAAGCCGCAGCAACGTCTATAAAGCCAGCCGTTTGCTCAAAAAGCTCAAATGAATCGTCAATAATTGAAGATTGAGATAGAGCTTTGTATAGAATAAATGAAGGAATTCTGATATCAGGGAAGTCTAATTGCGCTTGGGATAAAATTAAAGCTGCGCATCCTGCCGTATAAGGAGAGGCCATGCTTGTTCCCCACATTTTAGGATTTTTGGAAAAAGAAGAAATGGCAGAATAAGCGGCGCCGGGTGAGAATATATCAGGCTTAAAAGTTTCTCCACCAAAAGAACTAAAATGCAATAAATAATTTTTATTAATTTTTATCGAGTATAAGTTCTCCGCCAGCGATGGAGTTAACGCGGCTCCGCTTGAAAATACAAATCTTGAATTTGCTGGCGAGTAGATAGTCGAAAGCCCAGAACCTCCGTTGCCAGCGCTTACAAAAATATAAATAAATGGATTTGCAATTGCAAAACTATCTAAAAACTTATCTAGATCGGCTTCACCTTCAACAACGCTGCCAATGCCAAAGCTCATATTTACAATACAAAGCTTATCAGTTTTTTTGCGATAATCTGAAATAAATTCAAAAGCTTTTTTTATAGCTAAGGAAACGGAAGCGCCAATTCCGATACCATTATCGCTTATTTTTATTCCAGCTATTTTAGCGTCATAAGCGACTCCGTTATGCTCTGGAATTCCAATTTTATAACCGGCGGCTATTCCCGCAACGTGAGAGCCATGTCCTAAATCATCGCATATTAGTATTAATTTTTTTTGAGCTTCGTCGAAATCGAAGGCGACATATTTTTCATTGCTTTTCGAATCATTAAAAGCAAGCAAATCGAACGAATCGTTATATAAGCCTATAACTTCGTCGTCTTCAAAATTTTGATTTAAATTTTTATCGACAATTATTTTTCGAGTTTTTGTTTTAGAATCGAGATATGAAATGAAATAGAATTTATCGTTAATTTTTTCGTTTAAATTTATGTCTTTAACTCGAGAGTTTGAATTAAAAAATTTTTCTTCGTCGATAAAACCGACAAGATAATCGACGATATTTTTTTTCTTAGCAAAATTTTTAATTTTGTTCTTTATAGAAGGACTTAAATTTGACCTTTCAATTTTTTCCGCTCTAAATTTAAATTGCTCGCTAAAATCCTTCAATAAAATTACTTTTGTAGAACCGTCTGAACAAAATCTTAAACCTTTAGCCGAAGGATCTACTCCTGTATCAAGCGTAAAAATAACCACATTTTTTCCAGTCGCCAAAGGATATTGACGTAAAAAATTTTCGACGTTTGTCGATTTTAAATCTAAATATTTATTTTGATCAAACTTCGATTGAGGCATCAGATTAGCGGCAATTAAAAAAAACAAAATAAAGATTTTACGCATCTTACTTTAAGGAATCTATTTTTGAATAATCAAGCTCTGAACCTAAAAGGCTGTGAGGAATTAAAAAAATAATGAAAGTAATAATCGAGGCAAACAACACGTAATATTTGGCTTTTGCATTATTTTTAATTGAAAAAAGAACAATAATCCAAAAAATAAAAGCAAAAATTGTTTTATTGTCCGTTAAATCCATTCCAAATGGAAATCCCGTCCAATATTCTCCAAAAGCGTATTTTTGCATTATAGGGCCAAATATTAATCCGCCTAAAAAAAGGCAAATTAAAGTAGTATAAGAATACAATTCAAACTTTGGATTGATATTATTAAAAAATTCTAGTCCAGCTCTATTTGAAAAAAGCAAAGCCATAAAAATAAAAACTACATGCAGTATTAAAATGGTTTTGGGAACTTCCCCTCTGAAACGAATTATTATTGGCTGTTCAGGAATAATTTGAGCTTCATTAGAAGATTTAACAATTATTCTATATTGTAATTTCCCAGCCGGGGGCTGCTTTGGCAAAAATGCAATTAGAGAATCGCCCGTGTCGTTTCTTACAAAATCTATCGCTCTCCATTCCTCGTTTACTTTATACCTTTTCCATTCAAGTCGAGCGTTTATGTTTGCCGTTGGCGCGGGAATAGAAATTTTATGGTCTGTAAATCCGGCGTGAGAACGAGCTAATTTGAAAGATACTGTTTTATTATCAATTTTAAATTTTCCAGAAATAGGATAAGTGGGACCTGTTATTCGTTGAAAAATAACGCTAAATAAAGTAATAAATAAAGAAATAGCCCAAAATAAAATTTGTTCTTTCTTCATATTTTCTCTTTCATTTATCTTGTTTTATTGGAAAAGTTAAAATAAACTTTGAGCCTTTATCTTTTTCGCTTTGGATGTCTATAACGCCTTTCATGTTGATTGTATAGTTATGAACTAAAGTCAGTCCTAATCCAGCTCCCTCATATTCTCTTGTATGACCTACTTCCTCTTCTCTGGAGAAAGGCTTAAACATATTTTCAAAAAATTCTTTTTTTATTCCTATTCCAGAATCTTCCACAATTAAAGTAAAATAACCATTGTTGTTATTTTTTAATGAAATCGACACAAAACCTTGAGGAGTATATTTTATGGCGTTTTCAAAAAGAGCTTTAATAATTTTTTCAAATTTTAAAGGATCTAAATAAGCATTGTCTAAAGAATCGTCTAATGACAATCTGGCCTCTAAACCTTTAGCTTCGGCTAAAGGTTTTAACGATAAATAAACTTTCTCCGCAATTTGATTTGGATTGACAAATTTAAATTCAAAAACAGTTTTATAAGATTCAATTAAAGATACTTCGATAATATCATCGACAAGATTAAGCAATCTTTTCATAGCGTCTTTAAAATGTTCAATCATTTCAAGGGCCGATTCGTATTCGCCAGCCGCAAGATCTCCTTCTATTAATTCCGCATAACCTGAAATTGCGTTAATGGGAGTTCTAATTTCATGCGACATATTTGCCAAAAAGGCGGTTTTAAGATTGTTAAGTCTGAGTTCTTTTTGATACGCTTCTTGCATTTTATTTCTGCTTTCTATTAATTCAGTCACATCTTGCAAAGAAACGATAAAAATTTCGCCCCTTTTTTCGTCTGCGAATTTAGCAATTCTGCCTTGAAACGTTTTTTGAGTAAAGCGATGTTTATATTCAAAAGAAGACGACGAATTTTTCTGGAAATTGTCTAAAAGAGGTTTTATCTTTAAATAGAGTTCCTCTTCTAAAATTTTTTCAATATGCGTTTTATTTTGAAATTCTTTGGATATTTTAAAGAATGAATAAAAATTTTCATTTGCGCTTTCAATGCAATAAGAACCGTCTAATTTTTCGATAATGAATAATATATCCGAGATATTGTCTATAATCGATTTTTTTATTCTTTCCGATTCTTCTAATATCTCGTTCTTTTCTAGAAAGAATGTAATATCTTTTGCGACAAAAATAAAACTATCGTTTTCGCTTTGCAATCCTTTTATAAAAAATAATTCGCAACTCCAACTCGTTTTTTTGTTTTTTTCTTTCGTTACGTTTATTATCGCCTTCCATTGATTTTTATTTGTTATAGCTTCTTTTAAACTGTCTATAGTTTCGTCATTAATATATGGTCTTAACGTTTCAATTAAATTTTTTTTGTAATGTTGAATCAAACTAAAATTAAAAGTTTCTTCAAAATAACTGGAACAAAAAATTATATTTGCTTTAGAATCCGCTATAGCTATTGGAGTTTTAGAATTCTCCAAAGCAATATGCATATTATTAAATTTGTCTTGAAGTTTATAAAACTCTTTCAAAGATTCTAAAATTATAAGAACATATTTTTTATTCTCTATTAAAATTTTAAAGCAGGATGCCTGATATTCCCCTTTGTTAGAAGAATCAAAATTAAAAAAAATGTCGATTTTAAAAAAATAAACATCGATAGAGAAAAAAGATGCGATTGCGTCGTTCAAATTTGGCTCGCAATTTATAGACTTTAGATCTAAAAACGAAGACTGCGATAATTCGCGAAATACGTCATTGCTATAAACAATCTTTCTCTCGCTATCGACTAACAATAAAGCAGGTTCGTCTATAAAATTTCTAATCAACGCAACCTCCTGTTGTTTTAGAGAAATTTAATTGATTTTTTAAATTTCGTTTTATTTTTATAGATTTGCAATTATTTTTTGTATTAAAAAAGGTTCCAGATTATCATCTGGAAATTCATACTTATCGGGAATTTGCATAAAACCAAGCAAATTTACGAATTCGCAAAAACGATTAAAAAAATATTCAAAATCAGACTCTAATTTTAATATTAAATCTTTAATTAATTCTTTTTGTTCGTAATCGGCAAGCTCGTGATTAATATCCAGCATATTTAACTTCAAAGCTTTTTGAAATATTTTATCTAACGATGAAAAGTTAAATTCTTTAATTTCGTTTAATTTAACGTATTTTTTTTTCTTAAAAGCAAAGATTATCGCCTTTTTTTGCGACTCATATTCTAAAATTTCTTTAATAGCTTGAAATTGAAAACGAGGTTCTTTTAGAAAATTATCGGAATTTATGGCAAATATAATTGAAAGCTCTCCAAATTGAAAGCAAAGTTCGAGAATATTTGAAGATATTAATTGTAAAGAATTGAGCTTCCACTTTAAGGCGGCAATAAATTTTGCGGTTTCAGAAATCGAAACTATATCTTTTGATATATTTTGTTTAACATTCCCTCGCCTAAACAATCCATATGGATTTTTAGAACCGCCTTCAAAAGAGCCAGAAGGGGTTATATTTTGAATTTTATCTAACATTATTAATTTATTTTTAACATTCTTGAATCGCCGCTATAATTAGTAAGCTCAGGATTGTCCAACGATTTTAATTTTTCTTGAAATTGTTTTATTCTCTCAATTGAAAGTTTTATTATATTAAATTCTTCCTCATATTTTTGTCTTATTTTTGGATCTAGATCTCTATAAATATTCTCAGCCATAAGAGACAAACTATTCAAAGGATTATTCAATTGATGTCCAATCGTGCAAGCCATTTCGACTAAAGCTTTAGTATGCTCGATTCTTTTTAGTTCTTCTTGCAGTCTGTAAATTCTAATTCCAGACCTAATTCTTGCCAGCAATTCTTGGTTTTCTATAGGTTTTACTAAAAAATCGTCAGCTCCAATATCCAATCCTTTGACTCTATCTTTTAAAGAAGCTCGAGCGGTTAATAAAATAAAATATACAAGTTTAAACTCTTCGTCATTTTTCAGTTTGTCGCATAATTGCAATCCGTCCATTATTGGCATCGTCCAATCGGCAATAATTACTTGAGGCTTAAAAGTTTTTAAGACTTCTAAAGCTTCTTCTCCATTGCGCGAAGTTTTAACTTCGTAATTATTTTTCTCGAGCAATCTTTCTAAAATAAATCTTGTGTCTTCTTCGTCTTCAACAATTAAAACTTTATCTTTGATTAAATTTTCGTTCATCGCTTCTTTTTTGATATTAATTCGTTAATTTTTTCAAGAAACAAATTGAAATCTGTAATCGGCTTTTGTATATAATCATCCGCTTTGCAAGCTTTGAATTTATGCAATGTATTTTCATTTAAACTAAATGCGGAAACTAAAATTATCGGAATATGATCAAAATTTTTCATCTTAATTAACGAAGCCAATACAAAACCGTCAATTTCTTTATTCTCGATACGGGTATTTGTCAAATTTACGTCCATAATTATTAAAGATATATCATTATTTGATAAAATATCAAAAATTTTTGAGGGCTCTTCTGAAAAAATCGTCTCGTAACCTTTTCTTTGCAAAAGCATTTTGTAGAATTGCTGAGCAAACTTATCGTCTTCAACAATTAATATCTTATTCATTTTTATTTAATTGTTAATTATAAGAAAACTTAACTAAAATTGTAACTCTTCTGTTTGAACTATCGTAAGGATCTTTTGGATTTCTTAATTTTCGATCAGCTAAACCTCTTATTTCAAGCAACTTTTTCTCGTTTAACCCTCCCTCTATAAGAGCTCTTCTAGCTGAGTTCGCTCTATCGGCGCTTAACTCAAAGTTTGAATAATCGCTTCCTCTGCTTACAAACGGTCTTGAATCTGTATGTCCTTCGACAACTATAAAGTTATCCAGTTTATTTAATTCTTTTCCAATAGACATAATAAGTTTTTTTGCTTCAGGTTTTAAATTAGCTGTTCCTAAATCAAAAAAAAGATCGTTTCGAGTTTCTAAAATTTCCATCCTTAAGCCTTCAGTTGTAATTTGAATGTCGATGCTTGATGAAAATTGATTAAATTCTTCATATTCTGCAAGAGTTTCTTTTATGCTATCGGCTAATTCGGTTAACATTTGCATTTCCAATTCTTTTTGTTTTATTCCTGCAATTATAGTATTATCTATTCCAGCTCCTTGATTCAATAGGCTCTGACCGTCGCCTGTGGAAATTACAGAAAAACCAGATGGATTGCGAAAATACTCAGCGACATTTTTTTTTACTTCTTCGCTTTGAGATAAAATCCATAAAACTATAAAAAGAGCCATCATAGCAGTAACAAAATCCGCATAAGCTACTTTCCAAGCTCCGCCATGATGCCCATTGCCTTTTTTTTTTCCTTTCTTTATTATAATTGGAGCATTGTCCTGATTCACCTTATTTTCCTCTTATATAATTTTCAAGTTCCTGGAAAGTTGGTCTATTTTCAGGAGAAATAGTTCTTCTAGCCATTTCAACAACAATAACAGGCGGATTGCCTTTTACGTAAGCAATTATTGCCGTTTTAATTGTTTCAAGATATTGAACTTCGCTTTCTGTCGAATGCTCTATATTTGCTCCGATAGGTCCGACTAAACCATAACACAAAAGAACGCCTAAAAAAGTCCCAACTAACGCTGCTGCAACGTGATGACCAACAGCCGCAGCTCCTTCATCCACAGAACCCATAGTTATAATAACGCCAAGAACTGCGGCTACAATCCCCAAGCCTGGAAACGAATCCGCTATTTTAGTTATCGTATGTCCGATTGGTTTCATTTCTGCTTCGAAACTTTCGATCTCAGCGTCAATCAAAGCTTCTAGATCATGGGGTTGAATGCCAGCCGTTATAATTACTTTCATCGTATCGCAAAACAAATCTACGGCATGCTTATTATGAATAAATTTTTTGCTTCTTGACAATATTTCGCTAGAATTTGGATCTTCAATATGTTTTTCAATTGCCATTACTCCGTCTCTTTGAGCTATTAAAAATAAATCGTTAAACGACTTCAACAATTCAAGATAATCTTGTTTTGTAGGAGCAGAATGAGAAAAAATTGAAGGTACGACAGAAAATATTTTTTTTAATTGACTTGGCGTCGTCATAATTAATAAACTGCCAAAAGCCGCTCCGCCAATTACTATGAATTCTGCTGGCTGCAATAGTACCAATAATTGACCGCCAGCTATGGTAAACCCCACTATAACTGAAACAAATACTACAAGTATTCCCGCTATTGCTAACATAGTTTATTAAATAGTTATTGAAAAACTTTTATTAAGATTCATAATATAATCGTCAACTTCTTTCCAGGCTCGTTCAACAAATTCCCAATCTACAGGCAATTCTTTTAACGTTCTTTCAATCTCAGCGCATTTTTGAGTAATAAACATATGACCGATTGAACCTCCGTTTCCTTTTAACTCGTGAAATAAAGCTAAAAGTTTTTCTCTCATTCTAATTTTTAAATTATTTTCTATATCAGATTTTTTCAGAGGATAATTTTTCAAAAAATAAGCGGTAAGTTCTCTCAAAAAGTTTTCTTTCTCTTGCTCGCTTAGCATTTTTTGTCTTTTCTCTTTAGACAAAATTTCTTCGCCGATAATTTCATTTATTGCTTTAACCAATAGATCTTTTTGCAAAGGTTTTGTTAGTACCTTAGTAGCTCCAGACGCAAAAGCTTCTACGACATTTTTTTTGTCGGTATTTGCCGATATTACAATCACTGGTATATCTTTTAAATCATTTAATGTTTTAATGACTTTTAGCATTTTTAATCCGTCAAAATTAGGCATCATAATATCCAATATTATAAAATCTGGCTTAATATCCGAAGCGCATTTAATTCCTTCTAAGCCATCGACGCAAGAAAAAGTTTCTATATCATAATCTTCTAGAAAAACCTTTAAGGCGCTTCTTATAATATCGGAATCGTCGACTATCAAAGCTTTAATCTTTTTCTTTTCTTTCATTTTTACGTTTGTTCAATTTATTTACTTTTAAATCTTTTAAATTTTCAGGCAAATTTAAAGAGACGTTTTTTGTCGCCTCAACGTTATTTTCCTTAACTTTTTGATATAATTCGGCTCTCATAATAACCATTTCTTTAGGAGCTTCAATCCCAATTTTAACGCTATTTTCGCTTATCGAAATAACCTTTACTACAATATCTTTTCCTATTTTAATTTCTTCTTGCGGTTTTCTCGTTAATACCAACATAAAAATTCCATTTATTTTTCAATAAAAAGTTTATAATCTATCGGATATCTATCGTCGTCCAAAATTTTTTGAAAACCTTCGTTTCTATCTTGATTTATAAGAATAGGCGCTTTAACATTAATTGTCATTTTAATTGGATCTGGATCAAGCTTAACAATTCCAAATGGCTCAAAATCTTCAAATGTAGGGTAATCGTCAAATAATGCCTTTATGCCAAACAAAGGAAAAATTAATTCAGGCTCGTCTATGGAAACCAACCATAAAAATAAAGGATTTCCAGAATTGACAAGTAAAAATTTTTTAAATTCCTCGAAGCCAATAATTCCTTCGGGAAATTTTATGATTTTTTCTTCGCTAAATTCGATTTCGCCAAATAATTGATTTTTGATTTTCATAATACAAATATAAAATTAGTTTTTTAATATTACTATATCTACTCGTCGATTTTTTGCTCTTCCTTCTGGAGTATCGTTTGTTGTTAAAGGTTTAAATTCAGCATAACCGGCGATAGAAATTCTTTGAGGGGACAATCCTTCGCTTTCAATTAAAAAATAAGCCGCATTTAAAGCTCTTTGAGCGGATAAATGCCAATTAGAAGAATAAACGTAGCTTTTAATCGGCGTATCGTCTGTATGACCTTCTACTATAATTTTGTTAGGCAAACCGCGCAAAATATCGGCTATTTGCTTTAAAACTTTTTTTGAATTTTCATTTAGCTCGGCAGAACCTGGAGCAAACAATAACTTGTCCGCTATG
>Ga0209691_1000136_pt1 | contig 51497 bp, 41 predicted proteins | sample YNPMSBMetaG_FD_187120 | JGI IMG/M metagenome (GOLD analysis project Ga0209691, IMG submission 187120) | Anoxygenic and chlorotrophic microbial mat microbial communities from Yellowstone National Park, USA - YNP MS-B MetaG (SPAdes) (version 2) ... | reverse complement strand
GAGATCGATCTCAAGCTGCGTCCCACGCACATGGACACGGCCGAGATCGTAGAAGCGGCGCGTGACGGTTGTCTTCATAAAGGCGCGTAAGCAGCCGAGCATATACCGCCGCTTGAAGGGGTCTTTAATGAAGGGGTATTCCAGGAAAGCTTTGCGCATGTAGAAGCGGGCATAGTTACGCAACACCCCTTTCAGAACATCTTCGCGATCCATCAGATCGGGCTTCATAATAGGGGTCACGAAATTATACTTCGAGTAGTCACGCACCTCTACCCGATCGCCTAACTCTTCAAACAGCTCGGCAAACGGCCACGGCGTATACATATTCCAGTTGGCCATATCCGGCTTCCAATCGAGCACATAACGATACGTCTCTTCGATGGTCTCGGGCGTTTCGTTTTCCATCCCCATAATGAACTGCGCCTCGGCGACCATCCCGTGCTTTTTGATCAGCTCAATTGCCCGCTTGTTTTGTTCAATCGTCGTCTGCTTGCGGAACCGGTCAAGATTCATCTGGGCCGCAGCTTCCGTACCAAGCGAGATGTGCACCAATCCTGCTGCACGCCAGAGCGGTAACAGGGCCTCATCGCGCAGAATATCGGTCACACGGGTATTGATCCCCCAGTAAACTGGAAGCTTACGCCGAACCAGTTCCTCGCAGAGAGCAGTGAATTTCTTCCGGTTAATCGTTGGTTCTTCGTCGGCCAGAATGAAGAAGCCAACCTTGTATTCACGCACCAGAGTCTCAATCTCATCAACAAACTTCTGTGGGCTGCGCGCACGATAGCGACGCCAGAACTTCCACTGCGAGCAGAAACGACAGGTGAAGGGGCATCCACGGGCAAAATTGGGCACCGCAACCCGAACATTTAACGGAACGTAGATATACCGTTTCCAGTCGTAGAGACTCCAATCCGGTGTGAGTTTATCGAGATCGGCAATCGGATCGCGTGCCGGAGTCGCGACAACCTTGCCATCTTCAAGATAGGCAATACCCCTGATATTCATGCGATCACGGCGATCACTCCCATAAGCAATTGCCTGCATCAGTTCAACGATAATTTCTTCCCCTTCCCCACGCACAATGTAGTCAATCCAGGGGGCTTCGGTTAAAACCTGACCATACATAAAGGTGGGGTGAATGCCACCGAGGATCAGACGTGCATTCGGCAGCTCTTCGCGGGCAATTTGGAGTGTCTCCTGCGCCTTGTAAATCATCGGTGTGATGGCAGTCGCCATCACCACATCTGGCCGATTGTGCCGAAAAATTTGACGGATCTGGTCGTTGGACAAATCCTCCGTCATTGCATCGACAAAGCGCAGATTATCGAAACCTGCTGTACGCAATGCGCCCCCGATGTATGCCACCCAGCTTGGCGGCCAATTCCCAGCAATTTCAGCGCCACCGGCATGATAGTTGGGCTGGATCATCATGATCCGCATGCGTGAACTCTCTTCCTTTTTGACGACCAACTCTGAACTACACTTGCAAGCAAAAAAGAGAACCTTATTTGCTCAAAGAGACGTGAAATTCGCACTGCACAGCACCCATTGCCCGACACGCGACCTCTTCTACCCGTAGTCGATCACAAACGACGCGCCGCAGCAAACCTTCAAACGCTGCCCGATAATAGGCACAGACAGGCTCATGAGCCTGTACACCCCGTGCTTCTACGCTATCGGCCAGTGTTAGACGCCAGACCGGTTGCAACGTATAGCCAAAGCGACCACTACCGGCAAACGTCCAGGCATGACGGGCAATGGCGGGCAAAAACATGCGCAAGGCAAACCCAACCGGTAAGCGAGGTAACAGCAGTCGAATGAAGCCCGGTACGCGATTGGTTGCCACGTAGTTCGCCGTTAGATCACCAGAACGTGCGAGGATCTGCATCGCCGCCGAAATCCCCAACCACCGACGCAGATCGTCGATCAGCGCACCAAATTCGCTTTCGGGCAGCATGTGATCGGGCATGGCCTCAAGCAGATGGGCACGTCCGGTACGACGCAACCACGCAGTAACTGCCTCATCACCGTACTGTTCACGCGCAGCGGCGACCGTCTGGATGATTGAATTCGGACCAATCTGGGGTCCTGCGGAAATCTGCGCGACCTCTTGCATAGTCAGCCCACGCCATTGCTTGAGATGTCAACGTATGCCTTAAATGTAACATTTTTATTTTGAGTTGCCAGTTGTGATTCGTTTACCAGGTGTAAAACCTGGGTGAACGAAGATGTGCAAAGGTCGGGCAAGCGCTGGAATGAGGTCGGAAAGCTTGCGTCACAATGATTGCTACAACGCGGAATCGTTCGGCAGGTATGCCAGGAGTGTGATCAAAAACCCATCGTCATACGAGGGTGACACGCCGGTCGCCCACAGACGACTCGATGAGGATAACGATGTAACCGATCCGCTACCGACATTGCCCTCAACGATCGCCTACAGAAGGGGAATTATCGCTTTGACCGGACAGTAACGCATCGATGACACCCTTGAATTCAATGGTCGGACGACCTGGATGAAAGAGCACAAGAAACTCTACATTACCGGCTGGACCGGTAATCGGCGAGCGGGTGAGTCCGGCCGGATTAAGACCGTTGGCTGCTCCGAAGGTCAGAATATCCTGTAGCACTTGCGCATGAACAGCCGGATCGCGAACCACGCCGCCCTTCCCGACCTGCTTAGGACCGGCTTCAAATTGTGGTTTGATCAGAGCCACAATCCAGGCCTGCGACGTTATCAGTCGCTGCACTGCAGGCAATACCAACCGCAGCGAGATAAAACTGACATCGATCACCGCACAATCGGCCAACACGTCACCCGGCAGCGTCGAAAGATAGCGAATATTGGTACGTTCAAGCACAACCACCCGCGGATCGTTACGTAAACGGTGATCAAGGATGCCGTATCCAACATCAACGGCAAAGACCCGGCTGACACCGCGTTGGAGTAACACATCCGTAAAGCCACCGGTCGAGGCGCCGACATCTATCGCTGTCAGACCGGTGGGATCAAGATCAAACTGATCGAGTGCGTGGGCCAGTTTGAAGCCACCACGACTGACGTAGGGCAATCCCGCACGCAGTTCAATATGCACATCCCCGTCTACCAACGTACCGGCCTTGGTCTGTACTTGACCATTGACCAGCACGTGCCCTGCCATAATCAAGGCTTGCGCGCGGGCGCGTGTTTCAGCCAATCCACGGGCAACAAGCAACTGATCCAGACGCTGACGTGGCATATTAGTCGTCCCGTTGCAATTCAAGCTCGAGACGAGCAATTTCCTCTTCTAGCTCGGCAATCATCACCCGCAGCCATTCAGGAGGTGGATTATGCGGATCGTGGAGTTGAGGACGCAGGATTCGCAATTGATTCCGCCGTAATCGCAACTGCTCACGAATTGTTGACTGTCGATCAACCGGCGCTGGCGAAGGGGGAAGCGGCTGACCGGACAGATACTCGGTGACCAGATCGGTAATCAATTCATCAAGCTCAATGCCGCGCTCGCGAAGCAACCAGTTAAGCTGCTCACGCTGAGCAGCAGTTACGCGAAAACGGGTTGGAATAGTAAAGTATCCGCTCATGATTCGCTATTATAGCGCAAGTTGTTACCGGTGGAAGAAGCGAGATGTTCGCGGAGGGAATAAGGAAGGGGAAGCAAAAGTTACCGTTCCCGCTTCTTTCCTACCTCTGCCATCATTGCTGCTCTGCTATGCCAAAAAAGAACGCCGAATCCCGAAGAAGCAGCAACGAGACTGATCGCCCGTCACAGATACTCCCTCTCGCCTGCCGGATAATGCCAAACCCGGCCCACATTCAGACTCTGCTCAGGTAAGTGGCCGCCATTGACGAAGCTGAGTAAAGAAGCGCATGACCATCTCGGTGTGCAACGGAAACGCTAATTCAACCGGCTCGGTCACCATCACGCGCTCGGCAGCTTCGCTATTCGGCAAAAAAGGTGGCAGGTCTTGACTCCGTAACTGAGGACCAATCCCGAACACGAGCAGGTAGCCATCAGAGGTACTACGGACTGCAAAATCGCTAATCAAGGCCGGATCAACCTCGACACAAGCCTCTTCGTACAACTCACGCGCCGCCGCGTCTTGCCAGCGCTCTCCCATCTCGATAAAACCACCGGGCAGCGCTAGCTGGCCACGTCGGGGGTAAGCGGAGCGCCGTATCAAAAGCAGCCCATCATCAACCGGCTGCAACAACAAAACCACCGGTAAAGGGTTGCGATAGGTCGTACTACCACAGTTGGTACATATACGCGGCCAGGATTGATGTTCGGCAAAAGGATGCCCGCAGAATGAACAGAACGAATGTTGGCGATACATGTCACTTTAGAGTAACAACTGACGATTCCAAATGAGGGTTTTAGTATAACATAAAAACGATGGTAAATGGGAATCGATACATCACGTTACGCTGATGATAGACAGAGAGGCGGGTCAAGAACCCGCCCCATCACACCGTGTATCATCTGGTCAATGTGTCAGGAAGAGTTACGAAGAGCGACCAAAACCACAACCGCTGCCCACACTATCCTACGCCACCGACGAACGTACCCAGGTTTGTTGTGCCGCCACAGCCTCGCTGCCAGCAGTATCTACAGCGAGACAGCGGTCAAACTTAGCCTGCAACGTAGCCTCATCAATACCATCGGGTAAACCGATGAAAACCATCCGTGTTTGCGGCATCTCATCGCCCCATGGTTCGCCAACCGTCACGTGTACACGTACTCCGACAAGCTGAAGCATCGCTTTGCGCTGTGGCACTTCGGCCAGATACACAAACCCCTTACCACGAAAAATGGTCGGTGGAAGGTTGAGAATAACCTGGCGGAACGCACCCAACGTGAATGGCCGATCACTAACGTAACTCCAGGTGGCAAACTCGGCCCCGTGATCGTGGTGATGCTCACCATCATCCTCTGCGTGATCGTGGTGGTGTTCACGGATATGATCAGGTTGCGTATGATGATCAGCAAGGTGCAACGGTACAAGACCGGCAGGACGTTCGATCCCAAGCAGCAGCCCAAGCGGAACATCACCATACGCCGCCGATAGGATTCGGGCCTGGGGAACAATCCGCCGAATCCATTCCTCTACCACACGATGGCGCTCTGCGGGAACCAGATCAATTTTATTGAGCACAACAATGTCTGCCGCACTAATCTGATCGACAATCAGCGATTCGTAAGATGGCTGTTGATCGACATACTCAGCGTCAACGACAGTAATAATGCCGTCGAGGCGGAACAGCGCACGCAATTCAGGGAGCAGAAAAGTATCGGCAACTGCCCACGGATCGCTCACGCCGCTGGTTTCAATTACCACATATTCGGGAGGCTGGGGACGTTCGAGGAGTTGAAGGGCCGCCCGCAGCAGATCATCGCGGATCGTACAGCAGATACAACCATTTGCCAGCGCAATGGTATCACTATCCACATCAACGACAAGCTGCGCATCGATATTGATCGTGCCGAAATCATTGACCAACACCGCCGTGCGCCGACCGAGATCAGCACGCAGAATCCGATTTAAGAGCGTTGTCTTACCGGAACCGAGAAACCCGGTGATAATAGTGATCGGGATAGCCTGAGCATTCATACTCATTTCCCTCCTCAAGAACGCCGACGCGGTCGGCAGCAGACACAGTCAACCCCATGCACAATTCGTGCGACCTGTTCAGGCGTGGCATACACCGGCGATGACGAACGATGAATATGAACCGTACTGACAGTACGCACACATAAACCGTGGCAGATCGGACATTCCACCGGATCATCGGCTTGCCAGGCAGGTCGTCGCTCTTCAAGCTCAATCTCGCATTCTGGACATTCGTAAACGTAAAGTGGCATACGTACTACCCTCTCTTCCTGACCACACGCCCGGACAGGATGTAGTGTACTGTCGTTTGCGCCGATCAATTTCGGGAATGTAGCTTTCCACCACGAAGGACAAACCGCGCAGCGACTAGCTTTTGATACAATATATCACTAATGATCACCCACGTCAATGCGGCAGGCGTTGTTGAGGAGAGATAAGGAAGGCGAGGCGAGTGCAGCATTGTGCGAGAGAACGACCATCGCGTATCTTTCGTTGTTCCTCTTCCTCACCGCTCACGGGAGCGGAAGAGAACCGGACCAGAGGATCAACCGTGCATGTTAGGGAATAGCAGCATGTTGCAGTTACGAGCTGAGCAGTGGCCCTGATCCTCTGCACACCGCTACGGAATCGCTCACTTTTTTTCGTGGCAAAATCATTTTGGTAGTATAATATTACTGCACAGTAAATACACAGGATTTTCACAGTATCAGAGGAACAATCGTATGACTATCTATCAGTTCTCAGCACAACGTATTGACGGATCGACCCAATCGCTGGCCGATTTTCGCGGCCAGGTCTTACTTATCGTGAACGTTGCCAGTATGTGTGGGCTGGCACCGCAATACGCCGGCCTCGAACAACTCTACCGTCGTTACCGAGATCAAGGGTTTTCCGTATTGGGTTTTCCGAGCAACCAATTTATGCAGGAGCCACGCAGCAATGAAGCGATTGCTCAGTTCTGCGAACGAACATACAACGTGACATTTCCGCTGTTCGCTAAGGTTGATGTAAATGGACCAAACGAGCATCCTCTATTCACGTACCTTAAGGCCCAGCTCCCCGGCCTCTTTGGTAGTACTGCAATTAAGTGGAATTTCACGAAGTTTTTGGTTGATCGCAATGGAAAACCGTACCGCCGGTATGCACCGACCGAGCTTCCTTCGCAGATCGAAGAGGACATTGTTGCATTACTACGCCAGCAACCGGTACCGCAGAATATGGCTGCACAGTAGCTGAGGAGACTTTCGCCTTCGTTCCCACCAAGTTGGGGGTAGATCGTATCAGTGAAGGGGCAGTGCCCTGGCCTCCCTGCCAGAGGTTTTTGACGTTCTCGGCTTGGGATTTACCCGAAACATCTTAGCGCCTGATCGAAAACGCAGATCTCTCATTGGGCGTGTCCCGTACCCGTGCAATCATTGCGTGAGGGGGTCCAACATACTTTTGCGCCGTGTATGAAAGGGGAACCAGGTGAGGGGTCGCCCTCACCCCCGGCCCCTCTCCCGCGCCGCGGGCCACCCTCACCCCCAGCCCCTCTCCCGCGCTGCGGGAGAGGGGTGATCTAGGTGGTGGACTCGGCATTGTTGACAGATGCCCGCGCAGCATCGCCCCTGCTCCGCTCCTCTCCCCCTTCCGTTCCGGCAGCGTAGGCGTGGAAAGGGGGCTGGGGGGAAGGTGAGGAGCATCATCCTCCCCCCTCCTCTCCCACAGCGTGGGAGAGGAGGGGGGCTGGGGGGAGGTGAGGGCCGCCCTCACCCCCGGCCCCTCTCCCGCGCTGCGGGAGAGGGGTGATCTAGGTGGTGGACTCGGCATTGTTGACAGATGCCCGCGCAGCATCGCCCCTGCTCCGCTCCTCTCCCCCTTCCGTTCCCGCAGCGTTGGCGTGGAAAGGGGGCTGGGGGGAAGGTGAGGAGCATCATCCTCCCCCCTCCTCTCCCACAGCGTGGGAGAGGAGGGGGGGCTGGGGGGAGGTGAGGGCTGCCCTCACCCCCAGCCCCTCTCCCGCGCTGCGGGAGAGGGGTGATTGACAGCCGCAGGATCGCCCCTGTTCCGTTCATCCCCCCTTCTCCGCCCCTGGTGGGAGAGGAAGGGGACTGGGGGGAAGGTGAGGGCCACACTCACCTTGCCACTCCTAACACGGTGGCTATCGGCGCTCCGGCGCCGTTGCGGTTGCATCAGGACGGCGAGGGCGACCTTTATGGTTTAGAACGACATAGTTAGGACAGGCTTCTGGTATCAGCTTGTGATCGCTAACCTGCCGCTTGCCTCAGCGGATTCCTCTACCCTTTGCTCTCCCAAGGCAGATCGTGAGCAATTTGGCAGAACCTCACTGTCTGTGATATAATTCACACAGCGTTCTACCCTTATTAACGACAAAAGCCTTCAACGGGTGACGTAATTACACCTGTTTCTTTTTCTGTTCACGCTTGCAGGTATTGATTCCAAACGGCCAGTAAAGCGGACATACGGCAAATGCTGCGGTTGCAAACATAATTAACGCCAGAAACCCACAAACGACCTGCAACCAAAAATTTTGACCGAAGAGTGAGATGAGTCCAAAAACCATAGTTAGTACTAGACGAATATCACGGTCGAGTGTACCTACATTACGTGAAAACATCGTTGTATCCTTTCACTACAAGAGTATCTCGTGCCTAGCATAACAATCTGGGTAATTGTTGTCGGTAAAGATTTTATCACCAAACGTAATAATCGCTTATCGGTATTGTTAGGCAGAAGTCAGGAACAGCATCGCCTGTCGCTGCTTATGATACAATAGGGTAGTTTCGCCGAGATTATGCCGTGGGGAGCTATGAAGGACGAAACAACAGAATTGCCAGCCGATCAATCCGATCCTTTCGGTCTTGCTGCCGTTCGTGATCTCTTGCAGATGCTCGAACGAAGCGATGTTTACGAAATTACTATCGAACGCGGCGATACCAAGCTGCATGTCAAACGCGGTCATGCAGGAGGTATTATCTATCCTACCCCTATGCCCGCCGCACCAACCATCCAGCCCTTGCCAACAACGCCGGTGACGCCATTCGTTCAACCACCACCGGCTCCTGAAGGCCCACCGGTAGAAATGCCAGCCGGTCACACCATTACTGCGCCGATGGTTGGAACCTTCTACGCGGCGCCTTCGCCGAAGGATCGACCGTTTGTACAAGAAGGGGATGAAGTGCGGGTTGGCGATACCGTCGGTATTATCGAAGCAATGAAGATGATGAACGAGATCGAGAGCGAAGTTGCCGGTCGTGTTGCCCGAATTCTGGTCAAGAATGGACAACCGGTAGAGTACGGGCAACCGCTCATGGTCATTGAACCGCTTTGATGCACGCCTTTACGGTATCTGAACTTAATAACGCATTGCGTGCTCACCTCGAAGAGGAAGGGTTATTCTTTGACATCTGGCTGTTGGCGGAAGTGGTAGAGTTCCGTCGCTACCCTTCCGGCCATTGCTATTTTACGCTGAAGGATGAGCAGGCCAGCATGCGTGCAGTGCTGTGGCGATCAGCCGCCGAGCGGGTAGCCCTGCTCCCGACAAACGGAGAGGCAGTGCTGGCGCATGGACGGGTTGGTTTCTACGAAGCGCGCGGTGAAGTGCAGTTTGTTGTTGACCAGATTGTGCCTGCTGGGATAGGACTACTCAATGCCCAACTTGCGCAATTGCGTGCCCGGCTGGAAGCAGAGGGATTGTTCGATGAACGGCGGAAACGCCAACTGCCGGTCTTACCCCGTCGCATCGGCATCGTTACTTCACCACAGGCCGCAGCCCTGCAAGATATGCTCACGATTTTACGCCGTCGCTACCCATTAGCTGAAGTGGTGCTCTCGCCTTGCCTGGTACAGGGTGAACTGGCACCGGCCAGTATTGTCGCTGCGCTGCGGCGCGCCTACACAGAACCACTCGATGTTATCATTCTGGCGCGTGGTGGTGGCGCCAGCGAAGACCTGGCTGCGTTCAACGATGAGCAGGTCGTGCGGACAGTAGCACTGAGTCCGGTACCGATTATTACCGGTGTCGGCCATGAAACCGATACTACGCTGGTTGATGCTGTGGCCGACGTGCGGGCGCCAACGCCTTCGGCTGCTGCTGAACTGGTGGCACCAGCAATTGGCGACCTTCGCCAACAAATTACGGAGCTTCGTGAACGGGCTGAGAGTGCGATCTTATCGCGTATCGATGCGCAACGTGCCGTTGTCGCGCAACAGCACATGCTCTTACAGCGTAACCATCCACGACGTCGTTTTGATACGGCCCGTCAAACTGTTGATGATCTGCTGCGGCGTGCTGATCGTGCTCTGGCACGCTGGATTCAGTTTGAACAGGCTCGCCTGCAAAGCCTACACGCACGCCTGAGAACACTTAGCCCCCAGGCCACCCTCGCACGCGGATACGCCATTGCTCAGCGATCTGATGGCACAGTTATCACCGATCCAGCCCAAGTTCAACCTGGTGAGACATTGCACCTGACCTTACACGCCGGTACGCTGCGTGTAACTGTGGAGACAGCAAATGAGTGAACCGACTACCGTTGAACAGTACGAGCAGTTGTTGGCAGAATTACAAATAATTGTCGAGCGTCTTGAACGTGGTGAACTGTCACTAGCCGAGGCACTCCACCTCTATGAACGAGGGGCTGAACTGGCAGCGACCTGTCAACAGTTGCTCGACATGGCAGAATTGCGAGTACGTCAGATCGCAGACGGGTAGAGAAAGTATTTGGCACAATGAGTGTCCTGGCCGCAGAGAAAATCTACAGCTATCCATGGCGTCGGCGTATCTGGTTGTCGATGTCGGGAAATCTGCTGGTTTTCGTCAGTCTGTTGACTGCTGTGTATCAGCTTGCCCGCGGGCTGCTGATATATGAGCCGATAGCTCGTTGGGTAGAACGCAATACGCTCCTGCAACCATTTTTTGAGGTATTATCACCACTCCCCCAAGATGTGAATGAATGGATGGTGGATACACTTGTCGTGTTGTTGTGGGTGGTGAGTGGACTGCTGCTAGCTCTTGTGTTATTGAATGCACTGCCAGCTATTCGCGTTGGCGGACGTGGGTTACTCGTTGAGTTTGCTGGCGGCTGGTTACCGGTTGCCTGGGAAGAACTGCACCAGATTCACGTTACCGGTGATGAAGTCGGTGAGCGCTTTGTGTTGCTCGTGATCCCGGCAGCATCGGCCAAGCGGCTGACCGGCTGGCATCGCCTATATGGATTGTTATACGGCACAACCTTCCGACCGGCATTTCTGATCACTTCGAGAATTCGTGAGTTTGATCATTTACTTAACACCATTCTGCAAGAACATGCGCGGGCAATTCGCCGGATTGAAGGAGCGCAGCCACTCGTCGTCGATGAACAGCGCCGCTCGCCTCTGTTTGGGCTGTTTCTCCGTGGAACTGCGGCTCCTGCATCGACCGAAGTAAATCTACCGCCAACAACCGAACCTGATGTCGTGGCAACTGTACCGCGATTCTCATTAGCGGGGCTTATTCCTCCAATCTCGGCACTGCTTGTACTCGCACTCGGTATTCTCCACTACCGAAGTTACTGGGATCGCGCTCTCGCCCTGCTCTTTCCTACCTACCGCAGCAACCCCGCGCTCTTGTGGGTGAGTCGTGATCCGGTGTACCGTGCCATCTTTGAGTCGTATCAAGGGGTAGGGGTACCGTTCTTTGGCATTGCCGATCGCCCTGATCTTCCAGCACCATTTTGGTTGTTGGTTGCAGCCCATCTCATGATAGGGCTGGTCATTGTAAGCTGTATGGCGATCCTCGTTGCAGTACCAACAGCAGTTACGGCAGGCCAGCATTCGCTGACGATCCGCTATGTATTTCGCGGACGAAATTCACGGTTCAAGGCAGACATTCCATGGCCGCACATCAGTGCCTGTCAGGTGGTTGATCTGGGTTTTGGAAAGCAGATCATGTTCGTTCGATCTGAACGCTTACCCTGGCTGTGTCGCTTTTGCGGTCTCATCGTTACCGGCCAATGGCAACCAGGTGTGGTTCTGGTTGGTACAATGAGTCACTGGCATGATCTGATCGCCCGTTGTGCTGAGCGGTTGAGCCATACCCCTCCACTTAACGATGCTCCACGTTTTCAGCCGGCAGCGTTTGTGCCAAACCTGCAACTGATCGGTCAGCCTGTCGCAACAACAAAGGCCCTATCGGTAGAATGGAAAACGGCGGCAACGTTCGGTTCACGCCTTTTCGCCGCAATACGGGCTATGACACTAGTTGCATTGCCGTTGGGCTTGATGTTTACCCTACCGGCACTCACTGATGGCGATTACTGGCCAAACCCCGGCATCATCATCGGCGGAATCGGTTTCTGGATGGCCGGTATGCTCGAATGGCCGCTGCTTGTTCTTATATCATTTTTAATCCAGGGCAACGTCACCGAAGAGCAGGAACAGGCCCATATTTTCACCCTCTACCCACTTGTGCAATTGCCACGCCTGTTACCAATGCTCCTGGCATTGATCAGCTTGCTTGTCAACCTGCCATGGTTGGCCGCGATCTGCTGGTTTGCAGCACTGGCAGTTGCTTATTGGGTAACGGCAGCACTGTGGGTAGAAGTGTATGAATGGGACGGCGCACAAGCCATTGTGGGAGGATTACTGCCGGTTATCTGGCACTTTTTTGTTATGACCGGATTCTGGCTCTTACGTTAAAAAGAAAGGAACGATCACGATGGATCGGACACGAATCAGTACTGATGCGGCCCCAGGAGCAATTGGGCCGTATTCACAGGCGATCAAAACCGGGAACCTGATCTTTGTCTCTGGACAATTGCCGATCAATCCGGACACCAATGAGCTGATTACCGATGATATTGGGGCGATGACGCGCCAAATCTTTACCAACATTGCTGCCATTTTGCAGGCAGCCGGTAGTTCACTTGACCGCATTGTGAAGACGACCGTTTTTCTAGCCGATCTCAACGATTTTGCGGCGATGAATGCAGCCTACGCCGAGCATTTTGGCGACACCCCACCGGCACGTTCAACTGTGCAGGTAGCTCGTCTGCCACGCGATGCCCAAATTGAAATTGAAGTTATTGCCCTGGCGTAATCGAGAGTGTAACTTTTTCCGCTGTTGCACGGTTTTATACGTAGAGAACGACAGTGAGTGCTTATATCTACGGGGAACGTATGCAACAGCGGATATGGTTCGTGCTTGGTTTGATCGGAATCCTCGGTGGGCTAGCCTGGTTGCAACGGCCCGATGGCAATCTTCACGTGATTGTCTTGCCAACCGTCGGCGACGCCATTCTCATTCAGTCGCCGGCCGGTTCGTTTACCCTGATCGACGGTGGTCGCGATCCGATAGGTCTGGCAGTCGAATTGGGGAGGCATCTACCATTCTGGCAACGACAACTCGCGACTGTTGTCTTGACGAAGGCAGATGATCAGCGCATACCAGGACAGTTAGGTGCATTGCGCCGGTACCAACCAGCTCTGGCGCTCACGCCAACCATCGTGCGCGGTGAATGGTACGATCTGTTGCGCGAGGATGCAACACCAATCCGCCAGTTGCAGGTTGGTCAACGTATCAATCTCGGTGGGGCACAGCTCCACGTACTGGCCGTTTCCGATGGAACTGAGGGTGGGAGCGTTCTCTTGATCGAACATCGCACGGTCAGCATCCTCATTCACACCGGCGGCAGTGCTGGCGACAACGCACTCAATCAATTGGCCGGACGACGGATTGATTTGTTGATCTATCCGTGGCAACGTACCATTGACAACCCGGCCTTGCAACGATTGCAGATTCGGGCAATCGCGTTCAGTACCGGCTTTCAAGCCGATGAGCCAGCCTTGCACAGTATGTACGAACGAAAACAACTGGCCCCACAAGTATACCATCCCAAACTCAACGGTGCGATCCATCTGGTCAGCAACGGTCGCTCGATCACAATTACCACGCAATCGCCATGAACAATCGTCTTATTCTAGTTGCCACCCTCATCGGCACTGCCCTGATCATACTTAGCATCGGCGCCATTCTCTGGCGCCGATTGTACCAGGATGATCCAGCAAATGCAGCCCGGCGTATTTTTAAAAACAGCGCAATTACCTTTGGCTTACGTCTCTTTGTGCGTGGCCTGGATACGATCATCCTGCTGTTGCTGGTCGGCACCCTCGACCCGGCGGCGCTGGGAGCCTACAATACAGCGGCATTGCTGGTTGCTCAGTATCTGGCAACCTTTACCGAATTTGGACTGGGCATCTTACTGACCCGTGAAGCAGCCCGCCATCCGACGTCAGCACAGCACCTGTTTGGCATAACGCTGGGATTACGGTTGCTCTTGATCGGTGTTGCTGCCATCCCGATTGCCTGGCTGGTTATTTATATCTACAACACGATTGGCAGGCTTGGTCTTAGTGAACCACTCACTCCTGAAGGACAGCAAGCAATCTGGATATTACTTCTTACGCTGATACCAGGAGCGTACAGCGGGGCAGTAACAGCCCTGTACAACGCAGCCGAGCGCATGGAAGTCCCGGCGGTCATTGAAGTCCTGACTGCTCTGCTCAGTTTTGTGGCGCGCATTGCTGTGCTTAGCCTTGGTTGGGGAGTCATCGGCCTGGCCTGGGCAGCGGTGCTGGTCAGTTCGCTGACTGCCTTGATCTTTTTCGGTTTGCAAGTGCGTACCTTCTTCACCCCAACCTTGAGCTTTAAGCTGACCACAATCCGACAGATCGTACCACAAGCATTACCGCTCATGCTCAACAATCTGTTGAGCATCATCTTCTTTCGTTTCGATCTCTTCATCGTGCGAGCGTTTGGTGGTAGCAACGCCGACCTCCTCGTTCAACAATACGTCTTACCATATCAGTTGCTCAACATTGCGTTGGTATTACCGCCAGCGGTTACCTTTGCCGTCTTCCCCCTCCTTGCCCGTCGTGCCGGAGGCGCACGCAGCGAGCTGGCAGCGGCTCAACAACGTACTCTTCACGTGTTGCTCCTGATCGCATTTCCATTGGCAATGACCATGACACTCCTAGCCGACGATCTGGTATGGCTGTTTGCCCGTCGGCGTTTTACTGAGTACCTCCCATCGGTTTCGGTGCTCGCCGTGTTGGCATGGTTTCTTCCACTCTCATTTGTGAACGGATTATTGCAGTACGTACTCATTGCCATTGAGCGCCAGACTGCGATTACCCGCGCCTTTGTGATTGGAGCTGCGTTTAACCTGATCGCCAACCTTTTCGTTATCCCAATCGCTATTCGTCTTGGTCAACCCGAATCGGCGTTGCTGGCAGCGGCTGTGATTACCATTCTGTCGGAAATGGTGCTTTATGCAATCTTCCAACCAGTTTTGCAACAAGAAGGTCTATCACCGAACATTCATCATCTGTTGTGGCGACCGGCAATCGCCAGTTTGATCATGGCGGCGGCGATGGTACCGGCACTGATCTGGTTACCAGGATGGTTTGGCACCGCATGCGCGCTGTTCGTTGGCCCAATCGCATACGGGATTGGGGCGTGGGTGCTGGGTGCCATTGGCCCTGAAGAACTGGCTCTGGCGCGACGTATCGTTGGCCGGGCAGAAAAGCGAGCGCAACCGACAGCGTAGAGGTCTGCCCATCACTTTCGCTCTACCGCATACATTTCTTTCGTTTGTTACCCCACAGAGGGCAGAGAGAATGCTGGTAGAACCAATGTATTCTCTGTGCCTTCTGTGGTAAGTCTTGGCCTCATTCGTCTGGATCATTAGTCCTCACTCCTCGGTTATAATACTGACCTGTGTCAATCAGTACATAATCCTCGACTAAAGCAAGCGTATGGCACCATTTACCATTACAGCCCGTGATCCTGCCAGCCGTGCCCGTGCTGGCCTCTTACAAACCGCGCACGGTACAGTAGCGACACCTGTCTTTATGCCGGTCGGCACTCGTGCCACCGTCAAATCGCTCACTCCTCACGAACTACGCGATCATGGGGCATCTATCATTCTTGGCAACACCTATCATCTCTACCTCCAACCTGGTCACGAGTTGATCGCCCGTCATGGAGGGCTGCACGGCTTCATGAGCTGGAATGGCCCAATCTTGACCGATAGTGGTGGATTCCAGGTTTTTTCGCTCGTTTACGGTGGGATCGCCGATGAAGTCAAAGGGCGTCGCCCTGCCCATCCATCACGGCTCAACGATATGGTGACCGTTACTGAAGAAGCAGTCATCTTCAAATCGTACCTTGACGGATCGCGACACATCTTTACTCCCGAACGCAGCATAGAGGTACAGCACCACCTCGGCGCCGATATTATTGTCTGTTTCGACGAGTTACCGCCATTCCGGGCTGGTTACGAATACACGGCTCAGAGTCTGGCACGTACCCACCGCTGGGCAGAACGCTGTCTGACCGCGCATCGGCAACGGAATCGAGCCGCATTGCCGAATCCTGATCAGTTACTCTTCGGCATTGTGCATGGCGGTATTTTTCCCGACCTGCGGCGGGCGAGTGCCGAATATATCAGCAGTATGGATTTCGATGGCCTTTGCATTGGCGGATCACTCGGCGCCAACAAGGCCCAGATGTACGAAGTAGTTGACATGACCGTACCGTACCTGCCGGATGGAATGGCCCGTCATCTGCTTGGCGTTGGCGATGTGGACGATCTGCTCGAAGGCGTTGCGCGTGGGATCGACATGTTTGACTGCGTTAGCCCCACCCGTCTTGGGCGTCACGGCGCAGCGTTAGTTCGCAATCGTGAACGCAACTGGCGTCTCAATGTTACCAATGCCGCATTACGCGATGATCGACGACCGCTGCAAGAGGGGTGCACCTGCTACACCTGTCGTCACTTCTCGCGAGCCTACATCCATCACCTTTACCGCTCAAAAGAACTGCTCGGCATCAGACTGGTGAGTTTGCATAATGTTGCCTTCTTACTCAATCTGATGGCCGAGATTCGTAGCGCACTGGCAGCCGGACGGTTCGGTGAACTCTACACTGAGTGGTTGGGGAAACCGCTGCCGACTGTGGCGAGGGCAGAGTGACACGCCCTACCTGCATCTGGCACCAGCCTTTACAGTGCGAATACGTTAGCGACGCCGATGACCGAGGGCCTGATTGATACGCTCAAGCACCCGCAGATCGGCCTCTTGCTGTGATACCGGTCTATCAGCATGCAGTTCCTGTTCACTGCGAATTGCATGCAGCAGCCGAAACAATAAAATCAGCAGACCGGCCAGCGTAAGTGCCAGCATCCCCCAAGGCAACAAATCAATCACGAGCGGGGTGATCGTCGCTGTGGTAAGCCAGGCAAGTGCAGCGGGGTCGGGCCAGGCTTCACGAGCGTAACGCACCAGATAGTTGGTAAGCAGTGCCGCATTCACCAAACCGATAGCCGCACCAGTGAGCCGATGTGACCACTCAGTGGCGTTTTCCAGACCAAATTCAAAAATAGTATCGGCGCCGTATCCAACCACGACCGCGATCAGGAGGAGACAACTCAGGGTGAGAAAGAGTGGCCAGCCACTGGCGAGAGCCAGCGGTGTTAACACATGCACAATGCCATCACGCCAGAGGTCAACCAGTACGGTACCGATCAGAGTACCAACGAGAACAAACCCACTCGGCCACGCCCCTCGACGAAAGCCCATCACAACAAAGAAAAGCAAGATCGCTCCTACGCCCCCATCGATAAGCAGACTTGTCATGCCGCTCCTCCTTGCCCGCTTAAAAGCAGTTATCTTCTTACTACGTATTGTAGCAACATCAAGATGGAATGCAAAATGTTTCTCATCTGATGGCACATCTGATAGATTGAACGTATGAATACTGCCAAAAAGGGGTATGCCTGGCTATTGATTCGACATAACAGCGCAGATTGGAACCCTTCCTCTCTCTGCCTCCCCTCGTTTCACCGTTTTATCATTCCGCTGTAGACAGTTGCGTATGCAATTCTTCACCTGATAGGCAAGAATCTATAATGCGAGTCAACAGACAAAGATGCTATAATGACCACGTCAGTTAATGGCAGACCCGTATGCCATTGACCCTCTTGGCGAAGGCGCCAGAGTATCGTGATCTGAGTACTAAGGAGGCTTCCATGGTTCGCGTCGCTATCAACGGTTTCGGCCGGATCGGACGCCAGAGCTTTAAGGCGATGCTGGAGTACTATCCTGAAGAGTTTGAAATCGTGGCAATTAATGACCTGACCGATGCCCAAACGCTGGCTCATCTGCTGCGCTACGACTCGACTTACGGCGCATTCGACGGCGAAGTGACGGTGACAGAGAAAGCGATTGTGGTTGAGCTAGACGACGTCCGCTATGAGTTGTTGACGCTGGCCGAGCGCGATCCAGCCGCCCTACCCTGGAAGGAGCTTGGTGTTGACATCGTTATCGAGTCGACCGGCCGGTTTACCGATGCCGAGAAGGCCAAAGCACATTTGGCCGCTGGTGCTAAGAAGGTCATTATCACCGCACCGGCAAAAGGCGAGGATATTACCATCTGTCTGGGTGTCAACGACGCGAAGTACGACCACGAGAAGCACCACATTATCTCAAACGCATCCTGCACCACCAACTGTTTGGCACCGGTCGCGAAGGTGCTCAATGATCGCTTTGGAATCGAACGGGGTCTGATGACTACCATCCACTCGTATACGATGGATCAGAACTTGCAGGACAACGTTCATAAAGACCTGCGCCGGGCACGAGCAGCCGCGATCAACATGGTACCGACCACCACCGGTGCTGCTAAGGCAGTCGCGCTCGTTATCCCTGAACTAAAGGGTAAGTTCCACGGGTACGCGGTGCGCGTGCCGACACCAACGGTCTCGATGGTCGATTTCTCGGTCTTGCTGAGCACGAAGACATCGGTTGAAGAGATTAATCAGGCCTTTATCGAAGCCAGTGAAAGCGAGGAGCTAGAGGGTATTCTCGGTGTTACCCATGATCAGCTCGTGAGCAGCGACTTTATCGGTACCACGTACAGCAGTGTCGTCGATCTGCCACTCACGATGAGCATGGGTGATGACTTCTTCAAGATTGTAGCCTGGTACGATAATGAGTGGGGCTACTCGGTGCGCGTGGCCGATCTGACGGCGCTAGTGGCCGACCGCTTCGAGTAATTCTCTCCGCGCAGTATCGGTAGCCGGTAGGGGCGGGCAGAATCCGCCTCTACCGGTGCGGTGGAGTTTGCCAGTTCCGAACAACACCATCCGTAGCTCCGGCGAAAAGCATGTTCAATACACACACATCGCCTATCGCATGAGCAAGACATTTCTGATAGACGCCTCTGGTCTACCTAATCTATTGCCACTCTTGCAGCCGCATAACCAGATCACGTCCGAGCCGTCGTAGCTGCTCCTGCTGACGCTCGAGCAAAACGTAGGTCAGAAGCATCAACATTCCCAACAAGCCCAACACGAGCCACTGATTGAGCATACTGGCAGCGTAAGCCACCATCCAGAGCACAGCGATGACCAAACCTGCTACCCCACCGATAAAGGGTACTCGGAGACGGGCAAGTATACCGTAGGCCATTACCAGTAACGACTCACCACCGAATAACATCACGTAGCCGACGTTCTCACCTGATCCACCAGCTTGTATGAAGGTAACGCCAAGGAGTAGACAGACGGCGGCGCTATCGACCAACCGCGCCACCGACACCTGCCGTTGAAATGTCCGGATACCGGCTGCCAATGCAAAGAGGTAGATGCCTACCGGAACAACGTACAACTGAACCTCGCGCAGTTCCCAAACCAGAAACTGACCAAGGCTGGCAGTGACAAAGACCGCTCCAGCGAGATAAGCATAGATACTTCGGCGTTCGCGGAACGTAGCAGTAACGAGGAGCACCCCGCCATTCACAAGGGCTATCACCCCGGCACGCAGATCGAACAATGCCTGGGATCCGAGAATACAAGCGGCGATAAGTGGAACCCAGAGAGTAGGCTGTTGCCAGATCCGGGTACTATTCAAGCGAGCGGCAAATCCACCGATCAGGAGGAGTGGCACGAGGGTGAGCACAAACCACGCTGCCTGCCATGGCGGTGAAAGTGGTGTCAGCGCCAGACTACTGGCAATACATCCAAGCAGTGCGATCAGGCTCAAACTCGCACCGGCAACACGTTGCTCAAGCTGAGCTATCACACCGATCACCACGGCGAGAACCAGAAGTGGCAGACTGAGACTACTCACACTTCCGGTAAAGAGCATACTCAGCGCTACCAGGTTCGCAATACCACTGAGAAGGTAGCTGTCGTACACGAGCTGGTGAACAACAACGACGCTATACCGACGATGGACGAAGGCACTCCCTAGCGCAATCAGACTCGCTATCAGGAGCAATGACCAGCCGGTTGTCACCTGATTCGCACCATCTACCCAGTGAACAGCGCTCCCAAAAGCGAGAAAGGATTGGAGCAAGGCCAGACTGATTAATCGCCAGCGCCGATACACGAAGGCCCCAATGATCATGAACACGGCTGAACTAATCGCTGCCAACGTCAGATCACGCAAGACCGGCGACGTCAGATCGGTGAACGCAATCAGTTCGAGCAGTGCCGGTAACGGTAGCAGGAACGACGTTGCCAGACCAAACTGAGCATACGGACGATCAAACGGCGTTCGTGAACGCATGATCAACGTCAGAAAGCCATAGCCTCCAGCCAACAGAATGGCCAGGATCGAGAGCGAATGGAGCGTTTCGTCCCACGGTAGCACATCGCTGAACAGGGCTATCGTCCAGGCAGCCAACAACAGCAACGCCGTTGGATAGCCCGTCTGCCAGCGATGGTAGACGATACCGAGCGCAGCAACAGTAGCACTGCCGATAAGGGCAGCAACAACCGCTGTCAGGTCAGGGGCAAAGAAAGCGTCTACGAAAAAGATACCGCTGACAACACCCAGGGTACCTGCCCAAAACAGAGCCGGTGCTGTCCAGTATTTATACGCAGGAACATGTTTTCCGATCAAACTCCCACCGATACTCAATCCACTGGCGAAAAGCACACTTGCCAGCAGATAGTGGTCAAGATTTGCCAGCCATCCGACCCGATCCAGCATCACCCCACACAGCGCAAGCCCCGCTGCCAGGGCAGCCCATGCCCACAGGCTTTGCCGGTAACGAACAGCTCGCCAACCGTAAAGCAGCGCAGCGATCAGCGGCATAACCAAGCGCAGGATCGGATCGAGCACAATGCTCAGGATGGTACCGACAGCGATCAGGAACGCACCACCGTAACACCAGACCGCTGGCGCGTAGGCGAGCCGATGACCAAGCGGGATCGCACTCACGATGAAGACCAACCCGCCAATGACAACCGCAATGAGACTACGAAGTTCCCAGGTGTTGACAAACGAACCGGCCCAGATAGTCACTAATCCAAGTTGAATACTTACCACAATCGTACCGACCAGAGTCCGATGCGGTTGCCAGAGAACCAGACGCCGCCACTCAATCAGCCCAACCACCAAGAGGGTGGTACCGATCAGGATCGGGTAACTTCGGACAATTGCCACGCGATCAAGTGCAGTAGCCAGCGCAACAACGGCCAGTATCGGCATCAAAACTAGAAATGGTCGCGAATATGCCGGTAAACGCTGTTCTAGCACAGCGGCCAAGACCGGATAGATCAGTGTCAGACTGGCGAAGCTAAGGTTGATCCACGTCAGCCCATCAACGGGCAAGACTACTCCCACCATCGTTGCCAGTGGCACCAAGAGCGCTGTCGCCCAAAGCCAGGCTGGTTGATCATTGAGCCATGCCAGTGCAACGCCAAACGCAGCCCCGAGGAGCAGCACCGTTATTGTGGTGGGAGCTTCAGCCGCAATGGGATTTGCCAGAAACAATCCCAGACTTACTGAGATCGATAATGCTGGCCCGGCGATAGAGACAATGCGCGGCCCAGGCACCAGCATCGACCGAGTACTTCGGTTCAATTGGTGGGCAATAATCAGGGCAACGCTCCACAGCACAAACGACCAGATTGGCTGCCAGCGTCCATCCACCGACCACCACAAAAAGCTGCTATAGAGCGCCGCACACGCCGCAGCACTGGCAGTCAGACTGTAGAAGAGCCGTCGGCTTTGCCAGGCAGCGACCGTATACACCATACAACTCAGGACGCTTACCACAAACGAGGCCAGCCGTCCGTCAAGATCAAACAAGCCCGGTCGGGTAAAAGAGAACAGCACGACCGGTAACATCAGCATCGCGACCGAACTGAGATTACGACCGGCAGTTACGAGAGCGGTACGTCGCTGCATCCAGTACCCGCCCCCCCAGAGGCTACCGGTAAAAACACTCAAGAGTCCAACCTGCACCAGCGGCGGAAATCGGTTCCAGTTAAAGATTACCAGTACCAAGCTAGAGATGAGGATCAAAAACGAACCAATTATCAATAGCGTTCGTCGTGCTTCCATCGAGAGCAATGCTGTCAGCAGTGGTGGTACGGTTTGTGAGTCATCCGCAGCATCTGTAGGTGGCGCCGTAGATTCCGGTGCTGTCGGCATTGACACTGTAACTGCCGGGGCAACCGGTGGTGGGGGTAATACCTGGTCAGCTTTAGGCAGGGAAACCGGCACAGGCATTGAAGGAATCGGTGGTGATGACGGCATTCCTGCCGTCGCTGCCAATGGTGACGTATGATCGGCCACAGTCATTGTAGAAGCCGGTTGCGCAGCCAGTTGTGTGGTATCAGCAGATGATTGCACGCCGGGCTGTTTATACAACAGCAGCAAAATACGTTCGGCGCTGGCAGCATCGATCTGTTGGGATTGCTGCCAGAACCGAACCAGATCGGCGAACTGACGACGAGGATCGGCAGAACGAGCCAGCGCCCGCCCAACGAGAAACCCGACTCCGGCACCAATGAAGAAAATCATCGGTGCGAGACAGAGGATGAGCAACGCAAACTCCATGATAGCCTCCCTCACTCTTACACGCGACCGGTTCCAGATGGTTACTCGTTATGATAGCAGCTTACCATTCCCAGATTCGGTAAAAAATTCCGCACAATTTTTGGACGAGTGCCGCGATCCGAGCAAGGGCCAGATCAATACTGGCCGTGAATACCGTGGATCAGACCGCTGGCCTGCGTCGTGCAGTGCACGACCAGAACTTATCGGTTGCCCGGCAGACCCACAAGCGGGCAGGGAGAACGTTGCAAATTGCTACACTGTTCACTCCTCGTGCGGGAAGTCTTCCAGGGGAGAAAGCGGGGAGAAACTTCCCTGGCCGTGATGTTTTTTCTCCCTTGTTAGACACCATATCAATTTACTATTATACCTATATCCGAAAACAAACGAAACCTAGTGAGGCAGTGATGCAACAAGAGCAAGTTACCTCTGTAAAACCCCAGGTCAGCCGATTTGAGATGCCATATCGGCTGGCACAATTCATTGCAGTCTTGATCACCGTTAGCGTAATGCTGATTATTGCCGCAGCATGTAACGCAATTGCGACAATGTAGTTCGGTATCTTCGATGCAAATCGGGTAAAAAAGGCGATGCGGGTTCCTGACCGCATCGCCTTTTTGCCTTGAAACGCTGTGCAGCCAACGTGGTACAATAGAATTGAAAATATTGCCTGATACTGTGTTGTTATTATTTGTGATATTATGAACAAACAATCGGCTAACCCTTCATTACTTCAAGGAGCGGGCGAGGCATGAACGAATGGAATGGCTTCTACGGACCCAACGCCGGCTATTTGATCGAATTGTACGAGCGCTACTGCGCCGACCCACATTCAGTCGATGAGGAAACCCGGGCCTTTTTTGCGCGATGGACACCGCCAGGTGATAGTACAGCGCCGACCGGCGAATCCGGTCAATTACCATTGGACGTAACACGGATTGTAGGCACAGCCCGATTAATTCGATACATCCGCGAATTAGGACATCTAGCTGCCCGGATCGATCCCCTCGGAAGTGACCCACCTGGCGACCCCGGTCTGGAACTGGCGACCCATGGTGTTACCCAGGCTGATCTGGCAGCATTGCCAGCGCACATCATACGCGGGCCAATCGCTACGCAGGTACGGAACGCCGCCGAAGGTGTAGAACGGTTACGGCAGGCTTACTCTGGCTCAATTGGGTACGAGACCGATCAGATTCAAGATTACCGCGAGCGGGCCTGGATTCGTGAAGCTGCCGAAGATCGCCGCTTCTTCCGAGACCTCGATGCTGATCGACAGCGTGAATTACTTGACCGCTTAACCGAAGTCGAATGCTTTGAGCGCTTTTTACACAAGACCTTTCCCGGTCAGAAGCGGTTTTCGATTGAAGGTTGCGATATGCTCATCCCGATTATCGATGCGATCATTCGTAATGCGGCAGTCAGCGGTACGAAAGAAATCGTGATCGGTATGGCGCATCGTGGTCGGTTGAATGTTCTGGCTCATATCCTTGGTAAACCCTACTCGATGATTCTGACCGAGTTTCATTCACCTGACTACACCAAAGACACCTATGAAGGTTGGACGGGTGATGTGAAGTATCATCTTGGCGCCCGGAAAGCCTATCGCGAGAGCGGCGTTGCTGAGATGCCGATTACGCTGGTACCGAACCCCAGCCATCTCGAATTTATTAATCCGGTAGTTGAAGGGCGGGCGCGTGCGGCACAGGAACGGCGCAACCGACCTGGCTTCCCTGAAGAAGATGAAAAGGAGTCACTGGCAATCTTGATTCACGGCGATGCAGCATTTCCCGGTCAGGGAATTGTAGCCGAGACGCTCAACCTCTCACGCTTGAAGGGGTACCATATCGGTGGAACGATTCACATCATTATCAATAACCAGATTGGCTTCACGACTGATAGCAACGACTCACGGTCAACGCTGTACGCCAGTGACCTGGCACGTGGTATGGAGATTCCGGTTGTCCACGTTAATGCCGACGATGTGGAGGCCTGTATTGCCGTAGCCCGTATGGCCGCTGCCTATCGTGAGAAGTTCCAGAAAGATTTTCTGATCGATCTTGTGGGTTATCGCCGTTGGGGACATAACGAAGGCGACGAACCGGAGTTCACTCAGCCTAAAATGTATGAGCGGATCAGGAATCATCCGACGGTACGCGAAATTTGGGCGCGTGAACTTGAACGGCGTGGTCTGATCACCCGTGAAGAGGCGCAGGCCCGTGTCGATGCCGTGATGCAAAAGCTGCAACAGGCATTTGAGAAGGTGCGCGAACGACAGCGACTGGCCGCGACCTTACCACCAGCGCCACCGCCAGCTAATCCGCTCCCTGTGCGCCGTCCATCCATCTTTGCGCGACCGGTTTCAGCGAAAACCCTGATTGAACTGAACGAGGCGCTCCTCGACCGTCCAGAAGGGTTTACCGTCCATCCAAAACTGGAGCGCATGCTGCAACGCCGCCGACAGGCAATTTACGAAGAAAACGGTATCGACTGGGGTCACGCCGAAGCACTAGCGTTTGCCAGTATTCTCGCTGATGGTACGCCGATTCGCTTGACCGGTCAGGATAGTGAACGCGGTACGTTCAGTCATCGCCACGCAGTATTGCACGATGTCGTTACCGGTGAGCGATTCATTCCTTTGCACGCGATTCCACAGGCACGTGCCTCGTTTGCCGTTTACAATAGCCCGCTTTCGGAAGCGTCGGTACTGGGGTTTGAGTACGGGTATAGTTGTCACGCACCGGATACACTGGTGTTGTGGGAAGCGCAGTTCGGCGATTTTGCCAACGGTGCTCAAGTCATCATTGACCAGTTTATCGTTAGTGGTCACGCGAAATGGGGACAGAATCCTTCGCTAGTCATGCTGCTCCCTCACGGTTATGAGGGTCAAGGCCCAGAACACTCGAGCGCACGGCTCGAACGATTTTTGCAGTTGGCAGCGAATGACAATATTCGCATCGCTAATTGTACGACGGCTGCCCAGTATTTCCACCTCTTACGGTATCAGGCGGCATCGTTGTACGCCGACCCGAAACCGCTAATCATTCTGACCCCAAAGAGCCTGCTGCGCCATCCACGCAGCAGCTCCTCGCTCCGCGATCTCACCGATGCGCGTTTCCAACCGATCCTTGGTCTGGGTAACGAAGCACCGGCTCCTGAAGGCGTGACGCGCTTAATCCTCTGTTCAGGCAAAGTTGCTATTGACCTGCTCTCAAGCGCCGAATGGGAAAAGAGCGGTGGACGCATCGATCTGCTGCGTCTGGAATTGCTCTATCCCTTCCCGGCAGAAGAGCTGCAAACGGCAATCAGGCGCTACCCAAACCTGCACGAGGTGATCTGGTTACAGGAAGAGCCACAAAATATGGGCGCCTGGACATTTGTCTGGCCACGGTTGCAGAAGCTGCTTCCCGAAGGGGTGACATTACACTACGTCGGACGGCCCGAATCGGCCAGTCCGGCAGAAGGGTTGCACAGCATTCATGTACGAGAACAGGCTCGTATCTTGCGTGAAGCAGTAGCTGATTTGTCGGAATCGCCTGTACCGGTAATCCAGGGACAAGCAGCGATAAGTGGCCAGGTGAACTAGCAATGCAGACAATAACCTTCACCTCCCGTATCGCGCTGCCGTTGCCCAGGTCAGGAGCGGCAGCGGGGTATTGGCAGGCAAGGGCAGCGACTGAAGCAGGCAAGTACACGCAATAACGATGAGAACATCCATATGATATGAGGTAGGGTAGAGTATGGCATACGAAATTCGAGTGCCGTCGCTCGGTGAGTCGATTGTTGAGGCGACGGTAGCACGCTGGCTCAAGCGCGAAGGTGAACCGGTTGCTGTTGGTGAACCGGTGGTTGAGTTGGAAACCGATAAGGTCAATCTCGAAGTGGCCGCCGATCAGAACGGAATCCTCACCAACATTGCTTCTCCTGAAGGTACGACCGTTGCGATTGGCGACCTGCTGGGAACAATCGAAGTGGGTGCATTCCCGGCAGAAAAACCGGCAGCGACTGCACCATCTGCGGCCACATCAGCACCGACACCGGTAGCGACTGCTCCATCTGTGGCCACATCAGCACCGACACCGGTAGCGACTACTCCATCTGTGGCCACATCAGCACCAACACCGGTAGCGACCTCATCACCTGCCACAGGTGAGGTTTTGGCAACGCCGGTCGCTCAACGCATGGCCGCCGAGCACGCTATTGATTTACGCACCGTGCCTGGCACCGGCCCTGGCGGACGGATCACGAAGGAAGATGTCATGCGGTTGGTTTCGGGAACCGGGCCGAGTGAAGCTACCGCTAAAGCTGATGAAGGACGTATCCATACACCTGTGAGCCATCCAACCCCAGCCGTTATCGAGCGTCCTCCATCACCACCTCAATCAACACCAGCACCGACATCCCCACTCCCGGCTGCTACTGCTCCGCGACCAACACCGCCGGCAACTCCGGCGCCAACGGTGACGGTGAATGGCGACCGCCGCGAAGAGCGGCAGCGCCTGAGTCGACGGCGACTGACTATCGCCCGTCGTCTGGTTGAAGCCCAACACACGGCAGCAATGCTCACCACGTTCAATGAAGTGGATATGAGTGCGGTCATGGCCCTGCGTGCACGCCACAAAGACTCGTTCAAAGAGCGCCATGGGGTCGGACTAGGCTTTATGTCGTTCTTTACCAAGGCGGTTGTTGGTGCTCTCAAAGCCTTTCCGATGGTCAACGCTGAAATTCAGGGCGAAGAGGTGGTAATCAAATACTACTACGACATCGGGATTGCAGTGGGAGTTGATGAAGGATTGGTTGTACCAGTTGTACGCGACGCCGACCGCAAGACCTTCGCTCAGATCGAGCGTGAGATCGCGCAATTGGCGAAGAAAGCGCGCGAAGGTACTTTGAGTCTGGCCGAGCTGCAAGGTGGTACATTCACTATTACCAATGGTGGCGTGTACGGTTCGCTGATGAGCACGCCTATTCTCAATGCGCCACAGGTTGGTATTCTCGGCATGCATAAGATCGAGGAACGACCGGTTGTGGTGAACGGTCAGATTGTCATTCGCCCGATGATGTACGTAGCTCTTAGCTATGATCATCGCCTGATTGATGGGAGCACCGCTGTGCGCTTCCTGGTGAAGGTGAAGGAGCTGATCGAAGACCCAGAAGCACTTTTACTGGAAGGGTAAAGGACACGGGATCTCTGTCAGTGAGGCGATAGAGATTGGCAGCGGTTGGCGAGCTGAAAGCTCTCACCTTGACCGCACAATCGCCTGGGAATGAGGATAGCGGAAAGAGAGTTAGGGGGAAGGGATGGATTTATGCCTACGGCATTCTCGCACCTTCCCCTTCCTCGCCTTCGGTGTAAGAGGAAGAGGGCAGGGGTGAAAGTAAAGGGGCGCTAGCTGCACGACAACCCATCAGTTAGCGTCTCTCCTCAGCGGGAAAAGGTGGAAAAGGGACGGAGATCCCCTAACTTAGAGCCTATCCGCATAATCGTCTCGCGGTACGGTGGACGAAACCTGATAAATGTACGGGCACAGCGGCGCTGTGCCCCAACCGATCTTCTGCTGCGACAGAGTATTCCGGATCAGTATTTATTCATCCTGACACACGCAAAGAGCATCCGCATGGCGTCCATCGGCTCCTCCTGGCGGTGATCGGAGGTGAGCAGCCGCAATCATGCCATATCTGTAACCAGATGTTAAGATCAATCAAAAGAGCATCGGCATCACGCTACTTTCTCTCCTCTCCCCTGTTTTTTGTCTTCCCTCAATTCTGCTATAATACTAATCCCGATTCCGAAAAAATAGAGAATAGGTGCGAGACAACAATGAGGTTGCTAATACGAATCGTCAGTTGGGCCATCCTGCTGCTGATCGGCGTTCTGATTATTGGTGGCGGTGGTGGATATCTGTGGTTACGGCGCTCGTTGCCACAAACGAACGGCGAAATCCGTGTAACCGGCATTAGTGGGCCTGTCACCATTGTGCGCGATACTGATGGCATCCCCCACATTACCGGTGCTACTGACACCGATGCCGTCTTTGGCCTTGGTTTTGTGCATGCCCAAGAGCGACTCTGGCAGATGGAAGTTCAGCGCCGTATTGGTCATGGTCGTCTGTCAGAGATTTTTGGTGAAACGACGTTACGTACCGACACATTTTTACGCACGCTTGGCATTGCCCGCGCTGCCCAGCAGGCATTAGCCAACCTCGACCGCGCAACGGTTGATCTCCTTACGGCATACGCGGCAGGTGTCAATGCTTTTCTGGCTACCAATCCCGTCTTACCGCCTGAATTTCTGATCCTGGGCGTACAACCAGAACCATGGCAACCGGTCGACTCGCTGGTGTGGGCCAAGATGATGGCCTGGGATCTCGGCGGAAACTGGAATAACGAGCTAATGCGCGCAACGTTAACCGCGAAGATCGGGGCCGAAGATGCAGCGTTCTTGATGCCATCATACACCGCTGATGGGCCACTCATTTTGCCCACGTCGGCTGCTGCACCGGCGCCGTCCGCCCACGAAGCGACGGTTACCATCCAACCGGCAACAGCGCAGCGTCTGCTAGACCTCGCGGAAGAGATGTTATTCATTACCGGGGTTGGTGACCAACTGGCCGGCTCTAACAACTGGGTGATCGGCGGCAGCCGAACGGCCAGCGGGAAACCGCTATTGGTAAACGATCCCCACCTTGCTAATCGTATCCCCTCGATTTGGTTCCTGGCTCACATCAAGGGTGACACCATCAACGCGATTGGGTCTACGTTTCCGGGCTTACCGGTCGTCGTGATCGGACATAACGAACGAATCGCCTGGGGTGTCACAAACACTGATCCGGATGTACAGGATTTGTATGTTGAACGGATCGACGCTCAAAATTATGTCGAGTATAACGGAACACGTGAGCCGGTGACGCTCATCAACGAAGTCATTCCCGTTAAGGGTAGCGATCCGGTGACGTTGACGGTACGCATCACGCGCCATGGGCCGGTGATTAGCGACGTTCTGCCAGATGCCAAGGAGACGCTGGCATTTCGCTGGACCGCTCTTGATGATGAGGACACAACGTTACGTGCATTCATCAATCTTAACCGTGCCCAAAACTGGGCAGAATTTACTGCTGCTCTCCGTGATTACAAAGCACCAATGCAGAACTTTGTCTATGCCGATGTGGATGGCAATATCGGCTTCTATGCACCGGGATCGGTGCCAATCCGGCGCAATGGTGATGGCCGTATGCCGGTACCAGGATGGACCGATGAGTTCGAGTGGATCGGCTACATTCCATTTGAAGACCTTCCTCACGTGTACAATCCACCGCAAGACTATATTGTAACGGCGAACAACCGAGTTGTAGGAGATGACTATCCATACCTGCTGGGAACCTCGTGGGCAGCTCCGTTCCGTGCTCAGCGGATCATCGAACTGATCGAGCAGAAATCATCGCTAACAGTTGCCGATATGCGTCTTATGCTCAGTGATGTGCTTTCGATTCAAGCCCGTGAGTTGTTGCCGATCTTGCGTGATGTTACACCGGCCGGACCGCGTGAGACTGTCGCCTTAGAACTCCTCCGCAATTGGGATGGCACCATGACCGGTGATAGCCCTGCCGCAGCAATCTATCAGGGTTATTATAATGCTGTGCTTGAAGAAGTATTTGCTGATGAGCTACGTGATTTCTTTGCTGCTACCTATCGTCATCGGCACAATTTCGCAGCGATGGCATTAAGACAAGTGTTGCTGGAAGGGCACTACGATTGGTGTGATAATGTGACGACGATTGACACCAATGAGGATTGTGCAACAGTGCTTGCCACTGCATTGCGTCGGGGCTTAGATGCCATGGCAACGGCGCAAGGCGAACAAGATCCAACACGCTGGCGGTGGGATCGGGTCCATCAGGCAGTCTTCCCCCACAATCCGTTTAGCCAGGTTGGTGCGCTACGCGGCATCTTCGAGCGACGAGTACCGACAGGTGGCGATGGTTTTACCATTAACGTTGCCCCACTGCGACTGAATGAAGGCTACCTGCAATACAATGCACCTTCGTACCGTCAGATCATCGATCTTAGCGATCTGAACGCATCACGCTTCATTCACACCACCGGTCAGTCAGGGAACGTACTGAGCAACCGGTACAGTGACTATCTTGCACTATGGCAGCGAGGTGAAGATGTTCCGATGCGCTTTAGCGGTGAGATCGAGGGTGAACGGTTGGTCTTACGCCCCAAATGAGTTGGCTGACCGTCGTTAGTTATTGAACATTACCTGAAAACGCGGGCCGTTGGCCCGCGTTCTGAGGTGTGCGGCAGAAGACCTGAATACCCGGAACGCGGGCCAACGCTGAGTTTCGTTCGCTTTCTACCTGACGTATCCTTGTAGCCACTCAACCAGCAGACGGACACCGACACCAGTAGCACCACGTGATTGATAGGCACGATGCGGCTTCTCTACCCAGGCAGTCCCGGCAATATCAAGGTGGGCCCAGGGATAATCACCAACAAATGCGGCCAGAAAACCTGCTGCCGTAATAGCGCCACCGTAACGCCCACCGGTATTCTTGAGGTCGGCAATCTCACTCTTCATTGCTTCGCGGTACTCATCCCACAGCGGCAACTGCCAGACACGCTCGGCTGTCGCTTCACCAGCAGCAATCAGACGGTTTGCCAGCTCTTGATTATTCCCCATCAATCCGATTGCGTGTGGACCAAGGGCAATCATAATCGCACCGGTCAGGGTAGCCAGATCGACAATGGCAGCGGGTTGATAGCGCTGTGCGTAGAATAGACCATCGGCCAGCACGATCCGACCTTCAGCATCGGTATTAAGAATTTCAACCGTCTTGCCGCTCAGGGTGCGAATAATATCACCAGGGCGATACGCTGTTGAACTCGGCATATTTTCCGCTGCACAGACGATCCCTACCACATGAAGCGGTAACTGCAATTCAGCGACGGCCTGCATAGCACCGAATACCGCTGCCGCACCGCTCATGTCCATCTTCATTTCGTCCATCTTCTCGGCCGGTTTGATACTGATCCCGCCAGTGTCAAAGGTTATCCCTTTTCCAACCAAACAGATCGTAGGACCTTGATCAGCCGAACCGTACTCCATCACAATAAAGCGCGGCTCGTTAGCCGATCCCTGACCGACCGCAAGAATGCCCCCGAAACCTTGCTCGATCAGTTGAGGTTTATCAAGCACCATCGTTTTTAGACCGAGCCGCTCACCTAATGCGAGGGCAGTCTGGCCGAGAAAAGCCGGTGTCACCTCGTTACCAGGGCCGTTAGCCAGGTCACGAGCAAAAGCTGTTGCCCGCGCAATAATCTGACCACGGCGCACCCCAGCAACCACCTCATCACCATCGGCACCGAGCAGAAGCACTGCGTTGGCCGTTGGTACTTCTTCTCGATCACTCTTGTATCGAGTATACCGATACGAACCTAACACACTTCCTTCAGCAAATGCCTGACCAAACACGGCGGGCGTAAGGGGTAAATCACCGTTGAACCCCACGTGGTAGGTTGCAACTTTCACCTCTTGCGCACGCTGAGCAGCCAGCGCCGCCGCCTGCCGCACCGTATCGGACGTGATCGACTGACGCTTACCCATACCAATCAACAACAACCGACGGGCCGGCAACGTGCCGTGAGGATAAATGAGCGTCTGCTGTTTCCAACGCCCGGTTACGTCAGTCGGTTCACACAGGGCAGTCACCGCAGCCGGTAACGCCTCATCTTCAGCATAGAGTAGCACTGCCAGGTCGGATGCTACCGCCAGAAGGTCGCCATTCTGTACTTCACACTGCATAGAAACCTCTGAAAGCTGACGAGTCATTTTTTACAGATTGTTATTGTACGTTGGCACCGGTAGCCCGTCAAATCGAACAACGCGCTACAACCTGTCGAAGCAGCAGATACCCTGTGATACAATAGGCGCAGATTGCAGCGTAAGCAGGGGGCAGTATGACTCCAATTATTCAACTGGGGCTGGGTGGCGTTGGCCGGGCACTTGCCCGACAAATGCTGACCGTCGCGCCCACGATCCGTCGCCGATACGGTATCGACTTGCGTTATGTTGCGCTGGTTGACAGTCACGGCGCTCTCGCCGGTGATCCAGCGCTTACCGATACACAGGTACACAACATTCTGGCAGCCAAAGAGGCTGGACAGCATCTTGATAGTCTTACCGGCGCCATCACTGACCGACACTGGCTTGAGTTGTTACCGGCAACCATTGCCATTGTCGTTGATGTAACGGCGGCTGGCAATCACGCTGCACCGCTAGCGGCTGCTATCTCAGCCGGACATCGAGTTGTCCTAGCGAACAAGCGACCACTATGCGAAGGTTTTGATCTCTTCGCCGCCCTGACCGAACGCGGTGCAACGCGCTATGAAGCAACGGTCGGTGCCGGTCTACCGGTGATCAGTGTGCTACAAAACCTGATTGACAGTGGCGACGAGATCGTCTCCATCGAGGCAGCGTTGAGTGGAACGCTCGGCTTCCTGATCAGTGAACTCGAACAGGGAGCTGGCTTCGCTGAGGCAGTACGAACGGCACACCGGCTTGGCTACACCGAACCAGACCCACGTGATGATCTGAGCGGAGCTGATGTCGCCCGCAAAGCACTCATCCTGGCTCGTACCTGTGGAATGAACATCCCGGCGCACGCGGTAAGCGCAGAAGCACTCTTCCCGCTAGCACTGTCAGAAATCAGTATCACTGAATTTCTGCAACGTCTTGATGAAGCTGAAAGCGAGATTACGAGTCGCTTCCAGGCCGCGCGGGCAAACGGTAAAGTCATACGCTACATGACCCGCATCAGCCGTAACAACGGGGTTGAAGTTGGTCTGCGCGAACTTTCTCTCGACCATCCGCTAGCCAGTTTACGCGGACCGGACAATATGATTAGTTTCACAACCAGGCGCTACCACGATCGCCCACTTGTCGTGCGAGGGCCGGGGGCCGGTGTTGAAGTAACCGCAGCCGGTGTGTTAGGAGACATTATCGCTACTGCCCGTGAATTGTAACTGTTGCGCTATATCCTAATTCCGGTTCGAGAGCGGCTCGAACCCTTCACCTTCGCCCTATATGGTTCTTAACGTTTTCAGCCGCGGACGGAATAACAGCGATGAAGGGCATTCACGTGCTGAGGTTCGGTTTCCCTGCGGGTACAGGTTTGCAGTCCACAACCTTTGGGAGCAGTGGTAGCAGGTGTATCCATCTTTCTTTGCGGCACGCTATCTCCTACTCGTGGGACTACCCCTGCCATACGGCGACGGGCATGGTAGCTATTCGTCAGTACGGGTCGCATCGCGCCTCGACACGTATCTCGGATAGCCTGCGAATTGCACTACTGCGCTCGCTCCTCAACCGCTCCCCTCTCATCTCACTGCTGTCGGACGGCTGAGCACGTTGAAAAGTCATCTATCACCGGTATCGTACTTGAGTTTTATAACGCGGCGTGTTACACTATTGACGCACAGCAGCATTTGAGCAACCCCCACCGGATATTCAAGGAGTCATGCAATGGTGCACGAACACTCCGCAGCAGAGCTACCCCACTACAATTTGTATATTGATGGCGAATGGCGTCCAGCAACAAGCGATCAGACGTTCACCGTTTACGATCCGGCAAACGGTCAACCCCTTGCAATATGTGCAAGTGCTACGACCAACGATGTTGATCGAGCAGTGATGGCCGCCCGAACCGCCTTCGATCATGGGCCGTGGCCGCATACCTCTCCGGCACAGCGGGCCGAAATCCTACACGCAATTGCCGATGCCCTGGAAGCACGAAACTTTGAACTTGCCGAGATCGAATCGCGAGATGCCGGGGTTCCATTACGGAAAACCACCTACAACGACATTACCCTGGGGCTAGAAATTTTGCGTGGTTGTGCCGAACTGGCCCGCAAACATCCTTACGAACCGCTGCCGTGGAACGAGCTGCCGACAGTATCGTGGAATTTTGTCTGGCGCGAACCAATTGGTGTCTGCGCCCAGATTATTCCGTGGAACTACGCTTTTTGTATGGCTGCATGGAAACTCGGCCCGGCACTGGCAACCGGCAACACGGTGGTTTTTAAACCCTCGTCGCTAGCACCCCTCAGTACACTGGCGATTTTCCAAACGATTCACGAACTCAATCTCCTCCCGAAAGGTGTTGTCAATCTCGTGCTCGGACCAGGTGGAGAGGTCGGCGAATATCTGGTTGCTCACCCAGCCGTAGATAAAGTAGCATTTACCGGTAGCACGGAAGTTGGCCGCAAGATTATGGCCCTGGCGGCGCCGCATGTCAAACGGGTGACGCTAGAACTGGGTGGGAAGAATGCAATGCTGGTCTTGCCCGATGCCGATCTCGATCTGGTCGTTGATGGTGTCTTATGGGGGGCATTCTATCACTCCGGGCAACTGTGCGAAGCCGGTTCACGGTTGCTCGTACCGCACACGTTACACGACACCCTGGTTGATCGTCTTGTCGAACGAGTCCGTGGGATGCGGATCGGCGACCCGATGGATCTGGAAACCGACATTGGGCCACTGATTAGTGAACGACAGCGTGAGAAGGTCGAACGATACATTGCCATTGGTCGCGAAGAAGGTGCGACGGTGGTTGTTGGCGGTGGCAGACCACTTGGTGATGCCTTTGCTCACGGCCATTACATCGAACCGACCATCTTTACCGGTGTGCGGCCAGAGATGCGAATTGCACAGGAAGAAATCTTTGGTCCGGTGCTGTCGGTTATTGCCTACCATGACATTGGCGAAGCGATTCGGATTGCAAACTATAGCATCTACGGTCTCGCTGCGTCGGTCTGGTCACGTGATTTACAGCACGCACTGACAGTAGCCCGCCGCATTCGCGCCGGTACCGTCTGGATCAACGAGCACCACGTTCTCAACCCGCACGCACCGTTTGGTGGGTATCGGCAGAGCGGTTTTGGCCGCGAAATGGGACGCTACGGACTCGATGAATACACAGAAATCAAGCATATTCACGTCGATCTGATGCAGCGCCGCCAGGGTCGTCTGTGGTGGGATACCCTGTTGCCAGAATAGCTTTAGCAGAAGCGGTCTTATGGCAGCGAACATCACCGTCAACGTACAACCACACCATCTGACCATAGCTGAAGCAATGCGTACTATTGTTTCGTTTGATGGTGAAGGGCGACCAATCGTTGCTTTTCGCAACGGGATAAATTATGTACGTGGTCTTAGTGGTGAGGTACTGCAAAAACGGGTCCTGGCACCCGGTCAAAAAGAGCGGCGCAAACTATCCGATGAAGAACGACGGCGCGTACTTGCCGAGCTGCTCACGTGGAGCCAACAGATGATCGAGCGCATCGCGGCGACGGCCTCATCAACCGAACGCGACTGGTTTGAGCGGATTCGGCGTTGGGATGTCGATCGGTTAGAAGCCGAGCGTGAACGGTTTCGGAAGGTCTACAAACCGATCAGTATTCTCCCTCCCGATCAATATCGAGCGCTGGTCTTACAGGCAACCGAAGGATGTAGCTGGAATCGCTGCCATTTCTGTACCTTCTACCGCGACCGGGCATTTCGCATCCATTCACCTGGCTCGTTTCGCACCCATATTCAACGAGTGAAGGAATTTGTCGGCGCCGGTATCGGTTTGCGCAGGGCAATCTTTCTCGGTGATGCTAATGCACTGATCATTCCTCAGCCGCGTCTGCGTGAACTCTTGCAAGTCGTGCACGAAGAGTTCAGAATCGGCCCACAGGCCGACTTCAAAGGCATTTACGCCTTTCTCGATATTTTCGGCGCCGAGCGCAAAACCCTAGACGAATATCGCGAACTGGCCGCAGCCGGTGTTCGCCGCATTTATCTGGGTCTCGAAAGTGGTGATGAGACGGTCTTTCGGCTCCTCAACAAGCCTGGTTCACCAGCAGAAGCCATTGAGGCAGTTCGGACCATTAAAGCGGCTGGGATTGCGGTGGGGATTATCCTGCTGGTTGGCGCCGGTGGTGAACGCTTCGCCCATGATCATGTACAACGTTCGCTGGCCGCAATTGCCGCGATGAACCTGGGACCGGAAGACATCGTGTATCTATCACCACTGATTATCCCAACTGACACGCCCTATCTTGCCCAATTGCAGGCCTTCGACAGCCCACCGTTGAGCGAGGATGCTATCCTCGAACAGTTCAATCAGCTTAAACAGGGAGCACGAATGGTCGCTGGCCCCGGCGCCAAAGTGGTGATTTACCACATTGAAGAATTTGTCTATTGAGAACGGGGTTAACCGAGCTTCTCTTCCTTTAGCTAAAGATTTTCAGAGTGCTCAGTGTTGGGTCATCGAAGATGACCCAACAATGCAGAGTCGGAGTGACACCGACGAACATTACGCACTCACTGAATCCCGACCCAGGCGGATTCCCAGGAACATGGGACGCTGGCCCGTGTTATGCAGTTGTACGGTTAGGTCTCATCGGTTGGCGTATCAGCATCACACATCCCCCCTGGCACCTCCCAGCACACCGCAAGCGGGGAGGATGAATGCGCCCCTACCGCCGCACTGATGGGCAGAACCCAAGAGACAGCAGGGGCGCGGCTGTAGCCATCCGTCGGAGTGGGAAGCAGAGTGGCGCCTTACGCGCTGCAAATATATTGGCAATCTATCTGTCCGCCCGCGTTTCTCCTCTTTCCTCTCACCTTTATCCTCTTGCCGGGTAGAGTGAAAATGTTGAATCCCCTTATTCCTTCTCAATCTGCCCTATGTTTCCGCACCTGCCTCTGCTATAATGAGAGAGCAACGCACCATTATCATAGGTTAAGCCTGTTCAGAAACTGCCAACTAGTAGTGATCAGTCAAGCGTTTCTACGCAACAAGGATCGGCTTACCGATGTCGGAATATAGCTCTTTTCAGATCGATCAGCAGCGTATCGCACGATACATCGGTGCTGATCAGGCACAGGCACTCTGGCAGGGTCGCATGCGTCCACACGAACTCTACACCTTGTGCGCCCGACTCACCAGTGCTCAATATGCCTTGACAACGTATTTACCCCGACGGGTGGTTGCGTATCGATTGTCAACGACCGATAATCAACCCTGGGTAGAGGTGGTGAATGGTTCGTTACTCTTTGCCGATATAAGCGGTTCAACTGCCCTTGCCGAACGACTCAGTAGTCTTGGTCGGGAAGGCATTGAGATTGTTACCGATACTCTCAACACCTACTTTGGCACTCTGATTCGGCGTATTCAACACGCTGGCGGCGATCTGATAACGTTCGGTGGCGATGCGCTACTGGTCTTATTTACCGATCCCGATCACGCCTACACCGCAACCATCGTGGCCCATGATCTTCTGCAATCACAGGCAAATTTCGTGCGTGAAGTACCGGGTGTTGGCTCGTTTCCCCTCACGATGCACATCGGTGTTGAGAGTGGCCAGATTGCGCTGGTCAGTGCCGGTCGTCCGGAGTCGCTGCGCTATTGTGCTATGGGTGCTTGCGTTGAGCGGGTTGCGCGGGCAGAAGAATTGGGCGGTCGTGGCGAGATTGTCGTCGGGCCACACGCATGGTCGGCGCTGGTCGGGCAGGCCCAGGGTGAACCACTGGCAGACGGTTATGTAAAAATTCATGCAGTTGCCGGGCAAGGTGCAGTGTCTACCACGTCAACCCACGCTGAATTGCCGCCACCGAGTCGTGAGACCGCGCTTCATCTGCTCTGGATGATAGAACGGCTCAGTCCCTACTTGCCGGCGATTCTCGTGGATCGGATACTTGACGATCCACAACGGCCCCATCTGGAAGCTGATTTACGGCCAGTATCGATCCTGTTTGCCCAAATCGAAGGACTGACATCGCTTGTTGAGCGTCTGTCACCCCAGACGGCAGCACACCTTATTGATGCAGTATGGCGGGTCTGTTTTACAGCAATCGAACGTTACGGTGGTTATGTCAACAAAATTGACCTTTCAACCGAGGGCAACAAATTGTTAGCGATCTTCGGTGCCCCCATTGCACAAGAGGATCACAGCGAACGTGCGGCCCGTGCGGCCCTTGATCTCCAGCGTGCGTTTGCTACCCTGATTAACACCCAACCGGCAGGGATCAACCTTGGTCAGTTGCGGTTACGGATTGGGCTAAACAGCGGCAACGTCTTTGCCGGGAATGTTGGTGATGTAGAACGCAAAGAGTACACCGTTATGGGCGACGCCGTGAATGTGGCAGCCCGAGTGATGGCGCACAGTGATTGGGGGGAAATCCGTGCGCCGACAACCTTCGCGGTGAATGTAGGCACTACCATCACATTCACCGATCCACGAATTGTTAGTGCGCGTGGCAAACGAGAGCCGCTCGAACTGCTCAGAGTAGTCGGTGAACGAGAAGCACCGCCACCGGTTGTCAAGCATGCCCTGTTAGGCCGGCGGCGCGAGCTGGCCTGGTTGCAAGAACGGCTCATCGCTGCGCTTGGTGGTCAAGGGCGGGTAGTACGGATAAACGGCGAAGCAGGTATTGGCAAAACGCGGTTGGTCGCCGAACTCCTGATCACCAGTGCGCCACATCAGCCACGGATTGTGAGCGTCCGTTGTCTGTCTTACCAGCAAAGCACACCCTACGCACCATGGAGTGACCTTCTCCAGGCGCTCTGTACGATCCCAGCCGGTGCCGATCAGATGACACGCGCCACGCAGTTACGGCAGAGCCTGGCGAGTGCCGGGATCAGTGATGACTGGTTACCCATTATTGCCGATCTGGTTAAGCTCGATCTCGATGATAATCCGCTCACCCGTACTCTTGACCCACAGCAACGTCAGGAGCGTCGGTTTGAAATGATCCGGGCCATCGTCCATGCCGCTGCACGCAGCCGTGGATTGGTGATTGTATTCGATAACCTCCAGTGGGCCGATCAGATTTCGCTCGATTTATGGCGCTATATTGCCGGTTCGCTGACCCACAAACCAATCTTGATGCTGGGCATGCATCGTGACACGCTGTACTGGAATGATGATCCGGTCGGTGATGGCGCTGAAATACTGACTCTGTCGCCCTTATCGGCAAGTGACAGCGCCGATCTGATCGCTGCTATTCTCGCCGGTGCCCAACTTTCAGCAGAGGTACGGACGCAAATCATCGAACGCGCTGCTGGTAATCCGCTGTTCATCGAAGAGCTGGTACGTGCAGTGCAGCGAGGGCACACTTCGCTTGACGAATTGCCGGATAGTCTGAGCGGACTATTGCTCGCTCGTCTCGATCAACTCGACGAACGTTCACGAGCACTCCTGCGCGTCGCCGCCGTGGTTGGGCAGCGCTTTCCGATTCCGGTCCTGCAATCAGTGTACGGTGAGGAGCCAAGCCGACTGATTCATGCTATCGCACAGCTCGATGCCCAGGAATTAACTATGCTCGAGCGGGAAGCACCCGAACGAGTACACTCTTTTCGGCATGCTTTGTTGCACGAAGTAACCTATCAGAGCATGCTGTTTGCCCGTCGGCGTGAGTTACACCGTCGGATCGGCGAATACCTCGAGCAACAGTACAGTGACGAGCTGGCACGGCTGCGCCATGAATTTGCCTCTGTTCGCCAATACCAGATTGTGCAGATTGGACGTAATGGGCCATTAACGACGCGCACAGTACGGGCGATAGCCAACCCTATCTTCCTGCTGGCCCATCACTACCGACTGAGCGACACACCAGAACGGGCAATCCAGTACCTTCTGCTGGCCGGTCATTTGGCCCATGACGAGTATGCCAATCAACAGGCTATTACCTATTACCGCTGGGCCATTGACATTATCGGCGAACACGGTGATGACCCGCGACTGTGGGAAGCGATGGAGGCACTGGGAGAAACGCTGGCCGCAATTGGTCAATACGACGAGGCGCAAACGGTGTACCGACAGATCCTCTCGTTAGGTGGTGATCATATCCCACCAGTTGTACAGGCAGAAGTGCTGCGATCATGGGGCGCAGCCCTTGAAAAGCAAGGTCGGTATCAGGAAGCCCTTGCCCAACTTCGCCGTGCCGAGACTATTGCCAACACGGCGATTAATCAAGTACCACCGTTGCTGCTGGCGGCGATTGCTGCTGATCTGGCGCAAACCCTAACCCGCCTGGCCAACTTCGATGAAGCACTGGCGATGTGCGAAGCCGGATTGGCCCGGATTCGCAATGATCAACGTAGCATTGAGGATGAACGGATTGAAGCCGAACTCCAACAACAATTGGGCATGATCTACGGCATGCGGGGACGTTACGATCTGGCCCGCTACCACTTTCTGAACGCACTCGGTGCTCAAGAGGCCATTGACGATCTCTACGGTCAGGCGCGAACCCACAATAACCTGGGTTATCTGGAACAATTACAGAGCAATTATGCGGCGGCAGTCGAGCACTATACCCGGGCCGAAGAGCTGGCTCGCCGCGTCAGTGCAAAATATGCGCTGTCAAGCGTTTTACTCAATGAAGCGTATGCCTATTATCGTCTGGCACGTTACGATGCAGCGGAAGCAGCTTGCCGTGATGCCCTGATGCTCTGTGAAGAGATGGGTGATCAGCTCGGTGTCGCGCAAGCGAACGATACGCTCGGTATCATTGCGTATGCCCGTGGCGAATATCGGCGTGCGCTGGATGTTTATCAGCAGGCACTAGCCATCTATACCAGGCAACAGAGTAAATACCAGTACGGAAACACACTGGCGCTGGCAGCACTAGCCGCGACTGCCAACGGTGATCCGAAAACAGCATTCGCTTACGCAGAAGAGGCCTGCCAGATCGGCGAGCAGATTCAGGTACCACAATTGACGGTCGAAGCACTATGGGCAGCGGCAGAGGCATTACTGGTGCAGAGTAAGCAGTTAAACGATCCGCTGTCGCAGGCATCGCTCCTCGAACAAGCCGGGAGTTACGCTTTCAGATCGGCAACGTTGGCCGGTCAGATCGGCAGTCGTTTCGATGAAGCAATGGCGTTACGCTTAATCGGTGAACTTGCCTCTGAACGTGATGAGCCGTTTGAAGATTATTTCACCAAAGCGATCACGATCTTTCGCGATATTAATTGTCGTTTTGAGCACGCATGCACAATTGCACGTTTTGGGCTTGCCCTACAGAGGCGAAACTTCTCCGAAGCAGATACGTACATAGAACAGGCCAGACAAGAACTGGCATCCATCGGCGCGCACGGCGAGTTGCGCCGATTAGCCCGATGAACACAATGACAAAGGAGGGGTACCGTGTCACAATCCGTCGTAGAACAGATCATCGGTCGTGCAGTGGTCGATCCGGAGTTTCGCGAAAAACTCATCGCGGACGCACGGGCTGCCTGCGCCGGGTACGATCTCACTGAGGAAGAGCTTGAGGCGCTCGAGCGTCTCGACGCAGAGAGCTTGAAAGCCTTTGCCGGTACACTTGATCCGCGCCTCTCGAAGAGTGCCGGTCGTGGATTTTTCTAGGCATTTGTTCCTGTATGTCTCTACACGATGCCTGCGTCAGCATGAAGGGTAACCTATGAGTGAACGGAGCGCCGAACGTCCTGAACTACAATTTGTTCCGCGGGCGTTCCGTGATCTCTTTTTACCACGTCGGCTGCCTCGCGAAGTACGGATAGCAATTGAGCAGTGGCTCGAGGCCGAGCCACTCTCACGGTTGCTCCCTGCTGCCTTCGAGCTTCCACTGCTACCCGAACTCAATCTGACACACATACTGGCTGACGCACGACATCTGGCAATTGTGGGGCCACCGGCGAGTGGGAGAAGTCTGGCCTTAGCGCAGATTGCCCGGCAATGGCTGAATAGCCAGACGACAGTACCACTGGTACGGCTGCTACTGAGCGACATTGATATTCCGAGTCTGACGCCGCGCGCTATCGTTGTGCGGGCACTGGCCCGACGAAATCTGGCCCCTAATCCGCTTGAGCATAATCTGCCCTGTTTGCTGATCATTGATGATTGGGAAGAATTGCCGCTTGCCCGTCGTGCAATCTGGCAACGATTTCTGGTGAATCTGTCTGAGCGTTGGCCGAAAGCACGTGTGGTCATTGCCCTGCCTTCCGGTGAGCTATGGCCAGGCTTTACCCATCGAGCGATTGCTCCGCTTTCAGACGAACAGCTTGCGACATGGATTCAGATCCTCTTTCCACACAGCGATCCGCAGACATTATTCCCGCTGTTCGAGCGTGATCCGCTCGTGATGCTCCGTGAACGACCGGCAGAGCTCATTATGCTCGCCCTGACGCAACCGCTCAGTGGATGGCCGGTTTCGCGCGCAGCGCTTTATGAGCGGATGGCAGCGTTTGCGACACCAATTCTGGCTACAACAAACGATCAGGCAGGCTGGCGGATTGGAGCTAGCGCTCGTCATGTCTATCAGCAAGCCGTCGAACTGGCCGCCCAGTCGCGGCTAGAACCGAAAACGATTCGGAGTGCCGGCGCGCAATGGCGGGCTTTTTGCCTGCCGTTAGCATTTGGGGTGACACTTGACCCGCAACCACTGATCACAGCCCTCGCCGCATCTGAACTGCCAAACGGAGAGCGACTTCTGCTACTGGCACGAGCACTCCGCGAACGACCGCGGCTTGATCCTGCCCTGAGCCGCCCCCTACTCGAAGAGATGTGTCACTACGGCGGTGAGGCACTGAACATGCTGGTGCCGGCATTGCCAATTATTCTGACCGATATTGGCCGCACGCAGTCTGGTCAGGTAACACTGTTGCTGGAACGGATTGTGGCACAATTAGCACCGAAAGCCAGCCATAAACTGCTCATGACCTTCCTTGATGCGACCGATGCCCCACCACCACTCCGCTGGCATGCAATTGACCTGCTATGTCAGCAGCAGATGACGCCTCCACCACTACCAGAGTACACCGATCTGATCGGTCAGGCAGGGCGTTGTCTTCTGGCTGTGAGCAGTGGCAATGCTTATTCGTGGTTGACCAATCCGGCCCTCCAGCTCGGCTTGCGATTACTGTTGAGTGGCGCTGCCGGTACAGAACGTCAGCGTACTATCGCACACTATCTCTTGCAACATACCGAACTGCCGGCCCCTATCCGGGCACTGGCACCCGCTGCCCTTTCTACGACCGACCTCGAACGGGCAGCGGCCGATCCGGCGGCTGAAGTCCGTCGGGCAGCCCGCGCCGTCTGGCTACGTACAGGACAGGTTGGTCACGTAGCACGATTTATTATGCAAACCCATCAACCGTGGGTTGCCCGCGATGAAGCGTTGGCTGACCTAACGCTCGATAAGGATGGACAGTCTTTTCTGATTGGCTTTGCCCTGAGTAACCGGTTGTCACTCGATGTACGGTTGCGGGCCATTCGCTTCCTCCACCGTTTAGACAGCGGGCAGATGCTGCTCAAACGCCTGTTAGACACTGAAAGCGAACTGACGATAGTACGCGCAGCGGCTGCCTATCAGTTTGTGCATTATCCACAAGCAGTACCGTTCTTACAATCGTATGTAAGCTATCAGCACCCACCACTGCTGCGACGAGCAGTAGTCCAGACCCTCGCTCAGATAGCCGCTCAGAATCATGCGGCGGCGGCAGCAGCCCGCAAGATATTGCACGACCTTGCTTACCAGCCCGACATCGATAGCGAATTGACGATCACAATCATTGCTGCCCTCGGACAGTACGGTGGCGCTGAAGCAATCACGACGCTTGGGTACCTGCTGGCACCGATTTACGGTGTGCATGTCCTGCAAGAATGGATCAAAACTCTGCCAGCCCTGATTGGCCCGGCGGAACGCTGGCTGTCGGCGGCTACTGAGTCAACGCGCGCCATCCTGGCCGACTTAATCGTCCACTCAGATACGGTTGCTAATAGAAGTTGTTGCATTCTTGATCGACCCTCTGTCCTCGTTGCCCATCACGTGTTGCGGGTAAGCAGTGCTGCTGTTCGTGCGGTTACGCAGATCGGTCAACTTCACCCACACCTCTACCCGGCGACCAAAGCTCTACTTGAGATCGTGTTGTACGATGCAAGTGCTCCGCGACCATTAACCGATTTACTGGCCGTTTTCACTACGCCTGAATTGGCACGCCTGGCCCGCGAGACAGTGAACGATCATCCTCTCTGTGCACTCGCCCTGCGTGCTATTGCCGACCGCCCTGATGGTGCCCAAACACTGATCCAATTGGCTGAAGCGACCGACCGCGATCTAGCGTGCAACGCACTTGACCAGATACGACCACCATTCTCGGCAGAGGTTCGTGACACATTGCTACGGATCGTCAACAGCTCATCTGAGACGGTTATACGGCTTACCGCATTGCAGGCACTGGGGCGAAGCTCCGATCCGACAGTAACGCCGACTCTGATGACCATTGTTGATAACGAGCATGAAGCGGTAGACATTCGGATAGCTGCACTCCACGCAGCTACTGCGATTCCAGTTACACGCCTCATTGACATTATCACAACGCACCCAGAACCACTGCGGAGTGCTGCCCTCTATGCGCTCAAGCGCAGTGATCGCCCGGCGCCAGTAAACCTCCTCCATCGCATGGCATTCGACGCCGACCGAACCTGTGCCCTAGCTGCGGTTGATGCGCTCGCCGGTCAAATCCCAACTACGACCCCAATCCTGTTGCGTATTGTTCGCAGTCACCCCGATCTGAGCATTCGATTGGCCGCTGCGGCAGCATTGCGTGATACCGCAACCGAAGACGTTCTCCCTGTTTTCATTGAAGGGCTGCTCGCACCATACCCGGCGTTGCAAACCCAGGCGTTTACGCTGCTGGCAACCATCGATCCGCATCATCCGGCCTTACGCCAGGTGCTTGCCGATCCAAATACGCCCGAAGTACTTAAGAGTCTGGCTGTCCAACACCTGAGTACACATACACCGTCTGATCCGCTGATCCGGGCAGTGGCCATCCATCCTGAACACTCAGAGCAGTTGCGCTGTCTTGCTATCAGAGCACTCGCGCAGCAAGCCGATGAAGCAACGATCAAGGATTTAGCCCAACTTGCCACCGAGGCAGAAACCCAACCGCTTTCAGTTCGATATGCAGCAGTAATGGCGATCGTCAGCAACTGCACAGCAGGCAATACTGCTGCACGCAATGCCTTAGCGAACCTGGCAACTTCGTCAATTCCTGAAATTGACCTCTGGGCAGGTAGCGCTTTACTCACCTGTCTGATACCAATTGAGCAAGCTGAACGATAAGGCAGCCCCATGTGAACAGGAGGAAAACAAAGTGACCCACACCGATTTCATTACGACAAGCCGTGGCCTGAAGCGTCACAGTCCGCCAATGCGCCTGTTCGAGAAAGCCAAGCGCTTTGGCATCTGGAATCCGTCACTTATCGATTTGAGCCGTGATGCCCGCGATTGGGAACAGCTACAAGACGACGAACGCGATCTGCTGCTCCGACTGACTGCCCTGTTCCAGGCTGGTGAAGAGGCCGTTACTCTCGATCTGTTGCCGCTCATTCGGACTATCGCCAGCGAAGGTCGACTCGAAGAGGAACTGTACCTCACCACCTTTCTATTTGAAGAAGCCAAACATACCGACTTCTTTGCCCGATTCATCAGTGAAGTAGCCCGCGTTGACCCTGATCTCAGCCGCTATCACACCGCCAATTATCGTGCACTCATCTATGAAGCATTACCGGCAACTATGCACCGCCTCGATCAAGACCCCTCGCCGCGCAATCTCGCCGAGGCATCGCTCACGTACAATATGATTGTCGAGGGTGTGCTGGCCGAAACCGGCTACCACGCCTATTTCACCATTCTCGATACCCAAAAGATCATGCCCGGCACTCGTGAAGGGATTCGGCTACTTAAACAAGATGAGTCACGTCATATCGCTTACGGCATTTATCTCCTCTCACGACTGATCGCGACCGACCGGAGTATTTGGGATCATATTGTCGAACGAATGAACGAGCTAGTGCTCTACGCAATGGGGGTCATCGACGAGATTTTCGCCAGTTATGAACCGATGCCGTTCAATTTACAGATTGAAACCTTCAGTACCTTCGCGATCAATCAGTTCCAACGTCGCCTCAACCGGCTTGAAATGGCGTGCCAACAGAGTCTGGTGGAGATCGATAGTCTGACAACCGATGATGAGGATGTGGCATGAAGGCATTTGCCCGGCGAGTGGTGCTGATTACCGGTGCCGGTGGTGGACTTGGGCGTGAGTTCAGCCGTCAGTTACTAGCCGCAGGAGCAGAACTCATCTTGAGTAGTCATAACCCACACCGGTTACGCACTGCCGCAGAATTCGCAGCCCAACATCAATTACAACCAGGCGCGGGGCGGATTCGTGCCTTGTTGCCGGCTGATCTCAGCGATGCTGACGATTGTGATCGACTGGCTCAGCAAGTCAAACAGATAGCGCCTGATCTCGAGTTGATCATTCATAACGCCGGTATTGGGCTGTACGGACCACTTGACGCAATTCCGATAGACGCTGCCGAACGCCTGTTACGAATCAACCTGTATGCACCCATCCGCCTCACCGCTGCCCTCCTGACCATCTTGCGCGCCAAACCCTATGCTCAGATAGTGTTTGTCTCGTCAATTCTCGGTCGTGCAGCACTACCGAATATCAGCATTTACTGCGCGGCAAAATTTGGGCTCCGCGGTTTTGCCAACGGTCTTGCCGCCGACGGCTATTGTGTCAGTACAGTGTATCCCTTCTTCACCCAAACCGACATCCTCGATGCACCACAGTACGGAGTTAGCTCCAAACGACGTGTACCGACCTGGTTGCTCGATCAACCGGCGCCTGTTGTACAAGCCAGTCTGAACGGGATCGCTGCCCGTCAGCGCGATATATATCCCAGTTGGAAGGCCCGTCTTTATGGAGTGACTGCTGAAATTGCGCCTGGAATCCTGCCTCCGTTCAGTCGATTGGTCGCAGGGTAAGTGAAGCCAGCACACAACACCTTCCCCCTTTCGCTCCCTTTATGATAAGAAAGGGGGAGTGTTACGGTAGATGCAGTTGCTGCCCCTCACGTTCTCCCTTCAGCTTCTACACGGGCTGAGGAAGAGGGAGCATTGCCGGAGAGGCATTTTGAAGCCAAACCGAAGCCAAGGACATTGCCCCCCTCTCGCTTGTACCGCCAGGTAGTGCATTTCAGAAAAACATACTATAATCCAGACTTGATATGATATAAAGACAGGAACACTCTATGAATGATCTTGATCTTGAACTAACCCGTCTCACCTGCGACCTGATCCGGTTTGAGACGATTGCCGACCGGCCCGATCAATTACAGGCAGCGATTGATTACGTTGCCACCTATCTGGCTAATATTCCGAAGGTTCATCTTGAACGAAGCAGTGCCAATGATAAGCCAGCGCTGGTCGTGACACTACAACCTACCCGCTCACCACGGCTGATGATCAACGGTCATCTGGATGTGGTAGTCGGTCAAGCGAACCAATTTATACCCGAAGTTCGCGATGGCCGTATTTACGGACGTGGTAGCCAGGACATGAAAGGCAGTATCGCAGTTATGATGCGGCTGATCCGCGATCTAGCGCAACGACCGCAGCCACCGGATATTGGCTTTCAGTTCGTGACCGATGAAGAGATAGGTGGACGCCAGGGTACAGGACGGTTGCGCGACGAGGGTTGGCGGTGCGATTTTATGCTTTGCCTTGAACCAACCGATCTCGGTATTATGTTCGAGCACAAAGGAGGCATGTGGGCACAACTACGGATCCCCGGTCGCGCTGCTCATGGATCGCGGCCCTGGGAAGGTGATAATCCGATCTACCGACTGACCCGGGGTATTCAAACGATCCATGAACGGTATCCACCACCGGTTGGCCCGAACGACTGGCGCACGTCGGTAACCCCCACCGAAATTCGGGTTGGCGCCGGTTCGCGTAATCAGGTACCGGCAGAGGCGCTGGTAACTTTCGACATTCGCTGGACAGCCGACACCACGCCAGAAGCCATTCAAGCGGATTTAGCAGTAGCCTTCCCAGATGCGGAATTTGTTAGCGTGATGGCAAGTGCTGGCTTACGTACTGACCCTGAACACCCCGATGTTGAGCGAATAGCCGACATTATTGAGCGCCACACCGGCCAGTCACCACGTTTCTACCGCGAACACTTTGCAACCGACGCCCGTTACTATTCACACATTGGCGTTCCGGCAATCTGCCTCGGCCCGATTGGCGCTGGCTTGCATTCGGCAGAAGAATGGGTTGACATTGCCAGTTTGACTACGCTGTATCACATCATCACCGATTATATTGACACATTGTAGGATCACAGCTTCTTATGCTCTACATATTACAAACTCTGCCTGGACTGGCCCCGCTCACGTGGCGAGAAGTGGAACAGACGATTCGGCCCACCGCCGACCGACCGGCACCCCGTCAGCTCGGTGTGCGTGGTGTACCAGCACGCAACGATCTCATCTTGCTCGATCATCGCGGTTCAATCCGTTCGCTTATGGCACTACGAACCATCGAAGATGTCTTCGTAGTCGCTGCACGCGGCTTCAAAATCGCACCCGATCAACGGGGGTTACGCCAGATACACGCCGCTACGCGCAACGAAGAAACGATCAAACCGGCACTGGAACTCTGGCAGCGCCTCAACGGTAAGAAACGCAACGGGCGTTTTCGCGTCGTTACCCGTATGGTAGGCAAACACAACTTCCACCGGTATGAGGTTGGCCGGGCGGTAGCCGATGCGATCCGTGACGGCTGGCCTGGACACTGGCAACTGGTAGATGAAGAAGCCGAACTGGAAGTGTGGGCCACACTGCTTGAACAAGAGCTGATCATCGCAATTCGGTTAACAGACAGCTCAATGCGACAACGTGAGAAGGTTGCACACCTACCGGCCTCGCTGCGTCCAGCACTGGCGGCGGCGATGGTGATGCTTACCCATCCCGAAGCTGATGACATCTTTCTCGATCCGATGGCCGGCGCCGGCACACTGCTGCTAGAACGAGCAGCAGCCGGGCCTTTTACCACACTTTACGGCGGCGATATTAGTCCGGCGGCGGTGACTGCAATGAATGCTAATCTTCGGCATGTTCGCGGTCACGTCGTGATCCGACGTTGGAACGCGATCAGATTACCGTTACCCGACGCCAGTGTGAATAAGGTGGCGGTCAATTTACCCTTTGGCAATCAGATTAGCGAGGGGGAGGACCTGGGTGAACTCTACCGTGACGTGCTATACCACATTGCACGAGTGCTGAAGCCCGGCGGACGATTGGTAACCCTCGTAGCCGATCAGCAACTGCTTGATAAAGTACGGGCACAGGCAGCACCGGTATTGCGTCCGGTTGCACGGCATCGGGTGTTCGTGCTCGGTCAGCGAGCTACTATTTGTGAACATATTCGGGTGGCCGGTGAGGTGAAATCACTATCGACACCAACGCCAGATGAAGAAGCTGATTGAGAGTGAGGAAGAGGGCAAGGAGTGTGGCTGGCGCGAAAGCATGTTGGTACCCCCTTACGCAATAGTCGCATGGGTATGGTACGTGCCCAATGAGAAATCTGGGTTTTTGATCATAACCTCAGAAAAAACCACAGGCTGGAGATGATCGGCGTATCAACCCTGACCAAAAACCGAAAACGTTGCCGAAATCTGGCAGACCAACGGTGACTTACCCGCACCCGGAGAAGCGCTTTGCTTACCAAACTGAAACATCGTGCTCGTGCTCTAAAACGAGAAGCTTACGCTCTGTACATAGCCACTCGTGATCCACGAGTTCCCTGGTACGTCAAGGTTTTCGTAGGTCTGGTGGTAGCACATACGTTTAGCCCCATAGACTTGATCCCAGACTTTATTCCTGTCCTTGGCTACCTCGATGACATAGTTATCACACCGCTGGGAATTGCACTGGCCCTAAGAATGATACCATCTGAAGTAATGAGTGATGCCCGGCAGAAAGCTGAAGTGTTGTTGCAGCAAGGAAAACCGATCAGTCGGGCCGGAGCAATCATGGTGGTTGCCATCTGGCTTGTGATCATTATCGCTGTTATATGGTCAGTTGTGCGAGTAGTAAGCGGCCAGCCTGCCTGAGCACTTGTCAGGAAAACGACACCAAGATCAGTAACAACGTTTGTGCTGAACAGGCGGTAAAGAGAACCACCCGACACACGCTTGCATTTACCGCTACGAAGCGCAATGAAGAGCCTACCCAAACAATCCATCATCACCTCACGACGGATGAACCTTGTCGATGGAGGCAAGACGATTTACCGGTAGGGATGAGGCGACGCCTCACCCCTACCGGTGTCCACGACGATGATCACGGCGCCGGTGCTACCGAACGTTGTCGCACCACAGACCACAGAGAGATGACGCTTTCGGATAACACACTGATCTGGCTGAGCACGACCTGCGCTGACCTTACATTGCTCGGAACAAGGGATTTCGGATCGGTGCTAACGCGAGCTGGCGCACCTCTAACCATGCTGGTGATCGATCACCCTCACCTTCTCTGCTATACGGAATGAACGTAAACACCTAGAACGAACGCAACTGCACACCCTTTCAACCATCTCTTTGGAATATAGGGTATGATAAGGGTTGATATTATACTGGTGGAGATAACACTCTATGCCACACCAACTTCGTTCATTGATCAGCACCCTAATCATTCTGTTTGTCTTCTGGCTCATCTGGTCGCGGCTGCACATCGTGATCTTTGTGCAGATGCCGTGGTGGGGGTTGCTCTTGTTGGCGGTTGGAATATACCTGGTTATTGACTACGGGGTAGACAAACTCTTTGGCCGACGTTAGCCACGCTATACATCGGCCACCTTCGTAGCGATAGCAGGTAAGCCAACTATGCACGAGGTAAGCCGAGAATTGCCATAACGACCTCTTCACGCTCGCGCATGCGTGCCGCTTCAGCAGGGCTGCGTTCGTGATCGTAACCGAGTAGATGAAGTACACCGTGAACGGTCAGATAGGCCAGTTCACGGGCCGGGCTATGACCATACTCAACAGCCTGAGCCAGGACACGCTCGTAAGAAATCGCAATGTCTCCGAGATAGCGTGGTTGATCAGGTGCAGTCACAAAAGGAC
>Ga0209691_1000134_pt1 | contig 52258 bp, 47 predicted proteins | sample YNPMSBMetaG_FD_187120 | JGI IMG/M metagenome (GOLD analysis project Ga0209691, IMG submission 187120) | Anoxygenic and chlorotrophic microbial mat microbial communities from Yellowstone National Park, USA - YNP MS-B MetaG (SPAdes) (version 2) ... | reverse complement strand
GCCATATAAAAAGCGGTGAAGAAAGCTGCAATCGAAAGCAGGGTGTACAGGCGAACGTCTTTGTAACTGGCTTTGAGCAAGATTTCATCTTTCGACCAGAAGCCGGCCAACGGCACAATGCCGGCCAGCGCGAGGGCGCCGATGAGATAAACCCAAAAGGTGGTTGGCATGCGCTCACGCAAGCCGCCCATATTGCGCATATCCTGGGGATCGAGATGGTGGCCTGCACTGTGCTTGGATTTGTGATGATGTTCCACCTCATGCAAACCGCGCTCCACCCCCTGGATGACCGACCCCGAAGAGAGAAACAACAAAGCTTTGAAGAAAGCGTGGGTCACCAAATGGAACATGCCGGCCACATACGCTCCCATGCCTACGGCTGCTACCATGAAGCCAAGCTGGCTGATGGTTGAATAGGCGAGCACTTTTTTGATGTCAAACTGCGCCACTGCAATGGTCGCCGCAAAGACAGCCGTCAGAGTTCCCACCCACGCCACCAGGCTTTGCGCCTGGGGGACGACTGCGTATAACGGATGCGAGCGAGCGATCAGATACACGCCAGCCGTTACCATGGTCGCCGCATGGATCAGCGCCGAAACCGGCGTTGGACCGGCCATGGCATCCGGTAACCAGACATACAAGGGCAATTGGGCAGACTTGCCGGTGACGCCGATGAGCATAAAAACCGTCATCATCAGGATGCCGGCCGGTAAGAGCTGGGAAATTTCCTCCACTTTGCTAAAGACTTCGCTGAAGTTGAAGCTGCGGAACAGCCCAAACATGGTAAAAGCTGCCAGCAGAAACCCAAAATCGCCAATCCGATTGGTGATAAAGGCTTTGTTGCCGGCAAGAGCGTTGCCAATGCCATTCTTGCCTTTATCGTACCAAAATCCGATCAGCAGGTAAGAGCATAATCCCACCCCCTCCCAGCCGACAAAGAGCATCAGGTAATTGTCGGCGCTGACCAGCGTCATCATTGCCAGGATAAATAAATTGAAGAAGACAAAGAAACGGCGATAGCGGCTCGGATCGCCCTGGATGCGCACATCGTCATGCATGTATGCAATGGCATAGATGTGAATCAAACAGCCTACGCCTGATACGACCAACATCATCGTTACCGAGAGGGTGTCAATCTGAATGCCCCAATGGATGTTCAATTCCCCAATGGTGATCCAATCTGCCAGTGGGATAACAGTCCCTTCTGGGTAAGCGATGAGGGACACCATTTGTAAGATTGCTACCAAAAAGGTCGCTCCAACAGCTCCACTGGCAATGCCTCCGATGACCTTTTCGGAAAAACGGTTACCCCAGATTAAATTGATCAGCAATCCCAACAGGGGGAAGAGCAGCACCAGGGGCGCCAGAGGAAAGAAAGATAAAGTGGCTGTGGCTGTTTCACTGATGAGCATAAGATTCTCCGCAGCTAACCTTTCATCATGTTCATCTGATCGATGTCGATACTGTGCTTGGTCTCAAAGATCTTGACGATCAAGGCCAGGCCGACCGCAACCTCTGCAGCCGCGACCGCCATCACAAAAAAGACAAAGATCTGTCCACTCAAGCCGCCATGCATGCGGGCGAAAGCCACGAATGCCAGGTTGGCTGCATTGAGCATTAGCTCGACCGACATAAAGATAATAATTGCATTGCGGCGGATGAGGACACCCAGCGCCCCCAGGGTGAAGAGGACAGCAGATAAAGCGATGTAGGTATAAATTGGCACCATTTACGACTTTGCCTCCAATTGGTTCTAACGTGCCTTGCGACCACGGCTCAGGAAGATTGCACCGATCACTGCCACTAGCAGCAATAAGGCGATAGTTTCAAAAGCCAGCAGGTAAGTGCTAAACATGAGCTCACCAATCTGGACCGGGTTGCCAAAATCACCTATGGTTGCCTGCAGAGCCGGGAAACTGGAGCGGTGAGTCACGATTAGATAAACGGCTTCGAGGATTAAGATGCCCGCCAGGCTCAAGGCGAGGGGTTGCATCCACCAGGTAGGGGGTGTGCGGCCAGTCTGTTCTGCACCCAATAACATGATCACAAATAGGAACAAGACCATAATGGCGCCAGCATAGACAGTGATTTGCGCCAGAGCAATGAAAGGAGCGCTGAGCATGAGATAGAACACCGCCACGGTCGAAAAGTTAAAGATCAAATATAAAGCCGAATAGATGGCATTGCGGCTGAACAACATGCCCAACGCAGAGAGAATGGTCACCAGAGCCAGGCCGCCAAAGAGCACCAGATCAACGCTCATTCAAAACCTCCCAAAACGAGTCTCCCTCGCCCTGTGGAAGCGGGTAGGAGTTGAGTCCATCTCTCCCCTCTCCCCTTGGGAGAGGGGGTGGGGGTGAGGGCGTCTCCCCTTGCCCTGTGGGAGAGGGGTAGGGGGTGAGGGCGTGTCCCCTTGCCCTGTGGGAGAGGGGTAGGGGGTGAGGGCGTGTCCCCTCGCCCTGTGGGAGAGGGGGTGGGGGTGAGGGCGTCTCCCCTCGCCCTGTGGGAGAGGGGGTGGGGGTGAGTCCATCTCTCCCCTCTCCCCTTGGGAGAGGGGTAGGGGGTGAGGGAAAGATGAGGGTCTCTTTCCATCAAACCGGATCCTTCATTTCCGGGATCGCGCGGGTATACACTCCCGGTGGCGTCTTCTGCGGTGTAGGCTGGCCGCCTTCCGGCACCGCTTCCAGCAACATCTCCTTGGTATAAATTGATGAGCGCCGGTCGGTAAAGGATAGCTCATAATTGTCACCCAACACAATGGCTTCCGTTGGGCAGGCGTCCTCACAATAGCCGCAGAAGATACAGCGCAATAAGTTGATCTCATACACCCGAGCATAGCGTTCACCGGGCGAGTAGCGCTCGTCATCGGTGTTTTCGGCCGCTTCAACAAAGATCGCGTCCGCCGGACAGGCGGCCGCGCACAAAGAACAGCCAATACATTTTTCCAGACCATTTTCATAGCGCTTGAGCACATGTCGACCTTTGTAGCGGCTGCGCACCGGGCGTTTTACTTCCGGGTATTGAATGGTTACCGGTTTTTCAAAAAACATTGCTTTGAGAGTGGTGGCTAAGCCACGCGCCAAATCACCTAACATTACTTATTACCTCCTGCGATTGAACCTCGCATCGAATAGACTACCAGTAAAAAGAAGACAATGGTCGTAAGCGGGATTGACCACAGCCAGAGAGGGTTTTGAAAGGTATCTGCCAGCAAGATGCCTAAGGCAGTCAGCATGGCGTTGCCTAAGGCAAGGGAGAACAGCACCTTCCAGCCAAACGCCATCAGGCGATCATACCGGATGCGGGGCAAAGTTGCCCGCACCCAAACCATCAGGAAAAGAAAGCCGACTACTTTGAGCAAGAAGTAGATCGGTCCCAGGATGGGAAGCTGATCAACAAAAGGTCCACGGTAGCCCCCGAAGAAGAGCGTAACCGCAATGGCCGAGACAGCAATCATCTTAACGTATTCTGCCATGAAGAACAGGGCAAACTTCATCCCCGAATATTCGGTATGGTAACCGGCGGTTAATTCTTGTTCGGCTTCGGGCATATCAAAAGGTGCGCGATTGACCTCTGCCAGCGTTGAAATCCAGAAGATAAAGGCTCCAATCGGCTGATACAGGACAAACCAAACGCCGCGTTGGGCTTCGACGATTTCTGACAGGCTGAGGGAAGAAGTCAACAAGATTGGGCCGGTAAACGCTAACCCTAACGCCAGTTCATAGCTGATCATCTGCGCCGAAGAGCGAATGCCGCCCAGGGTGGCATACTTGTTGTTTGAAGACCAGCCGGCCAGGACAATGCCATAGACCGAGATCGAAGCGATTGCCATAATATAGAGAATGCCTACGTTCAGGTCGGCAACCTGCAGGGTGATCGTGCGCCCAAACAGTTGAATGGGCGGACCAAAGGGCACAACCGCCATAATTACCAGCGCCGGCACCACGGTTACGATCGGGGCAAGGATAAAGATGATTTTGTCCGCATTAGCAGGGATTAGCTCCTCTTTGAAGATGAGCTTAATTCCATCTGCCACAGGTTGCAAGATGCCAAACGGACCGGCGCGATTTGGCCCAATGCGCACCTGAAAGCGCGCCAAAACCTTGCGCTCAAAGAGGGTTAGATAAGCAAAGCCGCCTAGCAAAGCCAGAATCAAGGCAAGCGATTTGATGGTCCATTCGATCAGAGATGCCCAATCCATAATTCCCTCGTTTTTAGCTCCGTTCGACCACCTTGAGTTGCACCAGGTGGGGTTCGTGGAGCGGGATTCCCGTGCTGCGCGGGGCCAAGATCACCCCTTCGGGGACTTGCTCATCCAGCAGAGCTGTTGCCATCGCAGAGGCTTCGCCAATTTGCAGATGCACCAGGTCGCCTTCCTGGATGGCGTTGGCGCTGGCCTGGGCGGGGTGCATCCAGATGACCGTCCTGACCCGGCGTTGATCCAATAACCTGGAAGGCAACAGGGTGCTGCCGCCGTCATAAAGTCTGGTGATCGGCACCGCAAGCGTACCCTCCTCGTCAGGTGTGCCTGCTGCCAGAGAGGGCCAGGTTAAGGTGAGCTTTTCGCCGCGCTGAATGCCGTTTGGCAGTTGAACGCCAATTCCCTGTTTGTTTTCATAGGTTGTACCGCCGTAATAGAGGTCTGCGCGCCCAATGATTGGCCACTGTTCGGGAGCTTGTGCCAGTGCTGAGTAAGTGATGCCTGCAAAGGCTGGCACTTCGGCCGCGATGCGCATCATCACCTTCGACGCAATTCGATCTTCCAGGTCAATGCCAAGCATTTTGCCTAACTGTCCGCTGATGGCAAAATCGGGGCGGGGGCCGGGGCGAGCAGGCACAGCCGGATAATAGCGTTGTGCCCGCCTTTCGCCGTTAACAAGGCTACCTTCGCGCTCGGTGAAGGGCAAAGCCGGTAGCACGACGTGAGCAAGTTTGGCAGTCGCTGTCAGGAACAGGTCTTGTACTACCAGGAAATCGGGCGTTAAGGACAGGGCAGGATCATCTGCAGCCGGATCACAGGCCACAAGATACAAGGCGCCAGCCTTACCCATCTCCTCGCCAAGGTTGGGCAAAGGTCGCCAACCCAGTTCCCAGGCGCCTTGATCGTTGGGTCGTTGCCAGACGGGGATCAATCCGTTGTTAGGGCGGCCGAGGTGATTGGTCACCGAGAGCAGGTTGGTACAGGCTTGAGCGAGGGCTTGCGAAGTCTGCAAACCAACCCCTTCGCTGCCAAAGAAAATCACCGCATTTTGAGCTTCTGCAAAGGCTTTCGCCGCAGCTTGCACCTCGGCATCCCGCCAGAGTGCATTAACCTTCTGCGGCAGTTCAGGACGCTTGGCAGAGAGGGCGTTGATCATCGCCAGAATCAAGCCACTTTCGTCTCGGTAACGGTAGCGTAAAATGTGCTGAGCAAATTTATCCAGGCGGTTCGGACGCGGCAGGGCAACGATCAGCGTTGCGCCGCGCTCCGCCGCTTGTTTCACCCGCAGCCACCAGATCGGCGCTTCCTGGTGTAAATCGGAAGCAATAACCAAAATGGCATCCCCTTTCCCCAGTTCACCCAGATTACTCCCCTGTGGCATGCCTGCCAGAGCAACCAAATCGCCGCCGCCCATTTGCGTATAGAGGGCGGTTTTGCCGCCGATGCCTTCGGTGAGCTTGCGCAGGTTGAAGAAATCTTCGTTCGAGAGGCGTCCACCTGCCACGCTGAGAAGGTTTTCACCGGCCTGCCGCAAGCGCTCGATTACTACCTCCAGAGCTTCCTCCCAACTGACCGGTGACAGTTCCCCTCCTTTGCGCAGCAGAGGTTGGGTCAACCTTTCTATGGATTCGGTGTAATGATAACCAAAGCGACCTTTGTCGCAAATCCAGATCTCGTTCACCCATTCGTTCTGCCGCGGCATAACCCGCTTGATGACAACCTTGCCACTCGCCACTGCCTCACGGCGCACGTTCAGAGTCAGGTTACAGCCCACTGGGCATTGTTGACAGATGCTGGCGGCGGCGTTTAACTCCCAGGGACGTGCCCCGAAGCGAAAATCGGCTGTTGTCAAGGCGCCAACCGGACAAATGTCGGTGGTGTTGCCGGAGAAGATTGAATCAAAGCCGGGCTCAGAAAAGGTGACGATTTGCAACGAACGCCCGCGCTGAGAAAAGCCGATGACCGGATCATCCACCAATTCGTCCTGGAAGCGTACGCACCGCCCGCACTGGATGCAGCGCTCCTGGTCTAGATAAATCAGCTCGCCTAACGGAGTGTGTTTCAAAAGATGTTTCTTCTCATCAAACAGGAAGCGCGAGGTGCCGGGCCCGTGAGCCATGGTCAAATTTTGCAGAGGGCACTCACCGCCTTTGTCGCAAATCGGGCAATCTAAGGGATGAGAGGTGAGCAAAAACTCTAGGATATCTTTGCGCCCGCGCTTAACCTTGTCCGAAGTGTTGATGACCACCATCCCTTCGGAGACAGGGGTGGTGCAGCCGGTCTCTAGCTTGGGGTTGAATTGAATTTTTAGCGAGCCATCTTCATTGCGGACAAACTGGCCGGTGGCGCGGTCAATCACCGGGCGACCAACCTCCACCAGGCACATGCGGCACATGCCCACCGGGTGCATTTTGGGGTGATAGCAAAAGACCGGAATATCGATCCCGGCTTTTTTGGCCGCATCGACAATGTTTGTGCCTTCCGGTACGGTAACCTGAATGCCGTCTATGATCAGGGTGATCATCTTGGTCATAGCGCAGGCTCCTGTTGAGCAACGCGAGCTGCAAAATCTTTGGGGAAGCGTTCGAGGGCGGATAGTACTGCTTCAATGGAGAACTCTCCCAGAGCGCACAGGCATTTGCCGCGCATCTGGCTGGCAACATCATAAAGCAGCTCAACATCATTTTGGCTTGCTTCGCCGCGATGAATGCGGTCAATAATGTGTTTCATCCAGTACGTACCTTCACGGCAGGGTGTGCACTTGCCGCACGATTCGTGCTGGAAGAAGTGAATCGTCTTGCGGATCAGCCAATCCATGCTCACCGTTTCATCAATAACGATGATCGAAGCCGAACCGAGTTGCGCGCCCAGGGCAGGTACACTCTCGTAGTCCATTGGAGTATCCAGGGCACGTTCATCTGCCACAATCAGGGCAGACGATGCGCCGGCCGCCATAATGGCTTTGATCTGTTTGCTGTCTGGAATGCCCTTGCCATGCTCAAAGATTAATTCTCGGAAGGTCGTGCCTAAGGGCAATTCGTAGTTGCCGGGACGATTGACGCGACCCGAAAGGCAAAAAATCTTAACCCCGGGGCTTTTTTCGGTGCCGAAAGATCGATACCACTCGGCGCCCCGCTCGATGATCAGCGGTACGTTCGCCAGGGTTTCGACGTTATTGACAATGGTTGGTTTGCCGAACAGGCCTACCGCAGGTGGAAATGGAGGACGTAAGCGCGGTTGACCCAGTTTGCCTTCTAACGATTCCAGCAAAGCGGTCTCTTCGCCGCAAATATAAGCGCCTGCTCCGAGGTGGGTGTAAATCCGCAGTGAATACTCTGTGCCAAACAAGCGCTCGCCTAACAAACCGGCGCTGTGTAACTGCTGGATGCGCCGATCGAGCTGATGGGCTAGTTGCCAGAATTCGCCCCGCAAGTAGATGTATGCCACGTTGGCTTGAACCGCGTAAGAAGCAATCATTAAACCTTCCAAAAACTGGAAGGGATTGCCTTCCATAATTTCGCGATCCTTAAAAGTACCTGGTTCGGATTCATCTGCGTTGGCGACGACGTAGTGAGGCCAGTTTTTATTGTCGATAAACGACCATTTCATCCCGGTAGGAAAGCCAGCCCCACCCCGCCCGCGCAGGCCAGAGGCTTTGACAATCTCAACCACTTCGTGGGGTTGCAGCGTTGTGACCGCCTTACGAAAGGCCTCAAAACCACCGTGCTGGCGGTACACGGCCAAATCGTTCAGGTCGGGAATGTCGCGGTGTCGAAGAAGGAGATAGGATCGTTTCATGGGGTACTCTGCCAGGTTCGAACGAGTTTCAGTGCGCTTTCCACGCTTTGATTTTCGTGGTAGGTGATGCCTTCGGCGGTTTGAACTTGAAAGAGCGGAGCGCGGTCACAACCCGCTAAGCACATCACCTGCTCAATCGTGATCAATCCATCCGCTGTAGTCTCACCTACCTGAATGCCCAAATTTTCGCATAACTGCTCAAGGAATTCTTCTGCACCTCGCAAAGCGCAGGGAAGATCGGTGCACACCTGAATGCGGTATTTACCGCCAGGTTCGTCGTGGTAAAGGGTGTAAAAGCCAACCAGTTGCCCGATTTCGGTGGTTGGGACATCGAGGATTTCGCTGATCTCAAGCAGCGCCTGTTTGGTCACGTATCCATATTCACGCTGAGCCAGATAGAGCAACGGCATTGCTGCAGCGCGTTTTTGATCAGGCGGGTATTTCGCCAGGGTCATTTCGATTTCGGATGCGTATTTTTCCAGTAGATGGTTCACCGGTCTACATCTCCTAAGACGATGTCAATTGTGCCGATCAGGGCCACCAGGTCGGCAACCAGATGCCCTTTGGCAAGCAGTTTCAGCACTTGTAGATTTGCAAAGGACGGTGTGCGCCAGTGAATGCGATACGGTTTCGGCCCGCCATCGCCTTCGAGATAGACGCCTAGCTCGCCGCGGGGCGATTCGACGGCTACATAGACTGCTCCCTTCGGCGCCGGAAAACCTTCAGTGAAGAGCTTGAAATGGTGAATGACGGCTTCCATGCTGTGTCCTAACTCAGAGCGCGGCGGTGGCACGAATTTGCGGTTGTTGGAGCGAGTGGGCCCATAGGGTAGTTTATCCAAAGCCTGTTGGACGATGCGTACGGATTGGCGCATTTCCTCCATGCGTACCAGGTAGCGGGCATAAGTGTCGCCATCGGTGTGGGTAGGAATCTCAAAATCGTATTGCTCGTAGCCGGAATAAGGCCGCACCTTGCGCAGGTCGTGGGCTACGCCGCTGGCGCGCAGGCTAGGCCCGGTCACGCCCCACTTAATGGCGTCTTCGGCGGACAGAACGCCGATATGCTTGGTGCGCTCGATGAAGAGAGGGTTTTTAGTTAGTAAGGCTTCATATTCATCGATGCGGGCCGGGAAGATGCGCAAGAATTGGCGCACAGCATCCTCAAACTCAACCGGTACATCCCGCCAAAGCCCGCCTGGACGGAAATAGCTGGTCATCATGCGTTGCCCGCTGCACATTTCCATGATGTCCAGAATCATCTCGCGCTCGCGGAAGCAGTAGAGGAAAACCGACATGGCAGCTAAATCGAGGGCGTGAGTGCCCAACCAGACCAGGTGAGAAGCGATGCGCTGCAATTCGGTCAGGATGACCCGGATAGCCTGGGCGCGGGGCGGGACATCCAAATCTACCAGCTTTTCGACCGCCAGGCAATAAACCAGATTATTGCCGATGTTGTTCAAGTAGTCCAGGCGGTCGGTCATTACTACCGCCTTCTCAAAAGTTTTGTATTCCATGTGCTTTTCGACACCGGTGTGCAAGAAACCGATGTCGGGAATGACATTAACCACGAATTCACCGTCTAGCTCCAGGAGCAACCTCAACACGCCATGGGTACTGGGATGTTGAGGGCCCATGTTGAGCAACATGGTTTTCCCCTCAATGGCTTCTTGCGTCACCAGACGGGTGAAGCCATCGAGCATACGTTCGTCGATATGAGTATTGATTTCCGGCATAGCGCTACCCTACCTGCTATTCTGTGGCATACCGTTTGCGGGCGTTAATCTCGTCAAAATTGAAGCTAAACATGATCTCTTCATGCCCTAATGGATAATCTTTGCGCAAGGGGTGGCCTTCCCAATCGTGCGGCATGAGGATACGGCGCAAATCCGAATGGCCTTCATAATGAATGCCAAACATATCCCAGACTTCGCGTTCATACCAGTTGGCATTGGGATAAACCCCCTCGATGGTGGGGATGGAAGGAGAATTGCCATTCAGAGGCACCCGCAGGCAAATGCGTTCATTATGTTTATAGGAATAAATTTGATAAACAACGTGAAACCGTGGCGCCTCTTCCGGCCAGTAATCTACGGCAGTCTCGTCTTCAAGCATCTCAAACTCGAACTCATCGCGCAAAGCCTTACAGGCCTCAACAATTTGTTCGGGTTGTAAGAAAACGCTCACCTCGTCACGGAATTCATTGACGGTTGCGCCAAAACGATCTTGTAAGGCTTGAACCGCTTTGTCTAAATGTTCACCCATCGTGCGCCTGCCTCCCCTATGCCCAATCGCGTAGTTTCTGGTTACGCACTTTTTCGTGCAAAGTCAAAATTCCGTGGATCAATCCCTCCGGGCGAGGCGGACAACCGGCGACATAGACATCGACCGGCACTACCTCGTCTACGCCGGGCACAATAGCATAGTTGTTGAACACACCGCCACAAGATGAGCAATCGCCCATGGCGATCACCCATTTGGGGTCGGGCATCTGGTCATAGAGACGGCGCAAAACAGGCGCCATCTTGCGGCTGACCCGTCCGGCGACAATCATGAGGTCCGATTGACGTGGGCTGGCGCGCATGAGCTCCATGCCAAAGCGGCTCATATCGTAATTAGCTGCCTGGGCAGCCATCATTTCAATGGCGCAACAAGCCAACCCGAAAAGCATCGGCCACATGGCTTTGGTTCGCGCCCAATTGACTACATCCTCTAATTTAGCGGTCACAACCCCCATGTTCCCGAGCTTTTGTTCTACTCCCATTCTAATGCTCCTTTCTTCCACGCATACACAAAGGCAATTTCCAAAATACCGGCAAAAATGAGCATTTCCACAAAGCCAAACAATCCCAGTTTGCGATAGACCACAGCCCACGGCACAAAGAAGACCACCTCGATATCAAACAAGATGAAGAGTACCGCCACTAAATAGAAACGCACCGGCATGCGGCGGGTGCCGGGTCCAAAGGGTGTCATGCCGGATTCGTAGGGGAGAGATTTTTTCGGGGTGGGGCGGCGAGGACCAAAGAGGTGACCCAATGCGATTGCAATGGCAGCAACGAGGGTGGATAGAATTAAGAGAACCGCCAGGGGCAGGTATTCGCTCATCTTCGGAGTCCTTTGGCTTTGAGATGTGAATTGTTTACCTGAGCAGTAAGTGTATCACAGAGTCGGTATGGTGTCAAATTTCACAAAGTGTTAATTTGGGGTGATTTCGCAAATGATTTTTTTCTTAAATCAGCCCAGGGAGAAACAAAAACAGCGGATCACGAATTCAAGCCAGTTCTTTCTCGAATATTCCTGCTTTTTGCAAATTCGTGAACTCCGCAGATTTTGGCGGCAAGGTAGCTTGCATAGACCAGGGTCCAGCCCAGGTGATCAGCACCGGCAAAGTTTTGCCACCCAGGTCCTCTTCGCTTTCCAGAAAGACCAGTTTATTGGTTGGCGTGCGCCCTTTCCAGCGGCTGCGTACTTTTTCCTCAAATAACACTGCGACGGTTTTCCCGACATAGGAGGCGTTGATTTCGCCGGCGATGCGCTCTTGCAGTTCCTCGAGCAGGCGGAAACGGCGCATTTTTTCCTCTTCGGGGACATCATCCACCAGCTTGCGCGCTGCCAAAGTGCCAGGTCGCGGCGAGTAGCGCGCCAGGTGGGCAACATCCAGCTTTAGTTCGGCGAGCAGATCATAAGTGCGTTGAAATTGTGCTTCGCTCTCGCCTGGAAAACCCACAATGATATCGGTGGCAATTGAGACCCCTGGAGTTTTAGCGGCCAGATGGGCGCGGATACGTTCGATCAGACGGCGGTAATCGTCAGCCGTGTAACCGCGCTTCATGCGGGCAAGCACTTCGTCATCTCCGGCTTGCACCGGCACTTCGATGTGAGGCATGACTTTGGGCAATTCGGCAACGGCATCCAGCAAATCTTCGGTCAGATAATTGGGGTGCGAGGTCAGAAAGCGGATGCGCTCCAGGCCCTCCACCTCATGGACGGCGCGCAGCAGGCTTGCCAGTGACGAGCCATCGTCAAGGTCTTTGCCATAACGGTCAACAATCTGTCCTAAAAGGGTCACCTCTTTAACCCCTTGTGCAACCAGCGAACGAACTTCCCCCAGAAGTTCGGCTGGCGGACGGCTGCGTTCTACGCCCCGCCGATAGGGAATGATGCAGAAAGTACAGGCATGCGAACAGCCTAAAACGGCTGAAACAAAGGCAGAAACTTGCCGCCCACGCTGATGCTGCGGAAGGAGCAAATCCCCATCCATTAAAGCGAATCGCTGCAGGGTAGCAGCCTCTTCGCTTGAACGGCTTTCCTCTTGAGTCAGATAGGTCACCAATGGCCCTACGTCCGAAGGCGGAGAGAAAACATCCACAAAGGGGAACCGCTCCTTCAATCGTTCGGCGTTTTTGATGCCAACCAGACAGCCCATCAAGTTGATAACCAGGTTTGGGTTGCGTTCTTTCAGCGGGCGTAAGGAATGCAAACGCCCATACGCTTTGTCTTCCGCGCTCTGACGCACGACACAGGTATTCAAGACGATGACATCCGCTGCTTCGGGTTGCTCGGTCATCTGGTAGCCGAGCCGCTCCAGGGCTGAAGCCACCCGTTGCGAGTCGGCCACGTTCATTTGACATCCTTCTGTCCAAATGTGATATTTCATGTCCAATATTATACTCTATGTTACAATCGATTTTACAAGGCGCTCAGTGTTCAGCTTTCGGCTGTTTTTTTGCTTAGGCTGATGGCCGACGGCGCAACTTGTTCTCGAATGCATGACCTGCGCTGTCAAACTGATCCGTTTGGCTGGCGAATGAAGAACAAAAGGCGGTTGGGCTTAATCTGGAATGAATAAGAGGAAAATGTGGCTATTCATTGCCCTGATCATCCTGTTTGGAGGGATCGGGATGGGCTATTTGGGTGACCCGGCTATCCAAGACCGCTGGCTGTGGCGCTGGGAGCGATTGCGCGTCTACGCTCAAGGCATCCTCGATCCGGTTGAGCCGCCGCCAACCCCCTTGCCCCAGCCGGCAATCGCTGTCACCCGCCATCCAACGCCTGCACAAACATCCAATCTACCTCAAGCACCACAGCTTTCCCCGACCAGTACGCCCACGCCCTTTGATTTGCCGCTTGCGGTTACACTGCCCGCGCCGCGTTGGGAACGTCAGGATATCAACAACTGCGGGCCGGCTGCCCTGGCGATGTACCTGCGGTATTATGGCTGGGAGGGTGACCAGTTCGACATAGCCGAGTTGGTGAAACCCCAACGCGACGATCGCAACGTCAATGTGGATGAGCTGGCTTTCTATGTCCGTACGAGGGCCGGCTGGTTGAACATCGAATACCGTGTTGGGGGCGACCTGGCCTTGCTCAAACGGCTTCTGGCAGCCGGCTTTCCGGTGTTGATCGAGGAAAGTTTTTACTTTGAATCACCGTTTTACCCCAACGATGACCTGTGGGCAGCCCATTACAACTTGCTTACCGGCTATGACGATAGCACAGAGACGTTCATCAGTCAAAACAGTTATTATGGAGCAAATCTCAAAGTCAATTATGCTAACCTGCAAAAAGATTGGCAGACGTTCAACTACCTTTACATCCTCGTTTTCCGTCCTGATCAGGCGCAAACCATCCGTGAATTGCTCGGCGAAGATTGGGACATCGAAGTCAATCGCCAGAAAGCCCTTGAGCTTGCCCAAAACGAGAGCCAAACCGATTCGCAAAACGCCTTTGCGTGGTTTAACCTGGGGACGAATCTGGTTTACTTTGAACGCTATCCTGAAGCGGCTCTGGCTTATGACCAGGCCCGCCAGATTGGCTTGCCGCAACGCATGTACCGCTATCAGTTTGGCCCATTTCTGGCCTACTTTCACACGGGACGGATCGATGACCTGTTGGCGATTGTCGAATATGCTCTCAAACGCACACCGAACTCAGAAGAGGCTTTGCTGTGGCGTGGTTGGGCGCATTATCGCCAGGGCAAGATTCAAGAAGCGGTGGCAGATTTCCGCGCCGCATTGGAGCAGAATCCCGCCTATCTGGATGCCCAATACGCTTTGAACTTTGTCTTGAGCAATCCCTAAAGGGAGTTCTTTGCCCGGCGGTCGAGCAGCCAAAAAGCAAGGCCCATAACCAGCCATGCAAGCGCTTGAATGGCGCGAATGCCTCCAGGCAAAAGCGGACTGTTGGCGCGCCAGGCTTCCACAAAAAGCCAGACCGCGGCGGTAAAAAGAGAATATTGCAGAAAAACCTGTCCAGCAAAGCGACCCTTGCCGAACTTTGCCCACAAGCCAACCAGAATGAATGTGCCAGCCAGCGCTTGATACAGAGCCACCGGATGGCGTTTTGTCCCCCAAAGCTCCACACCCCAGGGCACTGTGGTGGGATTGCCGTACACTTCTCCCGAAGCCAGGAAAGCCAGGCTGAGAAAAATTGCCCAGACCGCCAGGAGCGGGGTGAGCGCATCCAGGGTTGTCCAAAACGAAAGCCTGTGTTGTTGTCCGTAGATCAGCAGCGCGAGCATTCCAACTGTGCTCCCTATCCACGGGTCAAGCAAGCCTCCATCCAGCGAGATCAGGCTGAGCGGGGTTTCGACAAAGAGCGCCCAATGTTGCAAGGCAAAAGCCAGGCGGGCAGCGATCAAGCCACAGCCCAGGCCGAGGAACACCAGGGTATTCAGTTGTGCGGCAGAAAGCGCATCCCTGGGCAAACGGCGCTCGGCAAGGCTGAGTCCCAAATACAATCCCAGCAGAACCAGAAGCAACGGTGTGCGCAAGGCAAGCGGTCCGATTTGCAGGATGGGCAACATTACGGCCTCATTTCTATAAGCGGTTCAAGGCGAGCCCGTAAGCTGACTTCGCTGAGCGGTCCGCCCACCACGACCTCGCGAATGATGCCTTGCCGGTCGATGAAGAATGTGGTCGGCAGAGAGAAGACCCGATAAGCGCTTACGGCTGTGCCACTGCTATCCAACAAGATCGGAAAGGTCAAATTCAGCTCGGCGATCAATTGATAGGCTTTGGGCAAGCTATCCTGTGTGCTGGCGTTGATGCCCAGCAAGACAAATTCGCTACCGTAGCGCTCATGCAGCGCCTGGAGAGCAGGCATTTCGGCGCGGCAAGGCGGACACCAGGAGGCCCAAAAATTCAGGATGAGCGGCTTGCCGCGCAACGCCGAGAGTTCAATCTTTTCTCCTTGCGAAGTTTCGAGGCTGAAATCGGGTGCGGCGAAGCCCTTCTGCGGTGCGACTCCACTCGGCGAGGAAAGGGCCGTGGCGGGAACCCGACTCAACAGAATCCAAACCAGCGCAGCGGTTAGAGCCAACCAGGTAAAGATGCGGGTTGAAGAAGTTGTCATCGCGCAGAGATTATATCGTCAAAGACAAACTCGTTGGTGCCGAAAGATGAGCGTTTCCTTAATGTGTGGCTGTCTTGATAAAAGATATGCTATAATATATATCGTAAATATCTTAATTATGATAGGGAATAACCTGATCTCTCAGGACGTGAGAAAATTTTAAGGAGGATAAAATGGACAATGGCAATCACAAAACTCTAAAAAGTCCGGCTGGGCGTACTTCACCAATGCGGGGAACTTCGAATCGCGATTGGTGGCCCAATCAACTCAACCTGAACATTTTACACCAGCATCATCCGGCTTCGAATCCGCTTGGCGCGGATTTTAACTATCGCGAAGAATTCAAGAAACTGGATTATTTTGCCTTGAAGAAAGACCTGGCAGAGCTGATGACCACTTCACAAGACTGGTGGCCGGCCGACTGGGGGCACTATGGCGGTCTGATTATTCGCATGGCCTGGCATAGCGCCGGCACTTATCGCATCTTTGATGGACGTGGCGGAGGTGGTACCGGCGGACAACGCTTTGCGCCTCTAAACAGTTGGCCCGACAACGTCAACCTGGATAAAGCCCGTCGCCTGCTCTGGCCGATCAAGAAAAAATACGGCAATAAAATTTCCTGGGCTGATCTGATGATCCTGGCCGGCAATGTTGCTCTCGAGACGATGGGCTTCAAGACCTTTGGCTTTGGCGGCGGCCGCGAGGACATCTGGCAACCCGAGGAAGATATCTATTGGGGATCAGAAGATGAATGGCTGGGCGATAAACGGTATAGCGGTGATCGCGAGTTAGAGACTCCTTTAGCGGCCGTGCAGATGGGACTGATCTATGTCAACCCGGAAGGGCCGAATGGCAACCCAGACCCGGTTGCTTCTGGGCGGGATGTGCGCGAGACCTTCCGCCGTATGGGGATGACCGATGAGGAAACGGTCGCTCTGGTTGCTGGCGGTCATACCTTTGGCAAGGCGCACGGCGCCGGCGATCCCAAACATGTCGGTCCTGAACCTGAGGCTGCTCCTCTAGAACAAATGGGATTGGGATGGAAAAGCAGTTATGGAAGCGGCAAAGGATCCAATACCATCACCAGCGGCATTGAAGGCGCCTGGAAGCCGAACCCAACCCGTTGGGATATGGGCTACTTTGATATGCTCTTTGGCTATGAGTGGGAACTGACCAAAAGCCCGGCTGGCGCTTATCAGTGGACGCCGAAAAACGTCAAGCCTGAGCATTTGATCCCCGATCCTCATGACCCGACCAAGAAATATCCGCCCATGATGACTACTGCGGACCTTTCCTTGCGTTTCGACCCCGGTTTTGAGCCGATTGCGCGGCGTTTTCATCAAGACCCTGAAGCTTTTGCCGATGCTTTTGCCCGCGCCTGGTTCAAGTTGACGCACCGCGATATGGGGCCGAAAACTCGCTACCTCGGTCCAGAAGTGCCGGCAGAAGACCTGATCTGGCAAGATCCGATCCCCGCCGTGGACTATCGATTGATTGAGGCGGCGGATATCAGGGACTTAAAGAGCAGGATACTGGCTTCTGGCCTATCGATCTCGGAGCTGGTTTATACCGCTTGGTCGGCCGCCTCCACCTATCGCAACTCGGATAAGCGCGGTGGCGCTAATGGAGCGCGCATTCGCCTTGCGCCTCAAAAGGATTGGGAAGTAAACCAGCCCGAACAACTGCAAAAGGTGCTTGCCACTCTGGAGCGTATTCAACAGGACTTCAATAACGCCCAAAAAGACGGGAAAAAGGTCTCGATGGCTGACCTGATTGTGCTCGGCGGGTGCGCAGCGATTGAGGCGGCTGCTAAAGCGGCTGGCTATGACATCGAAGTACCTTTCACACCGGGCAGAAACGACGCCCTGCAGGAACAGACTGATGTCAATTCCTTTGCCGTCCTAGAGCCACTTGCCGATGGCTTCCGCAATTACATCAAAGGAAAACTCAATGTCACTCCCGAAGAGATGCTCATCGACAAAGCTCAATTGCTCAAACTGAGTGCTCCAGAAATGACCGTACTGGTCGGTGGGATGCGGGTCTTAGGAGCAAATTATGGTGGGTCTAAGCACGGTGTCTTCACCGAGCGCCCGGGTGTGCTGACCAATGACTTTTTTGTCAACCTGACCGATATGAGCCTTGAATGGCAACCAACTTCAGAGGAGCGGGAGACATTTGAAGGCCGCGATCGCAAATCGGGTCAACTCAAATGGACGGCTACCCGCGTTGATCTGGTCTTTGGCGCTAACTCGCAATTACGAGCCATCTCGGAAGTCTATGCTCAGGATGACAACCAGGAGAAATTCGTGCGTGACTTTGTGGCAGCCTGGAACAAAGTCATGAATCTCGATCGTTTCGATCTCGCCTGAGTTTTTTGAAGTGCGGAAGCCTTGCTTCCGAGTTCTATAATCAGCCGGTTTTTGGAGTGCGGAGATGATCCTTCCGCACTCCATTCCTTTTTGACAGAGCAATTCGCCTTTCTCTTCTCAAAACGATCTTCTGAGGGTATGATTCTTTCTAGAGCGCATACCTTTGTCACCGATGAAACCGCTCTGGGCGACCCACCTTTTGCCACCCGATTCGGCAACCGATCACCCCGTCCATTGGGCGGTAGTTGTTTGGGAAGAATGAGCCGCGGTTATAATTAAAGCGCAGGCCGGGTGAACTAAGAAGAGGCAGTGGGTTTTGCCATTCCTTTCAGTCGTTGGTGAGGCCTGCGGGGGAGAACTCCCCAATCCTGTTTCAATTCTTTGGAGGGCAAAATGTCTGATCAATTTGAAAACGTCACCGTTGTCAAGAAAGCGAATGTTTATTTCGATGGCAAGGTTACCAGTCGCACCGTTCTCTTTCCCGATGGTAGCCGTAAGACGCTTGGCTTTATGTTACCGGGCGATTATGAGTTTAACACCGGCGCCCGCGAAGTGATGGAAATCCTCGGCGGCGAAATGGATGTCCTGTTGCCAGGGCAGGAGAACTGGCAGACTTTTCAGGCCGGCCAGTCTTTTGAGGTGCCGGCGAATTCCTCTTTCAAACTCAAAATAAAAGTGCCTGTGGATTATTGTTGTTCATATGGATAGTTGAGATCCTTTCGTGTGATGTCTACCGATCTTTTTCCCAAAACCGCACCCTATCAGGTGTTCTTCGACGTTGAGACAACGGGGTTATACCCTAACTTGGGCGACCGCGTGTGTGAAGTTGGCATTGTGGTCGCCCAAGGCGAGCAAATTCTCGAAACCTATGCTGCGCTAGTCAACCCTCTCAGACCTATCTCTCCAGGTGCAGCAGCCGTGAACGGTTTAAACGATGAGATATTGCGCCATCAGCCGACCTTTGCCGAAATCGCCGATGAGGTCATTCGACGCTTACACGGTCAGGTTGTCGTTTGTCACAACGCACCGTTTGATTTAGGATTTTTACAAAGCGAACTTGCCCGCTTGGGACGCGCATGGCAACCCCATCAGATCATTGACACCTTGCAACTCGCCCGGAAATACTTTCATTTTGCATCTAACAGCCTCAGCGCGGTCGCTAGCGCCCTGGGCATTGTTGTTCAAGACGCCCACCGTGCCCTTGGGGATGCTCTGACCACCTATCGCGTTTTTTGCTATTTCCAACAGCAGTTAGGCGGGAAAAGTGATCTTTCCACTTCTATTCCTTGGCAAACAGCCAGAAAACCGGGTTTTGGTCTTCAGGGAGACGTAGAACTACCGCCGCTCCTGCGAAAAGCTCTTGATACCCAATCCGACCTTGAGATTCTCTATCGGGACGGGAGCGGCAATCTCACCCGCCGGCGGATCCGTCCCACCCAAATCTTGAGCGGCTTTGGGACAGTGTATGTAGTCGCCTATTGTCATCTGCGCGGTGAAGAGCGCTCTTTTCGCCTTGACCGCATGAAAATCTTATCCAATGGAGGCGATGATGGGTTCTGATTTAGTGGTAGAAAAAGTAGCCCAGGCAGTTAAAATCCTGCAAGAGAAAGATATTGACCTCTGGCTGACCTTTGTGCGCGAGACAATGCTGGCTGCCGATCCAATCCTGCCGCTGATCTATGGCGAAGGCGACCTCACCTGGCATAGCGCTCTACTCCTCTCGCGAAGCGGAGAACGCATCGCGATTGTCGGGCATTATGAGGCAGAAGCTGTTCAACGCCTGGGTGCCTATACTCAAGTGATTCCTTACCATCACGGAATCCGCGAAGTATTGCGGGAGCTTATCGCTTCGCTCGATCCACGCCAGATTGCCATCAATACCTCCCTGAGCGACCCTCTAGCAGATGGCTTGACGCATGGTATGCACCAGCACCTGCTGGACATATTGGGCGATACCCCTTATGCCGGTCGTTTGATTTCTGCGGAAGACATCATCCACGCTCTCGTGGGGCGTAAAACCGAGGGGGAAATCGCCCGCATCCGTGCAGCAGTTCAAGTGACTGAAGAGATCTTTGTGGAGACGTTTAACTTCTTGCAACCCGGACAGAGCGAGCAGGAAATCGCATTGTTTATGCAAAAGCGGGCGGCAGCGCGAGGGGTAGGGTTAGCCTGGTCGGCAGAGAACTGCCCGGCGGTCAATGCTGGCCCCGATTCACCCGTGGGACATAGCGGACCGACCGCGCTGCGCGTCCAACGTGGTCACCTGCTCCATTTTGACTTTGGTGTGCGCAAAGAAGGCTTTTGTTCCGACATCCAGCGTGTGGTCTATTTCCTTGCTGAAGGTGAAATCCAACCACCTGCAGAAGTGCAACACGGCTTTGAGGTGGTTGTCAAAGCCATCCAAAAGGCTGCCCAGGCGATGAAACCCGGTGTCTTAGGGTACGAGGTGGATGCCATCGCCCGCAAGACGGTCATCCAGGCTGGCTACGAAGAATACATGTATGGCACGGGTCATCAGCTTGGCCGGCGTGCCCACGACGGTGGCGGTCTGCTTGGACCTCTCTGGGAACGCTATGGCGATTCACCCAAGAAACCGCTGGAGTTAGGACAGGTGTATACGATTGAGCCTGGGTTGATGATTCCCGGCAGAGGTTACATCGGCCTCGAAGAGGATGTTGTCGTAACAGCAAAGGGGGCAGAGTTTCTCTCCCGCCCGCAAGTTGAATTAATTTGTCTATGAAGGATGAATAATGCGCTCTTTCGCTGGCGATTAGGGTTATTTATCGGTTTTCTCCTGGGTTTATGGCTTGTCGGTGTGCTTTGGATGCCAGCCTGGCAAAATGACAGTTTGCGTAACTCCCCGCGCTTACTTGCCGGCGGGATCGTACTGCTAAGCATCTGCCTGGTTGCGGGTGGGTTACTGATAGGAAGTTTTACTTCGCTAGGGGGGATATTTTTGGTTGATCTGGGTGAGCGACTGACCGAGCGGCTTCATTTACTAGGGAAGAAGAATCTGGTTTTATTAGCTATTCTCTATTCGACATTTTCTTTCTGGATGGCAGGGGATTATAGCTGGTATTTTTCTTCGCTCCTGCGACGGTTACCGCTTTACCTGACTTATGCCGGCTTAGCAACGCTGATTTTGAAGGCCTGGCTTAGCAACGTTGGATGGCGCAAACTGGGCTTAGTCAGTCTCCTTCTCACCGCTGCCATCCTTCGCCTGAGCGTATTTCTCGCCGAGGTCACAGATTATCCCTTTTCCCTGTACTGGTCGGAAACGACCCGTTTTTATTATGCCTCACTGTTTTTTTCAGAACGCCTTTACGGTCAACGAATTGCTCTGCCACCTTACGATGCCAGCCGTGCCCTTCTGCAAGCCATTCCTTTTGTGTTTTCGGATCTGCCTTTGTGGATTCACCGTCTCTGGCAGGCGTTCCTCTGGATGGGGATTACAATTCTGACTGCCGCTGGGGTGGCGCGCCGTTTCGCAATCGAAGATGCTCTGCAACGCTGGGCATTTCTAAGCGCAACGGTTCTCTGGCTGCTCCTCGCCCCGGTTTATTTTCAGCTTCAGTTGGTTGTCTGGTTGGTATGCGCGGGATTAGAAGGTCGTTTTTGGGAAAGGCGAGTTTTGCTCAAGACCTTGCTGATCCTTTTGCTTGCATCGGTATGGAGCGGTTTGAGCCGCATCAATTGGTTTCCGATGCCGGCTTTAATCGCCACCTTGCTTTATCTGCTGGAAAAACCAAAAGGCGAACAACCTGTCCAGCGATATTTTGCGCAACCATTTCTTTGGGGATTGTTCGGTAGCTTGATTGCGGCTCTGAGCCAGGGGGCTTATATCTTGCTTTCTGGGGCTGAAGCGCATACGTATGGCTATATCTTTACTTCTAAAATATTATGGTATCGCCTTTTACCAAACCCAACCTTTCCTACCGGTATTCTGCCTACCGCCATTGCGGTCTCTTTACCCTTACTGATCTGGATTGTCTGGTGGACAAAAAGCGTCAGAGTTGAACTGGGTTTTTGGCGCACGGTGGCAATTGCTGCGATGTTGATTGTGCTGTTTATCGGCGGAATCGTAGTCAGCGCGAAAATCGGTGGTGGGAATAATCTCCATAACCTGGATGCTTACTGGGTGTTGATCTGGCTTCTCTCAGCGGCTCTATTTTTTGGCAAAGTCAATGGCGAGAAACCGACTGGTGAAGTCGTGACCCCTGCCCGAATTCCCTGGACTGAGAAGGTCGGCAGGCAGGTTTTGCTGGGGTGGCTTTGCCTTGAATTGCTTGTTTCAGCATTGAGCAGCGGTTCTCCCCGTCTGCTGTATTCTCGCAGTGAAGTCGAAAGTGATTTGCAAGTGCTCGGAATGGCTATCCAGTCCGCCAGTCAACGAGGGGAAGTGCTTTTCCTCACCGAGCGACAATGGTTGACTTTTGGAACGCCTCAACACCTAAAGATAGCGTATGACTATGAAAAGGTTTGGCTCATTATGATGGCGATGGCGCATAATCAAGCCTATATGAATCGTTTCCGTGAAGATATTCGCTCTCAGCGCTTCTCACTGATTATCAGTGACCCGTTGAGATTGCGTAAAAAAGGCACTACCGCCCATTTTGGCGATGAAAACGATTATTGGGTAGATGAAATCGCTACCCCAATACTATGCTATTACGAACCGAAAAAGTTTCTGCGGACGGCAACCATCCGCTGGTATGTGCCCAGAGCGGCTCCACTGCCTTGTCCTTGAGTTCAATGGAGTGACTATCTCCCCAATCCCAGCGCAGGAGGACGTTGACAAGGGGGTAAATCAAAAGCTCTTAGCTCGCAGCCATGGGGGCATAAGTCATCTCACCATACAACTGGCGGTGGATGACGCTCAAGGCGCGCACCTGTTCGGCGGCGTGGTAGGACGATCGCACTAGCGGGGCGCTTTCCACCCACTTGAATCCGATGCTTAACCCATAGTCCTTCAGCTCGGCAAACTCTTCGGGCGTGTAGTAGCGGGCAATCGGCAAGTGTTTTTTACTGGGTTGCAAATATTGACCGATTGTCAGGATGTCTACGCCCCAAGAGCGTTGATCGCGCATCACTGCCTTGACTTCCTCAATCGTCTCGCCTAGACCGACCATGATTCCCGATTTGGTCAAGACCTGAGGGTCGAGTTTCTTGGCGTTGCTCAAGGTGGCCGCCGCCCACTCGTAGTGGTCTTGAGGTTGAACGAGCTTGAACAGGCGCGGCACGGTTTCGACGTTGTGATTGAGAATTTCAGGACGGGCGTCCATAACGATCTTCAGGGCTTCGAGGCTGCCCTTGAAATCCGGGATTAATACTTCAATTGAACAGCCTGGGTAAACCTGACGGATGCGGCGGATAACCATGGCGAAAATTGGCGCGCCGCCATCCGGACGGTCATCGCGGTTGACGCTGGTGATGACGGCATGTTTGAGCCTCATCGCTTTCACCGCCTGGGCGATTCGTTCTGGTTCCAACCAGTCCAGAGCTTCTGGCCGACCGCGCTTGACGTCACAGAAGCCACAACTGCGCGTGCAGATGTCACCCATCATCAAAAAGGTAGCGGTGCCAGCCCCCCAGCACTCGCCCATGTTGGGACACATGGCTTCCTCGCAGACCGTGTGAAGGGCTTTGCTGCGCATTAAGCCCTGTAACCATTCGTAGGTTTCGCCACTGGGGGCGCGCACCCGAATCCAATCTGGACGGCGTTGTGGCGTGGTGTTTTGGGTTTGTGGATTGATCCGATCACGCGTTGGTGTAAATGGCATAGTCTTTTTCCGCTGCAAATCAGAGATGTTTGGGGTTATTTTACCTTAAATTACGGGTGAGTGTCGTGCACTTTGGCGAAGTTTGCTGTTCGATTGGGCAAATGGGAGGGGATTTTATTCCCTACAACCTTCTGGCTTTTTGAGCGTATAATTTATCAAGTGCGAATTCAAGAGGCGAACCGCCCAAAGTTTGGAAAGCGGAGAGGGATGCGCGCAACAAAACAAAGGTTCACTTTTAGGCTGGAGATTTGGAATTGCAGCGCTTTCTGTGAGCGTCTGCATCCTGCGCTTGCTGTCTTTGGCGATAAAGTCCCAATTATCATAAAGTCAATCGGATTGGAGATTGGATTGGAATAGAAAGCGAGGAAACGATGGATTACGGTCAAATTTTACGGCGGGCATGGCAGATTACCTGGAAATATAAATTGCTGTGGGTGTTTGGCTTTGCGATTGCCCTGTGCCGGGGTCAAGGCGGGGGAGGCGGCAGTTTTAATTTCAGCGACACATTTTCTCGAGGCGACATGCAAAATAGAAACATACCGATTTCGCCCGAGGTTTTGCGTCAGATCGAACAATTTGTCAACAGTCCAGCCTTTTGGGGATTGATTGTCGGTCTCATCGTGCTCATTCTTTTGCTGAGCTTGCTTTCTATCGCAATTGGCGCGTACGCACGTGGGGCATTGGTGCGTTCGGTGAATCGCATTGAAAATGGCGAGGGGATAGATTTCCGTCAAGCCTGGGAAGAGGGCAAAATTTCCTTCCGTCCACTCTTCTGGTTGGAATTGATTTTGAGTCTCCCGTCACTGGTCATTGGCTTATCGATTTTGGGAATTATGTTGGTTTTTTTCCTTAACTTAATGCGCAGCGGTATTCTCACTAGCGAATTTTCACCTGATGAGCTTGTGCGTCAGCTTGGGTTGTTAGCGCCATTTGCGCTCGTTGCTTTTTGCGGCTTGATTTGCCTCGGCCTGATCATCCAGCTACTGGTTGCTATCTTTACCGTGTTTGGCAGCCGCGCAATCGTCTTAGAGGAGCGGAGCGTGATGGCTAGCTTTGGGCGCGCCTGGGAGGTTTTTACTAAAAATCTGGGGCCGATCCTGTTGTTTGCTTTGATCCTTTTTGGGATTAACCTGGTGGTTGGAATTGTCCTTGCCATCCCCATCGCAATTTTGTTCGCAGGAATTATCGTCCTCAGCATTGGCGCGACGATGAGCGGCTTATGGCCTGTGCTTATAGTTATTGTTGTGGGGATGGTGTTCATCATTGCCATCCTGTCTGCGCTGGTGGGTGGAGTCTATCGGGTCTTTGTTGAAACGCTATGGACGCTGGTGTACCGTCAACTGGTCGGTTTGTCTCAGCCGTCAGGGGTGGATCAGGCAACTTCTGGGATGCCTGAACTGACCTCTCCGTAAGTGGCTGGAGGCGCTTTATACGCGCTGTTGTAAAGCCTGATTGTGCAAGCCGAGGATCTTCTCCAAACAGCTATCCTTGCCATCCAGAATGGGGATAAGGCCCGCGCGATTGGCTTGTTGCGGCGTCTCTTGGAGCAGCAGCCGCGCCATGCCGAGGCGTGGTACTGGCTCTCCAAAACCCAAGACGATCGGGCGCGCCGGCGCGAATGCCTGGTGCGGGCATTGCGCTTCCAACCCACTCACGCCCGGGCGCGGGCAGAGTTTGCAGCCCTGGAAGGGCTCCCCCTTGCACCACCAACCCCGGCACAGCCTGCCAGGGCAATCCCTGACGCTGTTCCAGTTATGCCTCGACCTCAACCTGCCCCTGAGCGAGTTCCCCAAGCGCCTCAACGGCGTGCCAGGCAAACGGGGCTTTGGCTGGCTCTGACTGGGTTATTTTTTATCGGTATCGTCTGCCTGAGCACCCTGCTTTTGACCGCTTCGCTTTGGCAACCTTTTTGGCATCAATGGATTGGAGAGCTGGACTTGCCCGCGCCTTCCTTAAGCCGTTCTGAGCATTTACCGGCCGGATTATCGATTGGTTATTGGATGTTCGAGGTTCAGCGCCCATTGCCGCCCGGTGTGTACATCGGCGATTTGGTGCTGCTCTCCGACGGTGTGTTCTGGTTTGGGTACTTGCGCGGTCACTATCACCTTGTAGATCAGCAGACCCTGTCTTTGTGCGTCGAGCCAAAGGATAAAGAAACTCCATCCTCTTGTTTTCGGGTGAGGGTTGTTCAAAATCAAGCTGAGCAAGTGCTCCTCGATTTACAACTGAACCCTGCGCAGGGTGAGCAATGGGTGGAAGGGTTGGTGTATCGTAGGGTGCTCGGGGATACCCGCCGCGCCGACCTTGCCGCCGATTTAGTGGGACGTTGGCAGCCTTTCCCTTTGGATCATTACACACGCATCGCCCAAAGTCGCAGCGGCGAGGCTTCACCCGACGAAGTGTATCTGTTCACAGCCAGCGGCGAGTTATGGGCTGGCGGACGGAAAATCTCTACTTATCGGGTTGAAGATGACATGCTTCGCGTCCCAGACTATTTTGGGGATTTCGGCGAGCGCTTTCAAGTTGACCGCTTGGGGGATTGGATGGCTTTGAGCGGTCAGATCAATAAGCCGGCCATCGTCCTTACTTTACGGCGGGTGCCGTAAACGAGCGTCCTCTAACCCAGTTCGTAGCCTTCCTGCGCCAGGGAAAGCAATGTTTCGAGAGAGAGCGTTTGACGCACGGCCTCGGCGCGTTCGATCACCCGCCGCGTCCACAGGGTAGGCGGGGTCGAGTCGGTCAGCAGGTGAAGCGCTTCGGTGGCGTTCAACCAGCGGGCTTGCGTATGTTCTTCACTCAAACGGGGAGAGGCATCGCCCGTATAATGGCAGAGATAGACAACCCCGATGAGTTCGTTTTCCGCAAGCGCTTTGCCGCGATAAAAGTGTGTGGTACCCAGGATACAAATTGGTTGGGCGGTAAGTCCCACTTCCTCTTGAAGTTCCCGGTACAGGGCATCTTCAAAGCCTTCCCCCTGTTCAAGACGCCCGGTGACTGGTTCCCAAATCTCCTGGGCGTAATCCTTGTGCGGCGAACGTTGCAGTAAGAGGTAGCGGTTATCGCTGCTTCGCCAGAGCAGCGCACCGACTCCGCCGATAAACCGACCCACGCTCATTGTGAACCCTCCAACTTCTCTTTATCAAATAACTCAGTGATTTTTATCACTATCTAAAATCATAATTGCTATTTATACTCAAACCGAGTAAAAATCTTTCAAATTCGTGCAAATTCAATCATATTGATTAATCGGGATGGCTCTCTTCAACATCCCTTAACGATACCAAAAAGGATTAGAGCAATGGACCAACCGGCATTGACCAAGCTGATTCGAGATGATGATTGCGATCCAGGAAATCTCATTTTTCTACTGCAACGCATTCAACAACTGGAGGGATACCTATCCGAGCAATCGGTTCGCCAAATTGCCCGTCTGCTCAAGCTCTCGGAAAACCATATCTACGGTGTGGCTTCATTTTACTCTCAATTTCGCTTTCAGAAGCCTGGTAAACACCACCTGAAAGTATGTTTAGGTACTGCCTGTCATGTTCAAGGTGGTGTGCAACTGGCTCAGGAAGTAGAAAAACAGTTAAACCTCCGCTCTGGCGAAACAACCCCCGATGGTGAGATTGACTACGAAGAAGTAGCTTGTTTGGGGTGCTGTGCCCAGGCAGCGGTGGTTGAAATCGATGGCGCTATCTACGCCAAGATGACCACCGACCGCCTGGTAAAGAAATTGAAAGAACTCCGTTCCCAAGAGGCACTTCTTTCAAAGGCAGAGGGACAATCCCTTTCTGCAGCAGGTTCTGCTTGACAAAATGGGGCAACCATGAACAAATCTCCTTTTTCCCGTTTTAATCATTTGCAAAGTCAGGCACAAAAAAAATGGGCAGCCTTACAAAACAGCCCACAACCGCTGATTTATCTCGGCGCAGCTTCCTGTGGACGGGCGGCTGGCGCCTTGCTTACCTTGCAGGCTATCCAGGACACCTTAGCGGAAATTCATCGTTCGGCGCAACTCCTGCAGGTTGGATGTATTGGTCCCTGCTACCTGGAACCCTTGATGGATCTACAATTGCCAGGTTTGCCGCGCATCTCGTATGCCAGGGTTACCCCTGAAAAAGCCGAACGCATTCTGCGGGCGGCCCTGCTTGAAGGAGACCTCTCTCCGAAATTAGCCATTGGACACTTTGGGGATGAGTCCTTTACCCAACAAACTGGCATTGGACGCTTCTTTGACCTACCAATGCTAAAGCCACAAGTGCGGGTCATCTTGCGGAATTGTGGCTTAATCGATCCTCAAGATATTGATCACTACCTTGCCCAGGATGGTTATGCGGGTTTTCTGCAGGCGTTGCAAAAAGGCCCCCTGGGTGTTATCGAAGAGGTGAAACAATCGGGCCTACGCGGACGGGGTGGGGCTGGCTTCCCCACCTATAAAAAATGGGAAATCTGCCGTGCAGCCCCAGGTGAGAAAAAGTTTGTTATCTGTAACGCCGATGAAGGTGATCCCGGCGCATTTATGAATCGTTCTTTGTTGGAAGGCGACCCCCATGCTGTGCTGGAAGGGATGTTAATTGCCGGCTTTGCCATCGGCGCTCAACAGGGATATATCTATGTGCGCGCTGAATATCCTCTCGCTGTGGCACGCCTGCGCCAGGCTATTGAGCAGATGCGCCAGGTAGGTCTCTTGGGCGAAGATATTTTGGGCAGCGGCTTTCGTTTTGACATCGAGGTCAAAGAAGGCGCTGGCGCCTTCGTTTGCGGTGAAGAAACCGCTCTGATCGCCTCGTTGGAAGGTGAGCGAGGGATGCCCCGGCCGCGCCCGCCCTTCCCGGCTGAGAAAGGATATCGTGGCTACCCCACGCTGATCAATAACACCGAGACCTTCGGCATTCTGCCCAACATCTTGCGCAATGGCGGTCAATGGTTCAGCCAGTTAGGCTCGCCGGGCAACGCCGGCACCAAAACCTTCTCGTTGGTTGGCAAAGCCCGTCACACCGGCTTGATTGAGGTGCCTCTGGGAATGACCCTGCGCCAGATTGTCTTTGACATCGGCGGCGGCACGATCCAGCCGTTTAAGGCGGTTCAAACGGGTGGTCCGTTGGGGGGGTGTCTCTCTGCGGCTCATCTGGATACTCCGGTAGATTATGAAAATATGCGCGCCAGCGGATCCATCATGGGATCGGGTGGCTTGATTGTGTTGGATGAATCCACTTGTATCGTCGATCTGGCCCGCTATTTCCTGACCTTCTCCGCAAGCGAATCGTGCGGCAAGTGTACCCCCTGTCGGGTTGGCACGCGCATCCTGGTTGAAACTCTCGAAAAAATTGCCCGCGGTGAAGGGGAAATGGGAGATTTAGACGTATTGTATACAGTTGCCGATACGATGCAGCGCACGGCTTTGTGTGGCGGCGGTCAAACGGCGCCTAATCCGGTCTTGACCACTCTTAAATACTTTTTGAACGAATACCTCACTCATATTCAGGGACGTTATTGTCCGGCTGCTGTTTGCACGGCGCTCTTCGAATATCGCATCATCGCCGAAAAATGCACCGGTTGCGGGCGATGTGTTCAGGTCTGTTCGAGCGGGGCAGTGCACGGCGAGAAAAAAGAGCCTCATGTCATTGACGTCAATCGGTGTATCAAGTGCTGCGCTTGTGTAGAAGTGTGTAAATTCGATGCCATCGTTGGCGTTCCAATTAGCAACCGCCAACCGCAGGAGGTGACACTATGACCCCGCTGCGCATGACCATAGACGGACGGGTTTTAGAAGTCGAAAAGGGCGAAACAGTCCTGCAAGCTGCCCGCCGCTATGGCTTTTATATTCCTACCCTGTGCGATTATGCCCATCTCACCCCGCATGGCTCCTGTCGTTTGTGCATTGTCGAGGTAGAAGGTTCGCCTAAGACCCCTACAGCCTGCACCACGCCGGTTGAAGAAGGGATGGTGGTGCGCACACATTCACCGCGCTTGCAGGCTTTGCGCTCAGAGATCTTACGCCTGTTGCTCAGCGAACATCCGGTCAGTTGTCTGATCTGCCCCGAGCAAGATCACTGCGATGAGTGTATGATTACCCTGCGCAAGAGCGGTGTGACCACCGGCTGTCGTTCCTGTTCGAAGGACGGATTATGTGAATTACAGGAACTGGTGGTGCGCATTGGATTAAATGGGCAATCCCCGTATCCGGTTTATTATCGCGGTTATGCGGTTGAGAAAGGTGACCCTTTCTTTGATCGCGATTATAACCTGTGCATCTTGTGCGGACGTTGCTTGCGGGTCTGCGAGGAATTGCACTTTGCCACCACCTTGACCTACGTTGAGCGAGGTAACCGCACCATGGTGGGCACTGCCTTTAGGCGCAATCATGTGGAGGCCGGCTGTAGTTTTTGTGGCGCTTGCGTGGAGGTCTGTCCAACCGGCGCGCTGATCGAGAAGTATTCGAAATGGGATGGCAGGGCTGATAGCGAAGTGGAGTCGATCTGCCCTTTGTGTTCGCTGAATTGTGAGTTGCGCTTGTTGACCAAGAAAGGGAGAGTAATCAGCAGCCTGCCGGTTGACCTGTTAGGTAAAGGGCCTTTGTGCCTTGCCGGACGATTTGGCATCCCCGAACTGGTCAATCATCCGCAGCGCCTCAGAGTGCCCCAGGTACGCGAAGGTACAGGCTGGCGGCAATTGACTTGGGAAGAAGCCGCCCACCTTCTCGCTGAGAAGTTGTTCAACTGCCCCTCGGAGACCTTCGGATTATTGATTTCAGATAACAGCAGCAATGAAGACCTGTATATTGCCCAGAAATTTGCCAGGGTCGTCATGCGCACCCATCAGGTCAGCACGTTGGCAGCCCAGCGGTATGGGAATGGTTTTCCGCAAGTGATTAATCTCTTAAGGCAATCCGTCTCCCTTCAGGCGCTGGCTACGGCGCGAGCTGTGCTATGCGTTGGTTTGGATACCCGCTATCTCCAGGCCGTGGTGGAAACCAGGTTGGTGCAGGCGCTGCGGCGCGGGGCAAAATTGGTTACGTTACATACCAGACCGCACAACCTCTCGCTTTTCGCCGATGAAGAACTGCTTGTTGCCCCGGGTCAGGAGGCTGTGCTGATACACGAATTGACTCGCTACCTGCAGGGCAAGTCTTCTGGCGGTTCGGCGTTAACAAAAGAAAGCCGAGTGGCATTAGAACAGGCCGCCCAACTTCTATCTGCCTCTCCATTGGTTGTTCTGGTTGGTTCAGAAGCGTTGGAATCGCTCAAGAATAAACCTTTGCTCCAGGCGATTCAGGAGTTTGCCGATACGCTTCATGCGATTGTTATTCCCCTGCCAGCCCAGGGGAATTTGAGCGGCTCGCTGATGATGGGTGCCTTTCCTCACCTGTTGCCGGGTGGATTTGGTTTGGACAATGAAGACCAACGCCAGAAGGTGATGGGGCGTTGGTCAACGCCGCTGCCGGCTATCTCTACCGACCCGCTCTTCTGGCGCCAGCGGGGAAAAATCCGGGTGCTAATGACCATCGGCGAAAATCCCCCGCCGAATTTAACTGATTCGGTCTTTGTCATCACTCAACATCTCCTCTATCCCCCGGCGGATAGGCGCGTTGACTTGCTTCTGCCCCTGGCAACCTTTAGTGAAAGCAATGCCTCGTGGATTGATTACGCCGGCGTGATGCACATTGGACATGCAGCCGTTCCTCCCTTCGGCGAGGCAATGCCAGCTTGGCAAATGCTTTGCCTGGTTGCCCGTTCGATGGGTGCCAGAGGCTTCGACTTCGCCAACGCAGAAGAAATCCGTGCCGAGATTACCCGCGTCGTCAGCGGTTTTTGGGAGGGGGGTACGGTCGATCGCTTCAATTTGACTGTCGGTACAGATCATAAATTGCGCCAGCCTTTGCCCTCTTCAGAATTTGAATATCTATCGTATCCGCTAAGCCATTGGGTGCAAGGCTGGCAGTGGCTACAAACGCAGAGGTAAAAACAATGTTCACGATCTTAGAAAACCGCATGATCGTTCCCAATATTTACCAGATGAAGGTTCAGGCGTCCGACGTGGCAAAGAGCGCTTTAGCAGGTCAATTTGCCATCTTTCGTCCAGAAGAGGATGGAGAGCGCATTCCTCTTACCCTTGCCGACTGGGATGCCCAGGCAGGTACCATCACAGTTATCTATCTCAATGTCGGTCGCTCTACGGAAAAACTAGCCACTTTGAAAGCCGGGCAAACCTTGCCTACTGTGGTTGGGCCGCTGGGTAACCCAATGGAAATCGAACGGTTTGGGTCTGTGCTATGTGTGGGTGGCTGTTATGGCATTGGCAGCATCTACCCAATTGCCCGCTCCCTTAAAGAGGCCGGCAATACGGTGATCTGTGTTCTGGAAGCCCGCTCGTCCTTTTTGCTTTACTGGCAAGAAAAGCTCACTTCCGTCTCCGATCGAGTGGTCTATCTCACCCGCGATGGCACACGTGGCAAACGCGGCCATATTGGCAGTTTAGCAGAGGTCATCCGCACCTTGCCCATGCGCATTGACCGGGTGATCTTGAACGGCTGTAATTACCTGATGATGCGCGGTTCGCAAGAAACGTTGCCCTTGAAGATTAAAACCATGGTTACCTTGAACACGTTGATGATCGACGGCACCGGCATGTGCGGCGTTTGCCGGGTGACGGTCGACTCGGAAACTAAATTTGCCTGTGTGCATGGTCCCCACTTTGATGGTCATCAGGTGGATTGGGCAGAGGTTACCCAGAGACGCAAGGCTTACCTGACAGAAGAAGTTATCCCCCTGCGCACCACCCGCCCGCTTTAGAGGAGTGCATCATGGAACAACCGATCAAGAAGGGTCTTGACTTAAATCGCCGCCCAATGCCCAAGCAAGCGGTGGAGGTGCGGCGGCGCAACTTTGAAGAGGTCGCTTTAGGCTACGATGCTAAACTCGCCATGGAAGAAGCTGCCCGTTGCATTCAATGTAAGAAACCCGGCTGTGTGGAAAAATGCCCGGTGGAGGTGGATATCCCTGGCTTTATCCAGGCAATTGCTGAAGGGGACTTTGAGCGCGGTGTGCGCATCCTGAAAGCGAAAAACTCACTCCCCTCGGTGTGTGGGCGGGTTTGCCCGCAAGAAGAGCAATGTGAGGGCGGCTGTGCCTTGCTGAAAAAAGCGGGGCAGATCGCCATCGGGCGTTTGGAGCGTTTCCTGGGCGATTGGGAAGCCGCCCAGGCCGATTTTATGCTGCCGCAGATCGCTCCACCCACGGGCAAACGGGTTGCTGTGGTAGGTGGCGGACCTGCGGGCCTCACGGTTGCTGGCGATCTGGTCAAACTGGGCTACGAGGTGACCATCTTTGAAGCCCTGCACAAGATGGGCGGGGTGTTGGTCTATGGCATCCCCGAATTTCGCCTGCCCAAACGCATTGTGGAACGCGAGGTGGAATATCTGCGCCGTTTGGGAGTGAAGATGGTAGTGGATTATGTGGTGGGCAAGACCCGCACTGTGGATAGCCTCTTAGAGGAGTTTGATGCGGTTTTTGTCGGTTCTGGAGCTGGTTTGCCGTGGTTCAGTGAGATGCCAGGTAATAACCTGAATGGGGTTTATTCAGCGAATGAGTATCTGACTCGCTTTAATTTGATGCGCGGCTATACCTTCCCGATGGTGCCGACGCCGGTCAAGGAGCATCGGCGTGTGGCAGTCATTGGAGGCGGTAATGTTGCTATGGATTGTGCCCGCACCGCTTTGCGGATGGGCGCAGAGACCACAATTCTTTATCGCCGCTCGCGGGAGGAGATGCCCGCTCGTCTGGAAGAGATCGAGAACGCCGAAGAAGAAGGGGTGATCTTTCGCTATCTGACCCTGCCGATTCGTTGTGTAGGTGATGAGCGCGGGTGGGTCAAAGGCTTGGAATGCATCCGCATGGAACTCGGCGAACCGGATGCTTCGGGTCGACGCAGCCCGGTGCCTGTGCCTGGTTCGGAGTTCTTCTTACCCTTCGACGCGGTGATCCACGCTATCGGGAACAGCCCGAACCCTTTGATCCCCCAAACCACGCCTGGGATCGAGATTGGTCGTAAGGGGAACATTGTCGCTGACCCGCAGAGCGGAAAAACCATCAAGCCGCGCGTCTGGGCTGGTGGAGATGTGGTCACCGGCGCGGCAACAGTAATTCTGGCGATGGGCGCCGGCCGCCGCGCAGCGCGCTCAATCCATGAATTCCTGATGAACCCCGGCGAATGGTGAGGCAACATGGGTTGAAACACCTGGAAACAAAGAAACAACCTGCCATCTCAAGGTGGGTTGATAATTTGCAGGGAAAACCGTCCACGAATGGAATACGAATAGACCACGAATAAACCACGAATGCACGAATAACAGCGCTATTCGTGCATTGGTGAAAATGTCGTGGACGGTCTATACTGCCACATAGAGCCTTTGGTAGGTAATTATCTTTCGGCGCAATAAACTTCGTACAATGTTATTGTTGAAATTCTCGTCGGCGACCAACCGAAGCATGATTACAGATTTCCGCTTGCTCGCCGGGCTAATAAACGATCACGTATGCCTGCAGGATCGAAGCGGGATTCGTTTAGTTTGCGTATCTTTTCAGCTTGCTCTTGCCGCCGCTGAAGGTACGCGTCTACCTCAGCTCGATGTCTTAAGTAATAAGCAATCACCGAATATACATCTGCCAAATCCAGAGATGGATATTGATAGGCTATCTCTTCTGCTGTCGCACCGTCTAGAAAGGCCGAGATAACCGTATCAATGGTTACCCGCGTCTTTCGTACCCGGATAACGCCGTCCGCGTCAAGCTCCAAAGGAACCTTTTCAGTCACAATTGAGAATGTCATCGGTTCTCATCTTTCAGATGCGCCAGGCCGTCTAACCCCTTGTAGACTGCCATTTGATAAAATCCGCTTAAGGGGTAAATAAAAATATACATCCCTCTTGCTGCCATGTCAATCGGTGCTTTTCAAAATTTGTGCTTTCAAAAAACTGCCTGACCAGGTGAATGAGGTCAGTCCTTTCGGTCATTCATGGCGAGAGGGTGTTGTAAAAGGCGAAGACGATGCCATTTTGGGTAAGGGCTATCTGCAGGAAGGGTTTCATGAAGGTCGCAGGAGCGGCCATGTCCCGCCAGGTGAAGAAGGTATTTTCGCCTTTGTTATCTTCCTCATAGGTTAGCGCAGTTGAGCGCTCGGCAAAGTTGGGGATGACCGCCTGGGCAATCGCTGCGGCTTTGGCGCGCAGTTCTGCGGCGCTGAAGGGGGCTGTTGGCGCAGACAGAGAGGGAAGGGTTTGCCGCCCATCTACTTCGACTACTTGCTGGCGCAGTGGATCGTAGAAGTAGCGCCGCCCCTCAGCGTCGGTGTAGACCTGGACGAGCAGGTCGCCGTTTGGCGAGTTGATCATGCGATCTTCCCCGCTGTATTCCAATGCCGAATCGGAGTATCCCAGAAGCGTGCGCAGAGTCTGGATTGCCTGTATGGCCGCGTCGTTCATTGAGACCGAAGCAGGCGTTGCAGTTGGCGGCGCTGAAGTGTGGGTCGGGGGCAGGGTGGTTGGGGAGGGCTCGCTCTGTGGCATCTCATCTGGAATTTCGGTGGCAAGAGAAGGCGCACTTTCCAGCGAGGCCTGGGCGGCTTGTTCGGCGGTCTCGGGCGCGCCACCAAGCACCCATCGCTCCAGGATCTCCACCAGTTCAGGCTTCAAGGCTTTGGTAGGCGGCATCGGGCCGCCAGCTTCGATTTCTTCGCGATGCACCATGCGGATCAGGTTCGAACCCAAATCGCCCGGGAGAATGTTGGGAGCATGATCGCCACTCTGCATCACCTCTTCGTAGGTGCGCATTAAATAGTTATTGTTCTTTTTGCCGGGCACATGGCAGGAGACGCAATATCGTTTGAAGATCGGTGCGACATGCACCTCGTAAGATGGCACTTCCCCTTCTTTGAGGGTAGGCATAGCGGCGGCAACGGTTGCCTCAGCCGGCAGTTCAGCGCGATCGTCCCAGGTATAGCGCATAAAGGTCACAATAGCTTCAATCTCGGTTGGGCTGAGTTCGCCGCCAAAGGCGCGACCGAAAGGCGGCATACCCTGGATGGGTTGCCCCATGGCGATAATGTTGTAGAGCGTCTCATCCGTGAAAGGATACATGACATCTTGATCGTTAATCGGCTTTATGACTACACCTTCTAAGCCGGCTACACTGGTGATCTCACCGCCTTCCCCATCTGCGCCGTGACATTCAACGCAATGCAAGCCATAAAGCTCTTCTCCCAGAGCCATCTGCTCGCTAATGGTCGTGGCAGCCGACACCTCTGCCTGGGGTGGGGTGGTTACGGCAGCCAGAATAGTCAGAACAACCATGCCGGTCACAATTACGCCCATCACGCTCAAGGCGACTTTGCGTTTTGACCAGTGACGATGCGGATTGCGGTCGATGAAAGGCAATAGAAAGAGAGTCAGAACGGCTAAGCCAGGCAGCACAGCCGTGCCGATCCATTCAATTTTTCCCGGAAAGTATTTGAGCAATTGGAAGAGAAAGAGGAAATACCACTCCGGGCGAGGGATATAAGAGGTGTCGTTGGGGTCGGCTTTGGGCTCGTTGGGCACGCCAACAAAGACGGCTAAACCGATCAGCAGGAGAAATATCCCAAAGGCAACCAGGAGGTCTTTGTAGATAATATCGGGGAAGAACTTGACACCTTTTTGCTTAGCGAGGGTATATTTCTCTTTGTAGCGTTGTTTGATTTCGTCGTTCATCGTTGATCCTTCCCAAACGGAATATTCTCTCGACCTCCGTCTCCTCTTATCAGCGCCAAAAAAGCAGGGTGTTCCTCTCTACTTAATCGCTTTCATCCGGGATGTGAGAGATGCCCAGGCGGATGACCAGATAGAGGTGCAAGCCAATCATGGCAGCAATCAGGGCTGGTAAAAACCAGATGTGCACAGCAAAAAAGCGCGCCAGGGTAATGGCACTTAGCTCTTCACCGCCGCGCAGCACACTGAGAATGAAAGGTCCAATCAGGGGTACAGTGCCGGCAATCTCTGTGCCAACCGTGGTTGCCCAGTAAGAACGTTGATTCCACGGCAGCAAATATCCCGTAAAGCCCATCCCCAAGGTGGCTAAGAGCAGAACCACGCCGCTCAACCAGGTCAGCTCGCGTGGGTACTTGTAGGCCGCATAGAAAAAGGTACGCAGCATGTGAATAAAAACCACCAGTACCATCAAGGAAGCTCCCCAGTGGTGAATGCCGCGGATCAGCCAGCCAAAGCGCACTTCATTCATGATATATTGCACGCTGTCATAGGCATGGTCAGGGGAGGGCACATAATAAACGGTGAGAAAGATGCCCGTAATGCCCTGCAGGAGGAAGAGAAACAGGCTGGCGCTGCCCAACGTAAACCACCAGTTCACTTTGGGCACTTTACGGTCTAAAACCACATCGTGGATGGTGGTCAATCCCAGTCGTTCGTCAAGCCATTGAAAGAGTCGTCTAAACATTGTTAGGCTTCCTTGAGAAAGATAAACAGATTCCCGTCTTCGATCTTGGTTTCGTACTCTTCTAACGGACGCGGTTGTGGTCCGGAAATAATTGCGCCATCGATGGCAAAATGCCCATCGTGGCAAGGACAGAGATATTCTTGCAATTCAGCATTCCAGTTAACCCGACAGCTCAGGTGAGTGCAGACATTAGAAAAGACCCGCACCTGCGTTTCTGAAGTGCGCAAAACGTAAACCCCATAACTTGTGACCGTTTTCTCCCAACCGTGCTTCTTGGTACGGGTGAACGTGAACAGGGTGGGTTGGTTGAGGGGATATTTCTCCAGCGGCCCGAGGGGTATCCAGCTTTCCCCCTTTTGTTTTTCAAGCGCTGGCGAGAGCAGGTAACCGATTGCCGGTAAGCCAACGACTGCTCCCATGAAAGCGCTGATCGCTGCTCCAATCACGGTGACGAATTGTCTGCGGGTCATATTGGGCGAATTAGCCATCCAGTTTCCTCGTTTGTGCTTTGTGGAACAAATTATTGCGATATATTCTATCAAAATATAGGATGATCCTCAAGCCGAAAAGTGACATGAAAAAATCGGTGACATCCATCACGGAGAAATAATACCTTAAATGCTTTGAATTTCAAGTAGAATTAAGTATAAACCAGAAAATTTATTGGTTTTCCTTTTTCTATCTCAGGAATTTTAATCGGTGTGCCTTCAGTTTCGTTTGGCGAACATGGATGCTTACGATTTGGATGGGCGGTCTTGCGCCCTGGCGTTTGCCGGCAACGCCCGGCAATCTTCCACACCATCAAGGGGAGCTTATCTGCTCGGAAAGGAGACAGACGTGAGAGCGAAACTTCAGACCTGGTGGCAAGGGTTGCGCTATCGCGGCGGCGGAACAATGATTGCCTGGCTGCTCCATCGCCTGGGGGGACTGGCTATGGTAGTGTTTGTCGGGATGCATGTTTTTGCCTCGTTCTTGACCCAGCAGTTCGGCAGTGACATAGGCACGGCGATCAACATTGTTTACCAATCGCCATACTTTCAAGCGCCGCTCTACTTTCTGGTCATCTTTCATGCCTTGAACGGCTTGCGGATCATCCTCTTAGATACTTTCCCGAAGCTCTTAGAATATCAGCGCGAGGTCACCTGGTTGCAATGGGTGGTCTTTATTCCTCTCTATGGGTTAGCGGTATTTTTTATCATTGCGCGCATTATCAGCGGTGAATGAGGAGGTCTTTGATGCGCAGTAGAACCGTTCCACAACCGGCGATGAGCTTTGAATATATTATGTGGATGTTTACCCGCATTTCGGGTTTGGCGTTGCTCTTTCTCGGCGGGGTAGGCCTAGTGATGGCGTTTGTGATGGGAGGACGCGAGCTTTTAGATTTGCCCACACTGGCGCGCTGGACGTTCTTTCCCAACCCCAATCATGTGGTCAACAGCAATATCCCCGATGTCACCCAGGGTTGGGCAAACGCCTACTGGCAAATCATGCAGATTGTTATTGCCTTCTTCGGCATTTCGCACGGCTTTAACGGATTGCGGGTAGTCATCGAGGACTACATCGGCAATACGATTTGGCAGCCGATGTTGCGTGGCTTGATCTTCCTGGTCTGGCTGTTCTTTATGATTATGGCTGTCTTTGTTATCCTGGCTTCCTGAAGGAAAAAAGGAGCGATAACGATGAGATTGCATCAGTACGATGTTGTAGTTGTAGGAGCCGGCGGGGCGGGTTTGATGGCAGCGCTTTATGCCTCGAAGACGGCAACGACGGCCGTGATCAGCAAACTCTATCCGACCCGTTCGCACACTGGCACAGCGCAAGGAGGGGTTGGCGCAGCGTTGGGTAACCTAGAAGAAGATCATCCTGAATGGCATACCTTTGATACGGTGAAAGGCAGTGACTATTTGGGCGACCAGGACGCGATTGAGTTCATGTGCACCGAAGCCGTGCGAGCGGTCTATGAGCTGGAACACATGGGCTTGCCCTTCTCGCGCACACCTGATGGCCGCATTGCTCAACGGCCGTTCGGCGGACACACAAACAATATTACTGGCAAACCGGTGCGCCGTTCCTGTTACGCCGCCGATCGCACCGGACACATGATATTACAGACGCTGTACCAACAGTGCCTCAAGAATAACGTCACCTTCTATGATGAATTTCAAGTCTTAGACTTGATTTTGGTAAACGGTGTGGCGCAAGGCGTTGTGGCAATCGAACTGGCAACCAGCGATATTCATGTCTTCCACGCCAACGCGGTAATCATTGCCACCGGCGGTCATGGTCGCATCTGGAAAATCACCTCAAACGCTTATGCGTTGACCGGGGATGGGATCGCCATTGCCCTGCGGCGGGGCATCCCGGCTGAAGATATGGAGTTTTTCCAGTTTCACCCCACTGGCATCTACAAGCTGGGCATCTTGATCACCGAAGGGGTACGCGGCGAAGGCGGAGTGCTGATCAACGGCAAGGGCGAGCGTTTTATGGAACAGTATGCCCCGCGCGTCAAAGACCTGGCTTCCCGCGATGTGGTCAGCCGAGCCATGTACCTGGAGATGCGGGAAGGGCGTGGTATTGACGGGAAAGATTATCTCTATCTGGATGTCCGCCCTGAGACGGTCAATCGATTTGCAGCTCTCGATGGACGCACCCGTCCGGATGGCAGCCCCTATCGGGTAACGGCTGAGGAATTGCTTTCAAAATTGCCGGATATCATCGACTTTTGCCGCACTTACCTGGGGATTGACCCTATTCAACAACCCATGCCGGTGCAACCCACGGCGCATTATGCTATGGGTGGCATTCCGACCAATCGTTTTGGCGAGGTCGTGATTGACGAAAAGAATAAGGTCTTACCCGGTTTATATGCCGCCGGCGAGACAGCTTGCGTTTCCGTGCATGGCGCCAACCGTCTGGGCACCAACTCGCTCCTGGATTTACTGGTCTTTGGCAAACACGCCGGCTTGCGGGCAGCCGAATATGCCTGCCGGTCTCAATTTCAGGCTTTACCCAAAGACGTGGCTGATTTTGCCCTTGAGCAACTGGATAGCCTGCGACGGTGTAAAGGCGAAGGCGAACGAGTTTCAACGATTGCCGAAGAGATGAAAGAGGTCATGATGGAACACGTCGGCGTCTTCCGCACCGCTGAGGGAATGCAGCAGGCGCTAACCAAGCTGCGTGAATTAAAGGAACGCTATCGCAACTTGAAGTTGGATGATTGCGGGAAAGTGTTTAACACGGAACTGTTGAATGCCTGGGAGGTTGGCAATTTGCTCGACCTGGCGCTGGTGACGACGGCTTCTGCCCTGGCTCGCAAAGAGAGCCGCGGTGCCCATGCCCGCGAAGATTACCCCAAACGAGATGACAAAAACTGGCTAAAGCACACCCTTGCCTGGCTACAAGAGGATGGCGAAGTCAAATTGCGCTATAAGCCGGTTGTTATCACCAGATATCCGCCCAAGGAACGAACCTACTAAGCGAGGCTGCCATGGAAGTTAAAGTCAAAATTTTGCGATTCAACCCCGAAACCGACAAACGGCCGCACTATCAGATCTTTCGCGTTGAGGCGGAGCCAACCGACCGCGTTTTGGATTTACTGGAAAAAATCAAAGGCTATCAGGATGGCAGTTTAGCTTTTCGCCGTTCTTGCGCGCACGGCATTTGCGGCTCCGATGCCATGCGCATTAACGGCGTGAATCGCCTTGCCTGCAAGACGTTGGTAAAGGATGTGGGGAAGGGCACAGTTACGGTTGAACCCTTATTAGGGTTGCCCTTGATTAAAGACCTGATCGTGGACATGGAGCCTTTCTTCGAGCATTACGAATCGGTGATGCCCTATCTGATCAACGATGAGCCACCGCCCTTGAAAGAACGGCTGCAATCGCCGCAAGAGCGGGAACGCTTTGACGATACTACCAAGTGCATCTTGTGCGCCGCTTGTACGACCTCGTGTCCCTCATTCTGGTCGAACAATCGCTATGTTGGCCCGGCTGCAATTGTCAACGCCCATCGCTTTATTTTTGATAGCCGCGATCGGGCCGCAGCGGAGCGTCTGCGCATTCTGAGCGATCAGTTTGGCGTCTATCGGTGCCACACCATCTTTAACTGCACGCTCGCCTGCCCGCGTGAAATCCAGATCACCAAAGCTATTGGAGAGGTGAAAAAGGCAATCGCTACCGGTAGTTTGGATTAGAGCTAGAAAAAGGGTGCTTCGAAATGCCTTGAGCAAGGCATGGCAGGCGTTTGTGGCGAAGCAATCTCGACATGTTCAAGTTGGTCCGAGATTGCTTTGCTGGTTATCTCATTGCTTGTCGAAACAAGTTGCAGAACCAGCCCGCCCGTGTTAGAATTACATCCTAGCAGAGAAAGCCAAGTTCATCCGTAGGAAAAATCTTATGGCCGAAGAAATGATCGAAGTTGTGATCGATAGCATCCGGGTTAGCCTGATGTCTCAGCAACGGATTGTGATCTTGCGCGAAGTCAATGCGGAACGCTATCTCCCAATCTGGATCGGAGTCTATGAAGCCGAGGCGATTACCATTGCCTTGCAAGAAGTGGAGGTTGCCCGTCCGCTTACCCATGACCTGTTAAAGAACGTTTTCCACGTCTTTAACGCCCGGATTGTACGGGTGGAAGTGGCTGCCTTGAGAGATGATACCTTCTACGGCAACATCATTGCGGAAGTCAACGGTCAATCGGTCAGTATCGATGCTCGCCCCTCGGATGCGCTAAATCTGGCAGTGCGCGCCCATGTTCCGATCTTCGTTGCCAAGTCGGTGATGGACATTGCTGGGGTAGTGCCGGAAAAAGACTTGCAAAGCGAAACCCAAGAAAGCCTGCCGGCCGCTCCATCTTCAAAACCAAAACCGGCTCAAGAAGAAGAAATCTCGGATGAACGGTTGTCGGTCTTTGAGGATTTCTTGGAAAAGCTGGATTTGGAAGGCCCAGAAGAAGATGACGACGAGGAAAAGGACAAATAACCTCTGGGCGAAAGTGCTAGCGTAGCGTTTATCCACGTAGCTCACTTTTTTAAAATCAAAGATGGAACCGTTTTACCCACCGGAGGAGACTTCCACTCCCAGCCCTCCCCTCGTCCCCTATAACCGCGAAGCGGAGGAAGCTGTCCTGGGCTCGGTGTTGATCAACCCCGAAGCCTATTTTGAGGTTGCCAGTTTTCTGCGCCCGGAAGATTTTTACCTGATTCGCCATCGCTGGATCTGGGAATGCTTTACCCATCTTTATGAAACCCGCACGCCAATTGACTACCTGACCGTCACGGAAGAACTGGCGCGGCGAGGAAAGCTGGAAGAAGCCGGGGGTGCTGCCTATATCTCCTACCTGATCACCAATGTCCCCACTTCTCTTCACGCTCAGGCCTATGGGCGAATTGTTGAAGCGGCCTCGATCCGCCGCCAGATGATGAGCGCCGCCAATGAGATTGCCAAACTGGCGATCAAAGAAGAGACGACGGTCGAAGACCTGATGGACGAAGCCGAAAAGGCGATTTTCGGCGTCAGTGAGCGACGTTTAGAGCGCGATCTGAAAACCATCCGTGCCGTGCTGGGAGAGTATTATGACCACCTCGAGGAAATCGTCCTGCGCGGCGAAGAAACCGCCGGTATCCCCACCGGCTTTATCGACCTCGATCGCCTCTTGGTTGGCTTACAGCCTTCGGACTTTATTATTGTCGCCGGTCGGCCTGGCATGGGCAAGACGGCTTTCTTGCTTTCGGTGGCAAAATATGTGGCGCAGGTTAAACGGAAACACGTGGCAATCTTTTCGCTGGAAATGTCCAACGAACAATTGGTGCAACGGTTGCTTTCTCAGGAGACTGGTATCGATTCGCAAAAACTGCGCACAGCCCAACTGGATGCCGATGAGTGGCAGGTGCTGACTCAGGCAATCGAGTCCCTGCGCAATGTGCAAATCTTCCTGGATGATACTCCAGCCCTTACCCCACTTCAAATGCGCACCAAGTGCCGCCGCTTACACCTTGAGTTCGGCTTAGACCTGGTTCTGGTGGACTACTTGCAATTGATGAGCAGTGGGATGCGCCATGAGAACCGGGTGCAGGAGGTGTCTTATCTCTCGCGCAATATGAAAATATTAGCCCGTGAATTGAATGTGCCGGTTGTGGTCGCTGCGCAACTCTCTCGCGCAGTTGAACAACGCGCCGATAAAGAACCACAACTCTCCGATTTGCGCGAAAGCGGCAGCTTGGAACAGGATGCCGATGTAGTCATCTTTCTCCATCGCCCGGTTGAGCACAAGAACGACCCGCTCAAACAGAATATCATCGAATTGAGAGTGGCAAAACACCGCAATGGCCCGGTGGGTAGTTTAGAGTTGGTCTTTCGGGATAAAATTGCCAAATTTGAAAACGCCGCCACGCGGGTGATCGATCTCACCCAACTCTGAAGGGAAAAGAGATGCGAGCCATCAAAGCCTTCTCCGGTTTTTCGAGCCATAAACGCAGCGCGGTGCCCGTCCCAAACGAGTTTTTTCAGGAACTCCTTGCGGACATTGAAGATATCAATGAGCTTAAGGTCATCCTTTACACCATCTGGTTCTTACACCGCAGCGGGGACGTGGTACCCTATATCCAGATAGGAAACTTTCAGAAAGATGCGGCCTTTATGGAAGGATTGGTTTATGGCGAGTCTAGCCCTGAGCAGGCGCTCTCTCTGGCGCTATCCAGGGCAGTTGACCGGGGAGTGCTGTTACGCGCTTTCGTACGGGCGAATGGAGGCGAAACCGCTTTGTATTTCCTCAACACGGCTCTCGGTCGGGCTGCGGTTGAGGCGATTCAGAAAGGCAACTGGCGCTATACAACCGATTCTGAAATCCCGATTGAGATTGGTCAAGAACCCCCCAATATTTTTCATCTCTATGAGCAGCACATCGGAGCGCTCACGCCGCTTATTGCCGAGACATTGCGGGAGGCAGAAGGTTCCTATCCACCGGCATGGATCGAAGAAGCTATTCAGATCGCTGTCGAGAGGAATGCGCGCAATTGGCGGTATGTCGAGGCGATCCTGAAACGTTGGAAGGAAGAAGGTAAAGGTGAGCGAAAGACTGGATCAGATTCTCAAGAAGCTCTCCGCAAATACTCCGAGCAGTGGCGAAAACCGGCCCGAAAAAGCGGTTGAGAACAGGGCTGAGCTGAAAACCGAGGCAGAAGCGGGAGATCCGAACTGTCCTATTTGCCATGGGCTGGGCTATGTGCGTTGGGATGTGCCGCTAGACCATCCCAGATTTGGGCGGGTGGAGATTTGTGAATGCCGCGCCGCTCAAAGCCGGCAACAGGTTTATCAGCGTTTGTATGCTTACAGTCATCTCGAGCATTTGAATCATTTGACCTTCGAGAATTTCAATCCGCGCGGGCGAGCAGGGTTGTACCCTCAAGAAGCAAATTCGATTGAAATGGCCTATCGCCAGGCGCGCACGTTTGCGGAAACCTTGCAGGGTTGGCTGTTCCTGCAAGGTGGTTACGGGTGTGGAAAGACGCACCTGGCAGCCGCCATTGCCAATGCTGTAGTACTAATGCATGTTCCTACCTTATTTCTCACCGTTCCGGATCTCTTAGATAGCTTGCGCGCAACCATGGCAGATGCGGACAACCGTTTTGAGGAGCATTTTAATGAAATTCGTACAGTCCGCTTATTGATTTTAGACGACTTCGGCACCCAAAACGCCACTCCTTGGGCGCAGGAAAAATTATTCCAAATACTCAACTATCGTTATATCAATCGCTTGCCAACGGTGATCACTACCAATCTGCGCCTGGATCAAATAGAAGGCCGCATTCGCTCGCGGTTGGAAGACCCCGATCTGGTGACCAAGGTGGTGATCCTGGCGCCGGATTATCGGCGCCCGATGGATGAGTTGGGAATGCACGAGTTTGCCATGTTCCCCAGGCTGCAGCAATGCACCTTCGCCAATTTCGATCTCCGCAAAAACGAGGGGTTACCGGCTGACTCCTTGCGTGAACTGGAAGCTGCGTTTCGGGCGGCGCGGCAATTTGCCGAGAATCCAAGCGGCTGGATTGTCTTTAATGGGCCATCTGGCAGCGGCAAGACCCATTTAGCGGCTGCTATTCACAATCACCGCCGAGATGTTGGTCAACCGTCGCGCTTCGTGGATGTAGGCGAGTTGTTGAATGCCCTGCGGGCGACCTTCAGTCCATCCAGCCCCGAATCCCTGGATGAGCGCTTTGAGGATGTGCGTCGGGCGCCCCTGTTGATCCTGGATGATTTGGGAGGGCAAACCAGTTCTCCCTGGAGCAACGAAAAGCTCTATCAGATCATCCATTTTCGCTATTTAGCCGAATTGCCAACCGTGATTACCCTGGGCAAGTTGCGCGAGGAGCTTGAGCCGCGCTTGCTCACGCGTATTGAAGACCGGCGTTTGTGTCGCATTTATCCTTTAGCGGTGCCGTCCTATACGGCGATCCCACGTGACCCTTCAAAACCAACCCGTCGCAGGCAAAAGTGAAATTGCTCTTAGAGAGGAGTGTCCGATGAGTGCAGAATCAACCCCAATGGAAACCTTACCGCTACCTCCTTTTTATGATCCCCAAAAAGTGGGCGAAGTCTGGCGTGTTCCCTATCAAGAGCGGGCTGCCGAGGCGCGCCAATGGGCAGAACGCTATCACATCCAGGCTGCCCAATGCGACACCTTCAAAATCGCTCTGGTCGCCATCGACGTACAGAACACCTTTTGTATCCCTGGTTTTGAATTGTTTGTCGGTGGGCGTTCCGGAATGGGGGCAGTCGAAGACAATCGTCGTTTATGTGAATTCCTCTATCGCCATTTGCATCGTATAACCCGCGTGGTCGTTACCCTGGATACCCATCGCGCCTTTCAGATTTTCCATCCCATTATGCTCATCAATGAGCAGGGAGAGCATCCCGGTCCGGTGACGCTTGTCACCCTGCAAGATGTTCAAAACGGCAAATGGCGTTTCAATCCTCTGGCAGCCTTCAGCCTCGGCATCGATGAAGCGTATGGGCAACAACAACTGCTTCACTACGTGGAAGAACTGGCGAAAAAGGGGAAGTACGATTTAACGATCTGGCCCTATCATGCCATGTTGGGGGGAATTGGTCATGCGCTGGTTTCAGCTTTTGAAGAGGCGGTTTTCTTTCACACCATTGCGCGCAGCAGCCAGGCTCATTTTGAAATCAAAGGTGATGCCCCCTTAACGGAAAATTATTCTGCTATTCGCCCAGAGGTGATGGAGGATTTCTGGGGCAAACCTCTGGCAGAGCCTCATCCATATTTCTTGCAACTGCTCCAGGATTACGACGCCATTCTGGTTGCCGGTCAAGCCAAGAGTCATTGTGTGAATTGGACGGTAGGAGATTGGCTCGAAGAAATCCAACGGATGGATCCAGGCCTGGCGGGCAAGATTTATTTGCTGGAAGACTGCATGTCGCCGGTGGTCGTGCCGGAGGTGGTTGATTACACCGAGATGGCAGAGGCAGCCTTTGCCCGTTATGCCGAGGCGGGGATGCACCGCGTTCGCTCCACCGACGCCATAGATACTTGGTTAATGACAAATTAGAGGGAAACGCTCTCTATTGACATTCAATGGATTTTGTGTGATACTCAAAGCAGCCATTTCAACCCGAAATGGCAACCTCATCTTCGCTATCCCACCGAAGAGGAGGTGATGTCGATGTCAGATAGTAGTACCTTACGAAGCGCTGCGGCATCCCTCCTCATTGCAGGGTAGATGACCGCAGCGCTGCAGGAGGCCGTCAGAAATGGCGGTCTCTTGTTTTGTTCGCGGTATAATCAAGGTATCTTCTTAGATTGCGGGTAGGATATGAGCGAACGAAAAATTCGAGTCCTGATTGCCAAGCCTGGTCTGGATGGCCACGACCGGGGAGCCAAAGTGGTGGCGCGAGCCTTGCGTGATGCAGGGATGGAGGTGATCTACACCGGCTTACGCCAAACCCCGGAGATGGTAGCAGAGGCAGCTTTGCAAGAAGACGTTGATGTGGTTGGGCTTTCCATTTTATCTGGCGCCCACATGGCACTGGTGCCGCGTATCCTCGATCTGCTGCGTGCTCAGGGTCAGGAAAATGTCAAAGTGTTTGTGGGTGGGATTATTCCCGATGAAGATATTCCCCGTTTGCTGGAAATGGGGGTTATGGGGGTGTATGGCCCTGGTACCTTGACCGAACAAATCATCAAGGATATCTCCGCAGCGGTTAGCCGGGTCGAACGGTCCTCCCAACGGTGAGCAACTGGACGGATCGGAATGTCACTAGCAGAATCGGTCTTGCAGGGCAACCGCCTGGCGTTGGCTCGCCTTTTGACCCAGGTAGAAAATGAATCCCAGGAGGGGGTTGAGGAACTCAATCGACTCTTTCCCTATACCGGCAAAGCCCATATTATTGGGGTCACCGGGGCGCCTGGCACCGGAAAGTCGTCTTTAGTCAATCAACTGGTTTATGCGTTGCGTCATCCTGAAGGGGCTCAGAAACCTGTTCGGGTTGCAGTGGTGGCCGTAGACCCTTCCAGCCCATTCAGTGGCGGAGCCATTTTGGGTGATCGCGTTCGGATGCGAGATGTGGTGGGGGATGCGGACGTGTTTATCCGCTCGACAGCTTCGCGAGGCGCCCTGGGAGGCGTGGCAGCCAGCACCGCCAATTTGGTGCAAGTCTTCGATGCGGCCGGTTTCGAGATAATTTTTATCGAAACCATTGGTGCAGGACAGGCTGAAGTGGATATTGCCCGTTTGGCTCATACGGTTATTGTGGTCGAAGCCCCAGGGTTGGGTGATGATATTCAGGCAATTAAAGCCGGTATTTTGGAGATTGCCGATGTGATTGTCTTGAATAAAGCCGACCGTCCGCTGGCAGATAATGCAGAACGTACCTTGCGAATGATGCTGGAACTGGCCGGCAACCGACAGAGAACAAAAGCAGAAGGCGAACAGCCTTCCAAAGGCTGGACACCGCCTTTGATCCGCACGATAGCCACCGAAGGCAAAGGTATCCGCGAAGTCTGTGAAGCAATTCAGGAACATCATCGCTATTTACATTCAAGCGGAGAGTGGGGACGTCGCGAACGGCTGCGTCTCCAAACCGAATTAGAAAACCGTTTACAGGCTATTCTGCTCAAACGCCTTCAGGATGCCATTTCCGTTGAGACTTATGAACACCTTCTGAATGAAATCGTCTCACGGCAACTCTCCCCTTATCAGGCGTTAGAAATTCTGTTGGATGGAGTCGAGCAATGAGAAATCTTCATGCCCACCGCGAAATCAACTTGTATGGGGATATAAAACTATTTGCTGGCACGGCTTGCCCAGCCCTGGCAGCGGACATCTCGAACTATCTGGGCATCCCCCTAAGCGGCCGGGATGTGGTCCATTTCCCTAACGATAATTTGTGGGTCAAACTGCACAAAAGCGTGCGTGGCCAGGATGTTTATGTCATCCAGACCACTTCAGCGCCCGTGCATCAGAACTTGATGGAATTGCTGATTATGTTGCAAACCATGCGCCTCGATTCGGCAGGGCGGGTCACGGCGGTGATCCCGTATCTCTGTTATTCCCGCTCGGATAAGAAAGATAAACCGCGCGTACCGATCACGGCTCGTTTGGTCTGTGACATGATCGAGATTGCCGGTGCCGATCGCTATATCACCCTTGATCTGCATGCCGGACAAATTCAAGGGTTCTTCTCGATTCCAGGGGATGTTTTGTCTGCTTTTCATATCTTGACAGCTTATATGCAACGGAAACAGCAACACATGCAAGAACCGGTCGTCGTGGCAGCCGACCTTGGCTTTGCCAAGAAAGGGCGAAACTTTGCGGCCAATCTGCACGTGCCAATTGCTTTTATCGAGAAGCGCCGCACTGGTAAAGAAGACACTCCCGAAGCGCTAACCCTCATCGGCGATGTGAAAGACCGCGATGCCATTATCGTCGACGATGAAATTGATACAGGTAGCTCGGTTACTTCTGCAGTTCATCTGGTCAAGTCGATGGGGGCGCGGGAGATTTATCTGGTTTGTGTCCATCCGATTTTGTCCAGAGATGCTGCTGAGCACCTGGCAGCTTTGCCGATAAAGGAGTTTATAACTACCGACACGATTCCGCTCACCGAACATAAATATCAACTGCTTAAAGATAAAATCACGGTGCTTTCGGTCGCGCCGCTCCTCGGCGAAGTCATTCGCCGCGCGAATCAGGGGCGCAGTGTCGGCGAGATGTTTGACGAATAATGTATGCCCGAACTGCCCGAAGTTGAATCAATCGCTTCCCGTCTCAGAGAGGGTACAACAGGGCAAGCACCGTTGATCGGGGTAAAGATTCTCTCGGCGCACGTCCTTTGGCCTCGAACCCTCGTTGCGCTCTCTCCGCAAAGGTTTAGCGAAACCCTTGCCGGACAGGCGATTCAAACCATTGGACGGCGAGGTAAATTCTTGAGGCTTGACTTGACCCATCACACGCTCTTGATTCATCTCCGTATGAGTGGTGATCTGTGGGTGGAGGCAGCCGATCACCCCCTTGCTAGGCATAGCCGTCTGATCCTGAACTTTGCCGATAACCGCCGCCTAACCTTCCATGACCCGCGTAAGTTTGGGCGGGTGTGGCTGATGACTGACCCGCAGGTGGTGTTAGACAGCCTGGGCCCTGAGCCTTTCGATGCAAGCCTTACTGCGCAAGTTTTTTATCAACGCTTGCAGGGAGTTCGCCGCCAGCTAAAGCCCCTGTTGTTAGACCAACGATTTATCGCCGGCCTGGGCAACATTTACACTGATGAAGCCTTGCATTGTGCGGGGTTGCATCCTCTACGCCTGTCATTTCAGATTACCTTTGCCCAGGCGAGCCGTTTGTTGGATTGCATTCGAGCGGTGCTAACCGAGGGAATTCGTCGCAATGGAGCGAGTATCGATTGGGTCTATCGCGGTGGGGATTTCCAGAATGTTTTTCGGGTCTATAAGCGGACTGGCTTGCCCTGTCTGAGTTGCGGAACGGTGATCCAGCGTATTTTGGTCGGCCAACGCGGCACTCATTTTTGTCCAAATTGCCAGCCTTACCCTTGAGTCGAACTGAGGATATCGGCGAATTGGTTAAGGGTGTAATCGGGGTGTTCTGCAGGCAGGGAAAAATTCGAGTTTTTTCCAATCCCACTCCGTACCAAAGCCGTAGGAATGTTCGCGCCTTTGCCCATGCGAATGTCTGTTTCTGGGTTATCGCCAATGAGCAAACATTGGGTTGGCGGAAGCGCTACCATCTGCAGAGCAAGCTCTGCCATGAAAGGCGCCGGTTTGCCAAATAAAACGTCCAGAGGGTGAGCCGTACAGGCTTCGATAGCAGCAATTAAGGCGCCGGCATCGGGTACTTCTTCGCCGCGGTGGTTGGGATACGTGCGATCAGCGTTGGTTGCGAGCAGGATGGCGCCGTTGCGAATGGCACGGAAAGCAATCTTGAGTTTGCGATAGCTAAAATGATGATCGGTGCTGACCAAAACCACTTGAATATACTGTGGATTATCACTTAACGGTAAACCTGCCTCGGCTAGTTCGTTGGGTAAGTCACCTTCGCCGATGACGAAGATCGGCGCTTGAGGATAAACCTGGCGCAGGTAACGAATCGCAACCAGAGAGGGATTGATAATCTCTTCGGTAGCGGCGGCAATGCCCATTTTTTGCAATTTGAGGGCGATATGCTCGCAGCGAAGCGAGGCGTCGTTGGTTAGGAAGAGCAAGCGCTTTCCCAACGACCTGAGCGCTTGAAGCGTCTCTTTGACTTTCGGGAGAGGACGTTTTCCCAGGTAGACTGTTCCATCCAGGTCAATGAAATAGGCGGCATAATCAAGGAGCGGGGGGAATGTTGTCGTCATGGTGAAGCACCAGATGGATTGGTTAAAGAACTATTCGTTCGGTCTTAGCAACGACTTTGTCGCTTCTTCATCGTCATGAGTTGAAGAAGTCCTGACTGAGGTTCCTAACCTGGCTCATCCAGCACTTTTTTCAGATGCTGAATTGCCAGGCGAGGGCTGGACAGGATGGGAATGCGCTTATCTTCAGGTAAAAGGCTGTCAGCCACCCGTGCCATGGAAGCCTGAGCCAGGAGGATCACGTCGTTGCGCTCCATCAGGTCAAGCAAATGATGGCGCACAATCTGATCATGAGTCTGCGGATCACCGTTGAACAGGGCTTGATACGCGCCTTCGCAGAGACGCGACTCTACCTGAACATCCATCTCAAAGAAGGCGGCTCTTTGGCGCACCAGATCGGTGGTTGGCTTCAAGGTGGTAGGGGCTGTGGCGGCAACCCCGATGCGTTTTCCAATCCGCAAGGCTTCATCGATCATTGGCTGATCGATTTTTAGCACGGGAATACCCACGAATGGTTGGGCGACATCCACGCACGGAGAAATAGACGAGCAAGTGCATTGCACTGCGCTTGCTCCAGCTCGTTCAGCCGCGATCGCATGGTCGGCTACCCGCTGGTAGATGAAAGGCGATAAGCCACCTTGCCCTAAAACCAGCTTGAGAAGCATTTCATCAGCAATATGCATGACTTCGAAGGTTGGAAGCAGTTCTTTAGCCAGATCGGTAAAGAGGCCAACCAGGGAAGGAACGGTATGAAGGAAGACAACTTTTTTTGCCATGTTTGCTCCTGAAACCCGAATTGCGTCAAGCTTGATAAAACTAGGGTAACATCCTGGCGATGGGTTTTTTCCGTTCATGCGAACAGGTATCGCCGCAAAAGGATTGCTGTTAGTTTAACCGCAATTGCCCAACTTGTCGATGATTGATCACCTCTCTCATAGGTTGGATGCCCTTAAATTTGTCAATCCGGTTGTACGTGATTTGTAAGACAAATTTTTAAATTTGTCCTACGGATGGTTATGCGTGCATTAGGGTATAATTCTACACATAAGGAGTTTTGAGGATGCCCTTTAATGTGCGCGAATACCGCGAATTGGTCGAGTTGCTTTACCAGCATCCGGAATGGAGAGCAGAGTTGAGACAATTGCTGCTCAGTGATGAGATTCTGACTTTGCCGCAGGCAATCCGTGAGCTAGCTGAAGCGCAAAAGCGCACCGAACAACGCGTGGAGGAGCTGGCTGAAGCGCAGAAGCGCACCGAGCAACGCGTGGAGGAGCTGGCTGAAGCGCAAAAGCGCACCGAGCAACGCGTGGAGGAGCTGGCAGAGGCGCAAAAGCGCACCGAACAACGCGTGGAGGAGCTGGCTGAGGCGCAAAAGCGCACCGAACAACGCGTGGAGGAGCTGGCTGAGGCGC